>Ga0247813_10000746_pt1 | contig 27142 bp, 23 predicted proteins | sample UWRJL169409C1_FD_180719 | JGI IMG/M metagenome (GOLD analysis project Ga0247813, IMG submission 180719) | Plant litter microbial communities from Arlington Agricultural Research Station in Wisconsin, United States - UWRJ-L169-409C-1 | ecosystem: Environmental > Terrestrial > Plant litter >...
CGCGGGGCCGCACCTGCCCACCTGGGCTGCGGGGCCGCTCGCATCGGCGCTCGGCAACGAGTCGACAGCCCTCCTGGTGACCGTCACGGCGGTCGCCGTGTGGCACGCAGCCTGGCGTCGGGTCGAGGCGCACGTGCCCCGGTGGGTGGCCCGTGCCGCCCTGGGGTCGTCTCGTCGTCCGACCTACACCCGGCCCCTCAAGTCCTCACCGTAGATTCTCGGTGATCAAGGGTGAGGCCTTGCATCATCCAGGCTGCTCGCCGACCCGATCTCGACCCCAGGAGACCCCAGGAGACCCCACATGGCCCTGTCACGACAGCTCACCCCCACCCCCGTCCTGCTCGACTTCCTCGCATGGGCCGCACGCTCTGGCTATTCCGTCCGAGAGCACCCGGCCTACGGAGGCGTGACGCCCGGCGTGCACAGACCCGGCTCGTGGCACGCCGACGGCCTCGCCGCAGACCTCAACCACGGCCCGAACGGACCGGCCGAACGAGCACGGCTGCTCGTCGCCCTCGGCGAGGCCGAGCAGCGTGGGCTCGCGATCACCTATGCCCGCGACGGGACGGTCGGATCGGCGAGCGGCCACCAGAACCACCTGCACGTCGACGTCGGCGAGTGGTCGAACCTCGGGCGAGGGCTGGTGCGGCGCACCCTGCCGACACGCTCGTCTGCGACAGCCGTGGCGCGACCGGCAGCCCCAGGGGACCCGGTGCTGCGCTCGGTCCAGGCCCGGCTCAACCGCGACTACCCGGCCTATTCGCGCCTCGTCGTCGACGGCGTCGACGGACCGGCGACCCAAACAGCCGTCGCGGAGTTCCAGCGCAGGTCAGGCCTCGTCCCGGACGGTGTCGCGGGACCTCTCACGCGCGCTCGGCTGGGCCTGCCGTGAGAGTCCAGGAACAGCCTGAGCAGGGTCTAGGGCATCGTGAGGCGGGCTCGTAGATTCGCACACGTGTTCGACTCCGGTCGACATGGTGCAGTCCTGGGGAGCCCGTCGGGCCGACTGGGACGCAGCGCACCGATCACCATCCGCACGACACGGAGGCGGGACCACCCGACCTCCAGATCATCACCCGACACAGAAAGGAGAACACCATGTGGAGCAACCCGTGCACCGGGCCGATCACCTCACCGTTCGGCCCGCGCACCCCGCCTGCCGGGGGAGCTTCCTCGATGCACCTCGGCACGGACATCGGCGCACCAGCCGGGACACCGGTCTACGCAGCCGCCGCTGGGACCGTCACGTTCTCGCAGTTCACCCCCACCGGGGGCAACGAGGTCTGGATCCAGCACACCGAGGGGATCCTCACGAAGTACCTGCACCACTCGACAGTCCTCGTCTCACGCGGGCAGGTCGTCGCGCAGGGACAGCAGATCGGCACCGTCGGAAAGACCGGCACCGCCACGGGCAACCACCTGCACTTCGAGACGCACGTGAACGGCACCCCGCAGGACCCGCAGCCGTTCATGGCCGCCCGGGGGATCACCCTCGGGACCGGCGCACCCACCACCGCACAACCACTGGAAGGACGAAAGATGATCTACCGCTCTGGAGGCCGCTACGCCTCACTGGTCCACGGGATCTACGCACACAACGGCAGCTGGGTCGAGCTCGCCTCCGCCGAGGAACGCACCAGCCTCATGCGGGCAGGCGTCCCCGAGGTCTGGATCCTCGAGGCGACGCTGTACAACATGATCCACAGCTGACCGGTCCGAGCAGGTCGACAGGGTCGACCACCGTCACCGCACGACTCCGCACATCCGCACGGACAACACAAGGAGGTACGACATGGCGACGTCCCAGAACGGCTGGACCGTCATCACGTCTGGCACTGACACCCGGCTCGCGCCGTTCCCCTGGGTGACAGGCAGGGTGCTCACCGGACCGGTCTTCACGGTCCTCGAGCACGTCGCCCGCAGGTTCGACGCGACCGTCGAGAAGATCTCGGTCCCGAGCTCGTGGGGCTGGGCGAACCGCACCATCGAAGGCAGCTCGGACGTGTCCAACCACGCGTCCGGCACAGCGATCGACCTCAACGCTCCCGCGCACCCGCTGGGGGCGAGCGGCACCTTCACGGCCGCGCAGGTCACAGCGATCCGGAACATCCTCGGAGAGGTCTCACCCGCCGTCCGCTGGGGCGGCGACTACTCGGGCCGCAAGGACGAGATGCACTTCGAGATCACCACCGACTCCGCCACCGTGGCGACAGTCGCAGCACGACTCACCACCCTCACCGCACAACCACTGGAAGGACGAAAGATGATCTACCGCGCTGGAGGCCGCTACGCCTCGCTGGTCCACGGGATCTACGCACACAACGGCAGCTGGGTCGAGCTCGCCTCGGCCGAGGAACGCACCAACCTCATGCGGGCAGGCGTCCCCGAGGTCTGGATCCTCGAGGCGACGCTCTACAACATGATCCACAGCTGACCCTGTTGTAAGCACCACGAACGGCCCGGTCCCCCCGCAATGGGGACCGGGCCGTTCGTGGTGCTGGAGCCGCCTATCAGAATCGAACTGATGACCTTCTCATTACGAGTGAGACGCTCTACCGACTGAGCTAAGGCGGCCGACCTCTCCTGTGCCCGGAGACGAGTCACTGACACAGGTGAAGAACCGCGCTCAGCCTACAAGCGATCTGCCGCGACACCAAAACGACAGACTGTGTGACGCTCCGCACGTCCCGTGACAGCCGAGACGTGCGGGACACGCCGCGCGGTGCACGTCCTCCCGAGACCCTGTGACCAGGCCCCCGAGACAGCCTTCGGACCGGTCAGCAGACCAGGCCTTCGTCGGGGACGGTCCCGTCGACGAAGTACTCGTCCACAGTGTCGAGGACGCAGGAGTTCGACTGGCCGTAGGCCGTGTGGCCCTCACCCTCGTAGGTGACGAGGACACCGGACTCGAGCTGCTCGGCCAGGCCCTGCGCCCACACGTAGGGGGTCGCGGGGTCGTTCGTCGTGCCGACGACGAGGATCGGCGCGGCGCCACTCGCGGCGAGGTCGCCGGTCTTCTCGGCCTGCGGGAAGGGCCAGTCCGCGCAGCCCAGACCGCCGTAGGTGAAGAACTGCCCGACCGTCGGGGCCTCCGCCTCGATCTCGGCAGCCTCGGCGTCGAGCGTCGCCATGTCGACCTCGGTGCGGGAGTCGAGGCAGTTGATCGCCCGGAAGGCCTCGCCCTGGTTGTCGGCGTAGGTGCCGTCAGAGTTGCGGGAGTTGTAGCTGTCGGCCGAGGCGAGCAGTCCGCTGCCGTCCCCCTCGGAGATCGCCGAGTCGAGGGCATCCGTGAGCTGCCCCCAGAGCTGCTGGGAGTACAGCGGCTGGGCGATACCGTAGAAGGCGAGGGTCTGCGTCAGCGGACGCGCCGGGTCGCCTGTCGGCATGGGGTTGGCGAGGATCTGGTCGAGCAGACCAGACACCTGGGCGAGCGCCTCGTCGGTCGTCCCGGTGAGCGGGCAGCTGCCGCTCGCGAGGCAGTCCTCGACGAAGGCCGTGAGGGCGTTCTCGAAGCCGACGGCCTGCTGCAGGCTCATCTCGTGGTCGGTGAGGCGCAGGTCGATCGCACCGTCGAGGACCATCCGGCCCACGTTCTCCGGGTACAGACCGGCGTAGGTCGCCCCGAGCTGGGTGCCGTAGGAGTAGCCGAGGTAGTTGAGCTTCTCGTCGCCGACCACGTGACGGATGACGTCCATGTCGCGCGCCGAGGACTGCGTGTCGACCTCGCCGAGCACCGGACCGGTGTTCTCCAGGCACTTCTCGCCGAAGACCTTCGCGTCGGCGCGCATCTCGGCGAGCCCGGCCTCGTCGGAGGTGTAGGTCTTCGCGTCGGAGACGTCACGCTCGGCATCGGTCAGGCAGCTCACGGGGCTGGACTCACCCACACCGCGAGGGTCGAAGCCGAGCACGTCGAAGTTCTCGAGCAGCGGCTGGCCGAAGAGGAAGGGCACGTACTGCACGAACTCCACACCCGAGCCGCCGGGACCGCCGGGGTTGATGAGGACGGTGCCCTGCTTCTCGCCCGAGGCGGGGTAGCGCTTGGCGCCGAGCGTGATGGTGTCGGCGGCGGGGTCGTCCCAGTCGAAGGGCACCTCGATGTCGGCGCACTCGAAACCGCTGCCGCAGTCGGACCAGTCGACAGTCTGCTCGTAGAAGGGCAGGAGGTCTGCGTCGATCCCGTCGGTGCTCAGCGCATCGCCCGACGGAGCCGTGGTGCCCGTGTCGGCCTGCTGGTCCACGTCGGTCTGGACCTTCGAGCCGGGGTCGCTGCACGCCGCGAGGACGAGGGAGACGCCGGCGAGGGCAGCCGCAGCGCGCAGCAGCCTGCTGCGGCGCGGGGCCGGGCTGGCGGGCAGCGCGGCGGAGCCGGGCGCAGAGGGTGCTGGAGAGGACGCAGGTGTCGCGTGGAGGGCTGAGGTCACGGAGCCAACCTATCGACTGCACGTCGTCGTGCCCAACGAGACGACCGTCCTGTGGACCACAGACCGGACGATGGCCCTGTGGACCAGCACCACCAGCCGCCCGCCGGCCGACCGGCTGTCGCTCAGCCCGGGCTCCGGGCCGCTGTCCAGCCTCCTGCTCAGCCCTGCGGCCGCAGCGCGATCGCCATCGCCTCGAGCGCGAGGACCGGCGACACGTTGCCTCCCAGCCGCGTGCGGGCGACGCCGATCGCGTCCATCCGCCGCACGGTCTGCTCCGGGGTCGACTCCTCGGCGAGCGCCTGGACGGTCTCCGCGAGCTCGGTGTTGACGAGGTCGACCTGCGCGCCGAGCTGGACCACCAGCACGTCGCGGTAGAGAGACAGCAGGTCGACCATCGACCTGTCGAGCACGTCACGCTGTCGCCGGGTGGCGCGCCTCTTCTGGTCGTCCTCGAGCTGCTTGACCTGCGAGCGCAGCGACGGCGGCAGCGTCTGGCTGCCCTCGGCGCCGAGCGAGCGCAGCAGCTCGGTCTTCTCGGTCGCGTCGCGCTCTTCGGTCGCCGACCTCGCCTCGGCCTGCGCGACCTCGACGAGCTCACCGGCCGCGATGACGGCGTCGGGCACGCCGCGGATCTTGCGGGCGATCGACAAGACAGACGAGCGGCGCTGGCGGGCACCGGCGTCGCGCGCCAGACGCCGTGCGAGGCCGATGTGGGACTGCGCGGCGCGAGCGCTCGCGAGGGCGACGGCCGGCTCGATCCCGTCACGGGACTCGAGCAGCGCGGCGACGTCCTCGACAGGCGGGATGCGCAGGCTCACGCCGCGGCAGCGCGAGCGGATGGTGACCATGACGTCTTGCGGGCTGGGTGCGCAGAGCAGCCAGACCGTGCGTGGCGGCGGCTCTTCGATCGCCTTGAGCAGCACGTTGGTGGTGCGCTCGGCCATGCGGTCGGCGTCCTCGACGAGGATCACCCGCCACCGCCCCTGCGAGGGCGTGCGGGAGGCGAGGGTGATGAGCGAGCGCACCTCGTCGATCGCGATGGTGACCTTCTCGGTCGCGACGACCGTGAGGTCGGCGTGGGTCCCGGCGAGGGTCGTGGTGCAGGCGTGGCAGTGGCCGCAGCCGCCCTGCTCGCACTGGAGCGCTGCGGCGAAGGCACGGGCAGCGTTGGACCGCCCGGACCCGGGCGGTCCGGTGAGGAGCCAGGCGTGGGTCATCGCCGACGGGTCGGCGATCGCGCCGCGCAGGGTCGCGACAGCGGTGTCCTGCCCGACGACGTCGTCCCAGACCGACACCTCAGACCCCCTCGGGCAGCGCGAGGCCGAGGCGCTGGGCGACAGCCTCACGGATCGTCTCGTGGATGTCGTCGACGGTCCCCGAGGCGTCGACGACCACCCAGCGGTCGGGGTCCTGGGCGGCACGGTCGAGGTACGCCTGCCGGGTGCGCTGGTGGAACTCGTCCCCGGCACGCTCGAGGCGGTCCGGGGCGGTGTCGAGGCGTCGCGTCCCGACGAGGGGGTCGATGTCGAGCAGCACGGTCGCGTGCGGCAGCAGACCCTCGACGGCCCACAGGGACAGCTGTTCGATCTCCTCGACGGGCAGCGTGCGCCCACCGGCCTGGTAGGCGACCGAGGAGTCGAGGTAGCGGTCGGTGATGACGACGTCGCCGCGCTCGAGCGCGGGCCTGACGAGGGAGGCGACGTGGTGCGCGCGGTCGGTCGCGTAGAGCAGCGCCTCGGTCCGCGGGTCGACGTGGTCACCGTGCAGGACGGCCTGGCGCAGGACGAGCCCGAGCTCGGTGCCGCCGGGCTCGCGCGTCCAGACGACGCTGCGGCCGGTGACCTGCTCGAGCCACAGCCCGAGCAGCCTGGACTGGGTGGACTTCCCGGCGCCGTCGCCGCCCTCGAAGGAGATGAAGTACCCCTGCTGGCGGCCTGCCTGCTCGTCTGCGCTCACGCCCCACAGCCTATCTGTGCCCACCGACGCGTCGACGCGTCCCGCAACCGGTCCGGGTGCTGCCCCGGCGAGGGCCCGCAGCCCCTGCCCCCACCCGTAGCCCAGGCACCCCGGTCCGTCGGCGCTTGTAGTCTCGGAGGCATGCTCTCTCCAGGACTGGCCTTCGCCGACCGCACCTTCGACGCCATCCTCTTCGACATGGACGGGACGCTCATCTCCTCGATCGAGGCCGTCGACCGCAGCTGGGCCCTGTGGGCACGCGAGCACGGCTTCGGCGAGGACTTCCGGATCGCGCACGGGACCCCCGCGCGCTCGCTCGTCGAGCGCCTCGTCGCGCCCGAGCAGGTCGAGGCGGCACTGGCCCGCGTGACCGAGATCGAGCTGTCCGACACCGACGGTGTCCGCGTCCTGCCCGGCGCCGCCGAGCTGCTGGCCTCGCTCCCCCGGGACAGGCACGCGATCGTCACCTCGTGCACCCGCGACCTCGCCGCCGTGCGCATCGCGGCCACCGGGATCGGCGCCCCCGAGGTGGTCGTCACGGCTGACGACATCACCCGCGGGAAGCCCGACCCTGAGCCGTTCCGACGTGGCGCCGAGCTGCTCGGCTTCGCGCCCGAGCGCTGCCTCGTGGTCGAGGACGCCCCCGCCGGGCTCGCCTCGGGCCGGGCGGCCGGCTGCGCGACGCTCGCGGTCGCGGGCACGCACACCCTCGACGAGCTCGACGCAGACGCGCACGCCTCGGGTGTCGACGCCGTCGCCGTGCGGGTCAACGCCGACGGGTCGCTGACCCTCGTCGACCGCAGGCCGTGAGGGCCGAGGCCCGTCACGCCTCGTAGCTCAGAGGACCCCGGCGTCTCGCCCTGCCTCGACGACCCGGGCGACGGACCGCCTGACGTCGGTCAGCTCGTCGAGGGTGAGCCCGGTCCGCCGGACGACCTGCTCGGGGATGCCCTCGGCGACGACGCGCAGCGCTGCCCCCTCACGGGTCAGCGAGACCATCATGACCCGAGCGTCGTCGGCATCTCGAGCGCGTGCCACGTACCCGGTGGCCTCGAGACGCTTGACCAACGGTGTGAGGGTCCCCGGGTCGAGGTGGACGAGCGAGGCGATGCTCGTCATCGACAGGTCGCCGTGCTGCCACAGCGCGAGCATCACGAGGTACTGGGGGTGCGTGAGGTTGAGCGGCTCGAGGATCGGCCTGTAGACGGCGACCATCGCCCGCGCCGCTGCCGAGAGCGCGAAGCAGACCTGGCTCTCGAGGGCCAGCGGGTCGGTCGCAGGGGTCGCACTCATCCGGTCATCGTACGCACAGACGCGCTATGCTTGGTACACCAATGGTTGGTGCACCAACAGTCGACGTGCGGACAGCGCGCCGAGAACGAAGGAGAGCCGTGATCTTCGGACGTCGCCGCGCTGCAGCCCGTGCCCAGCGAGAATCGCTCGAGCCGCACGCAGGTGACGGCACGACCTCTGGGGACGGCACGGACCAGCACGCTCCCGGACGCGCCGAGCACGCAGCGGACCACGCCGACGGCCGCTCGGGCGGGCTGCGGATCACCGAGGGCCTGCTGCCGATCTTCGGCCCGGCCCAGGTCGGCGACTCGACGGCGCCGCTGCGCCCTGCCTCGGAGGCAGAGCGCAGCAGGGACCGTGCGTTGCGGACCACCCTCACCCGGGTCGTCGGCGCCGACGGCAAGAGCTACGTCGTCGCCGTCCCGGACGAGCCGACCGGAAGCCAGACCAGCGAGCAGGACGCCGGGGAGCCCGAGGCCTGACCGGTCGGTCAGGCCATGGCGCCCACCGGTCGGTCAGGCCGTGGCGACCACCGGTCGCCCTGCCGAGACCTCGCCCGGGTACACGACCCCGAGCTGGGCGCGGACGTCGTCCATGATCTCCATGAGCTCGACGGTCTGGTCGAGCGTCATCCGCGGGCTCTCCGTGAGCCCGGCCGCCACGCACCGGGCCACCTCGGCGGCCTCGTACTGCTTGCCCTCGACCACCAGCACGCCGTCGGCGTCGCGCAGCCGGCCGTCGTACTCGGTGACACCCTGGGCGTTCTCGACCCGGAAGGTCGTCGGCACGAGGTAGCGCTCGTCGATCTCGATCCGCCCCTCCGAGCCGACGATCGTCGCCGTCCCGGGCGCCGTGGTCCGGACCGAGGTCGTGAGGATCGCCAGAGCCTCCTGCCCGTAGCGCAGCACGATCGTCTCCTGCGCATCGACCCCCGTCGGCGCCAGCAGACCTGTCGCACGGACCTCGTCAGGGGTGCCGAGCAGGTCGACCGCGAAGGACAACGGGTAGATCCCCAGGTCGAGCAGCGCTCCCCCGGCCAGGGCCGGGTCGAACATCCTGTGCGTCGGGTCGTAGGGCACGGTGACGTCGAAGCCTGCCCGGACCTCACGGACCGTCCCGATGTCGCCGCGCTGGACGATCTCACGGAGCATCGCGGTGTGCGGCAGGTGCCGCGTCATCATCGCCTCCATGCAGAACACCCCGGCGGCACGGGCCGCCGCGACGACCTCGCGCGCCTCGGCAGCGTTCCGCGTGAAGGCTTTCTCGACGAGCACGTGCTTGCCGGCCGCGATCGCGAGGAGCGCGTGCTCGTGGTGGTGCGAGTGCGGCGTCGCGACGTACACGGCGTCGACGTCAGGGTCGGCGACGAGCTCGTCGTAGGAGCCGTAGGAGCGCTCGATGCCGTGGTCGGCCGCGAAGGCGGCGGCCTTGGCAGCGTCCCGGGAACCGGCCGCCACGACGGACCCGCTCGTGTGCTCGCGGACGGCGTCGGCGAAGGAGCCGCCGATCCAGCCGGCACCGAGCACACCCCAGCGCAGCGCCGGGGCCAGACGCGGGTCGTCGACCGCGGGGGTCGACCCCACGGCGGCGTCGCTCATACGCCCCGCTCCTCGCCCGGGTAGACCACGCCGACCTGGCGGCGGATCTCGTCGAGCGCGTTCATCACGTCGAGCGTGCCCTGCCACGACATGCGGTCGGACTCGGTCTTCCCCTCCGTCACGAGCCGGGCGACCTCGGCCGCCTCGAAGGCCAGCCCCTGCACCTGCGGCGTCGAGTAGGAGCGGGTGGTGCCGTCGCGGCGCGTCACCCGGAACGACGTCGGCGTGTAGAAGGCGCCGTCGATCTCGATGCGACCCTCCGTGCCGGAGATGCTCGCCGTGGTCGGTGTGGCCGACCACAGGGTCGTGTGCAGGAGCGCCTGCTGACCGCTCTCGTAGTCGAAGACGATGCTCACCTGACCGTCGACGCCGGTCTCCGTCAGCTGGCCGACAGCCGTGACCGACGACGGTGCCCCGAGGATGTCGTGCGCGAAGGACACCGGGTAGACCCCGAGGTCGAGCAGCGCCCCGCCGGCCAGCTCAGGGTTGACGAGCCTGTGCTCGGGCGGCACGTCGAAGTACTGGCCGTGGTCGGCGACCACGGTGACCACACGGCCGATGTCGCCTCGCTCGATGATCTCGTGGATCGCGGCGACGTGCGGCAAGAACCGGGTCCACATGGCCTCCATGACCAGGACGCCCTGGGCCTTCGCGGCGGCGAGCACCTCGTCGGCCTCGGCGGCCGACTGCGTGAAGGCCTTCTCGACGAGGACGTGCTTGCCCGCGCCGATCGCGAGGAGCGCGTGGTCGCGGTGGTGGGAGTGCGGGGTCGCGACGTACACGACGTCGACGTCGGGGTCGGCGACGAGCGCCTCGTAGGAGTCGTGGACGTGCGCCTGCGCGGCGTCGTCGCCGAGGTGCTCGTCGGCGAAGGCGCGGGCCTTGGACTCGTCGCGCGAGCCTACGGCGACGACTGTCGAGGCGGTGTCCTGCGTGACGGCGCGGGCGAAGGCGGCGGCGATCCCGCCGGCTCCGAGGATGCCCCACCGGACGGCGGGCGCGTCGGCCGGGGAGGGCACGGCGTCGGTGAGGGAGATGGTCGTGGTGTCTGACGGTTCGACGCTGAGAGTCATGCGCCCACGCTAGCCGAGTGGCACCAGACGGTGCTCGACGAGCCACGGGAGCACCTCAGCGGGCGCATACCTGCTGCACAGACCCCCTCGGTACACCTGCACCATGAACCAGCCGACCCCCACCCCCGAAGCTCCACGCAGACCGCGCCGCGTCCGGAGCGCGGTCCTCGCCGGGGTCCTCGCCGTCGCCCTGCCCGTCGCGGGCGGCACGGCCTGGGCCCTCGACAGGTACGTCGTCGAGCACGTCGAGATCTCCGACGTCTCCGCCTACGAGGCCAGCCAGGCCGCCACGGCGAGCACCTCGACGGCCTCGACCGCAGACACAGCAGGGTCCGACACCTCTGGTGTCCTCACCGACACCACCTACACCTCCGACGACGCCGACATCTCTGTCTCGACAGTCACGACCGGGACCGGCGACGACACCGTGACGTACTACGTCGCCGACGTGACCCTCACCGACGCGACGGTCCTGCGCTCTGCCTTCGCGCAGGACGCCTTCGGCGAGAACATCACCGAGACGACCTCGGACATCGCCGCCGACAACGACGCCGTCTTCGCGATCAACGGCGACTACTACGGCTTCCGGGACACCGGGATCGTCATCCGCAACGGCGTCGTCTACCGCGACGAGGGCGCCCGGCAGGGACTGGCCTTCTACACCGACGGCCACGTCGAGGTCTACGACGAGACCGCGACGACGGCCGACCAGCTCGTCGCCGACGGCGTGTGGAACACCCTGTCCTTCGGTCCCGCGCTCCTGGAGGACGGGCAGGTCCTCTCCGGGATCGACGACGTCGAGGTGGACACGAACTTCGGCAACCACTCGATCCAGGGCGAGCAGCCCCGGACTGCCGTCGGCGTGGTCGACGACAACCACCTCGTCTTCGTGGTGGTCGACGGGCGCAGCCCCGGGTACAGCGCCGGCGTCACCATGACGGGTCTCGCCGAGATCATGCAAGGCCTCGGTGCCACGACCGCCTACAACCTCGACGGCGGTGGGTCCTCGACGATGGTCTTCGGCGGCGAGCTCGTCAACGACCCGCTCGGCAAGGATCAAGAGCGCGGCACCTCCGACATCTTGTACATCGGCGGGTGAGAGCCGTGATCGTGCTGGTCCCCGCCTACGAGCCGGCAGCCCCGCTCGTCGACCTCGTCTCCTCGCTCCGGGCAGCCGACCCTGCGCTGCATGTCGTCGTGGTCGACGACGGCTCCGGACCGGCCTTCGCGCCGGTCTTCGCCGCGGCGCAGGCCGCCGGGGCCCTCGTGCTGACGCACCCGACCAACCGCGGCAAGGGCGCGGCGCTGAAGACGGGGTTCGCCTGGGTCGTCTCGGCCTTCCCGGGGCACGATGTGGTCTGCGCCGACTGCGACGGCCAGCACAGCGTGGTCGACGTGCTCCGCGTCGCCGACAGGGTGCAGACCTCCGAGGCCGCGATGGTCCTCGGCTCGCGCTGGTTCGTCGGTGACGTCCCGCTGCGCAGCCGGGTCGGCAACAGCGTGACCCGGGCGATGTTCCGCCTCTCCACGGGCCTCGACGTCCACGACACCCAGACCGGGCTGCGCGGCTACCCGGCCGCGATGCTGACGTGGCTGCTGACCGTCGACGGCGACAGGTACGAGTACGAGCTCAACCTGCTGCTGCGCGCCTCGGCCACCGGGCGGAGCGTCGAGGAGGTCGAGATCGCGACGATCTACCTCGACGACAACGCGTCGTCCCACTTCAGGCCCGTCCGCGACTCGGCACGGATCTACGCACCGCTGCTGAAGTTCATGGTCGCCTCCTTCGCGGCGTTCCTCACCGACACCCTGGTGCTGCTGGTCCTGCACGCGCTCACGGGCTCGTTGCTCGGTGCTGTGCTCGGCGCACGCGCCGTGAGCTCGACGGTCAACTTCGTCACCAACCGCCGGCTCGTCTTCGAGTCGGCCCGGGAGAGACCCGTCGGCTCGGCGGCGGTCCGGTACTCCGCCCTGGTCGTGCTGCTCCTCGCTGCCAACTACGCCCTGCTGCTGGCCCTCACCTCAGCCGGGCTGGCCCTGCTCCCCGCGAAGGTGCTCACCGAGGTCGTGCTCTTCGCCGCGAGCTACGAGCTCCAGCGCCACGTCGTCTTCGCCCGCCCCCCGCGCGGCCGGTCGACGGCGCAGGCTGTCGCCGCTACCAGGGAGACCTCGAGACGCGCGTCCAGAGCCTGACGCAGCGAGCCCCGGCGACCAGCAGGTCGTCGGGGCTCGCTCGCACCGTCGGTCAGGCCTCCGGCGTGGCCTTCTTGGCGGGTGCCTTCTTGGCCGGGGCCTTCTTCGCGGTCGTCGTCTTCGCAGCCGTCGTCTTCGCGGTGGTGGACCTCGCCGCCGTGGCCTTGGCGGGGGTCTTCTTCGCCGGGGTCTTCTTGGCAGCAGCAGCCCGGGTGGTCTTCTTGACCGGTCCCTTCGCGCGCTTCTCGGCGAGCAGCTCGACGGCCTGCTCGTGCGTGATGCCCTCGATGGTGATGTCCTTCGGGAGCGTCCGGTTGGTCGTCCCGTCGGTCACGTAGGCACCGAAGCGGCCGTCCTTGATGACGATCGGCTTCTGCGAGGTCGGGTCTTCGCCGAGCTCCTTGAGCGGCGGCGCGGCCGTAGCCCCGCGGCCGCGCTTGGGCTGAGCGTAGATCTCGAGGGCCTCGGCGAGGGTGACCGTGAACATGGCCTCTTCGCTCGGGAGCGTCCGGGAGTCCGTGCCGCGCTTGAGGTACGGGCCGTAGCGGCCGTTCTGCGCGGTGATCTCCGTGCCGGACTCCGGGTCGACACCGACCACGCGCGGCAGGGAGAGCAGCTGGAGCGCGTCGTCGAGGGTGATCGTCTGGAGCGACTGGGTCTTGAGCAGCGATGCCGTGCGCGGCTTCGGCAGGGCAGCCTTGGCACGCTTGAGCGCAGCAGCCGAGAGACCTTCGTCGAACTCGGGCTCGGGCAGCACCTCGGTGACGTACGGGCCGTAGCGGCCGGCCTTGGCGACGATGGTCGTCTCGGTCGACGGGTCCACGCCGAGGACGATGTCCCCGTCGCCCTGCGTCTCGAGGAGCTCGCGCGCCTTCGCGACGGTGAGCTCGTCCGGGGCGACCTCGTCGGGCACGGAGGCGCGCGGCGGGTTCTCACCCTCCTTGACCTCGGCGGCGGTGTCTTCGATGTACGGGCCGTAGCGTCCGACGCGCAGCGTGATGCCCTCGCCGATCGGGACGGAGTTGATCTCGCGGGCGTCGATGTCGCCGAGGTCTTCGACCAGCTGGCGCAGGCCCTCGTCCGAGCCTTCGGTGTCGTCGCCGAAGTAGAACTGGGTCAACCAGGCGACCCGCTCCTTGTCGCCCGCGGCGATCGCGTCGAGGTCCGCCTCCATCTCGGCGGTGAAGTCGTAGTCGATGAGCTGCCCGAAGTGCTCCTCGAGCAGCCGGATCACCGCGAAGGCGAGCCAGCTGGGCACGAGGGCCTGGCCACGGCTCAGCACGTAGCCACGGTCCTGGATGGTCGAGATGGTCGAGGCGTAGGTCGAGGGTCGGCCGATGCCGCGCTCCTCGAGCGCCTTGACCAGGCTCGCCTCGGTGAAGCGCGGCGGCGCGGAGGTCGAGTGCCCGTCGGCGGACAGCTCGCGCGACGTCATCGCGTCGCCCTCGGCCATCTGCGGCAGGCGGGCGTCGCCCTCGGCCTTCTTCGGGTTCTCGGCGCCGTCGGCCGAGTCGTAGCGCTCGGAGTCGCGGCCCTCCTCGTAGGCGGCGAGGAAGCCGCGGAAGGTGATGACCGTGCCCGAGGCCGCGAAGACCGCGTCGGTCTGGGCACCGGGGCCGGCGTCGCCGATCGTCGGCGCTCCCGCCGGGAGGGTGCCGGCGACACCGAGGCGGACCGAGGCGGTCGACCCGCGGGCGTCGCCCATCTGCGAGGCGACGGTGCGCTTCCAGATGAGCTCGTACAGCTTGAACTGGTCGCCGCTGATCTCACGGGACACCTGGGCCGGGGTCCGGAAGGAGTCACCGGCGGGGCGGATGGCCTCGTGGGCCTCCTGCGCGCCCTTGGACTTCGAGGCGTAGACGCGCGGCGAGGACGGCACGTACTCGGGCCCGTAGAGCTCTGCGGCCTGGCGGCGCGCGGCGTCGGTGGCCTGGGTGGACAGCGACGGGGAGTCCGTACGCATGTAGGTGATGTAGCCGTTCTCGTACAGGGTCTGCGCCGTGCGCATCGCCTGCCGCGAGGACATGCGGAGCTTGCGCGACGCCTCCTGCTGGAGGGTCGAGGTGGTGAACGGCGCGGCGGGTCGACGCGTGTACGGCTTCGTCTCGAGGCTGCGGACCACGGCAGGCTGGTCGGCGAGGGCTGTCACCAGGGCGTGGGCCGCCTGCTCGTCGAGGTGCACGACGCCCTTGGCGTTCTTGAGCGTCCCGGCGTCGGTGAAGTCGCGGCCCGAGGCCACGCGCGAGCCGTCCACCTGGACGAGCTTCGCGGAGAACCACTCGCCCGCGTCGGGGCCGTCCTGGGTGGTGAAGTCACCCGAGACGTCCCAGTAGTTCGCGGTGACGAAGGCCATGCGCTCGCGCTCGCGCTCGACCACGAGACGGGTCGCGACAGACTGCACGCGCCCGGCCGAGAGGCCCTGACGGACCTTGCGCCACAGGACCGGCGAGACCTCGTAGCCGTAGAGGCGGTCGAGGATGCGGCGGGTCTCCTGCGCGTCGACCATGCGGCCGTCGATCTCGCGGGTGTTCTCGAGGGCCCTGTTGATCGCCTCGCGGGTGATCTCGTGGAACACCATGCGGTGCACGGGGACCTTCGGCTTGAGCTCCTGGAGCAGGTGCCACGCGATGGCCTCGCCCTCGCGGTCTTCATCGGTCGCGAGGTAGAGCTCGTCGGCGTTCTTCAGCGCCCGCTTGAGCTCGGCGACCTTCTTCTTCTTGTCGGCGTAGACCTCGTAGTACGGCTCGAACCCGCCGTCGACGTTGACGGCGAACTTGCCGAAGGGGCCCTTCTTCATGTCCGCAGGCATCTCTGACGGCTGCGGGAGGTCACGGATGTGTCCGACGCTCGCCTCGACCTCGTAGTCGTCGCCGAGATAACCGGCGATCGTGCGCGCCTTGGCGGGCGACTCCACGATGACGAGCTTGCGACCAGCGGACATTCAGAGCCCTGCTTCCGTGACGAGAGGTGGTGCGAGACCTGGACAGGCGTTCAACTCGGCAGCCTACGGCCTCCGGGCTCCAGTCGTCACACCTGGCCGCTGCGGGAGGCCGTCGAACGGGGCCTCGCGACGGTCTGGCGGAGGGCCAGGAGGAGGCCGAAGGAGACGGCCGTGGCGGCCACGACACCGGCCGCGCCGCCCGCGTAGGCGACCAGCTCGGCCTGGGAGGTGAAGGGCTGGCCGCTCCCGTCGACGACGGTCGCCGTCTGCTGGAGGGCCCAGAGCGCGACCCCAGCGGCCCCGGTCCCGGCCACGCCGAGGATCGCGAGGACCCAGGCGGACGACGAGCCCTTCGGGGCGGAGATCTTGCGCGGGCGGTCGTCGGCGGGGCCGGGGTCCTGGGCGTCGCGGGTGGTCAGCGCGCAGGCGAGGGCTCCCCAGAACAGCACCACGAGGACGGCGGCGACCACGTCGCTCGGCCTGTGCCACTGTCCCACGAGCGTGGAGATCCCCGTCGCGGCGGTGTACCCGGCCCCGAAGATCGCGACCCACGGCCGCGCGAGGCGCGGGACTGTGAGCAGCAGCGCGACCGAGACGGACGCCGCGACGGTGGTGTGCCCGCTCGGCAGAGAGTTGGTCCACCACATCTCGGAGTCGAAGACCGGTCGTTCGAGGACGATCTTCTTCAGCACCTGCGTGGTGAGGTTCGCCCCGCCGACGAGGACGAGGGCCTGGACGGCGAGCAGCCAGCGCCTGCGGACCAGCGCGACGAGGATCGCAGCGAGGGTGCCCAGGACCACGAAGCTCACCGAGACGACGCCGAGGACGGGTTCGGCGACGGTCCACAGACGGGTGCGACCTGTGAGGGCACCGTCGTAGGCGTAGTCCTCGATCACCTGGCCCGTGCGGGTGGCGACGAAGACCTCCCACACGACCACGATGCCTGCGGCCGCGGCGACAGCCACGAGCACCGCGAGGACGCGGGTGCGGACGGGGACGCCCGTCCAGAGGTCTGCGCCTCGTGGTGCGCTCGGCGGGCGGTGACCGCCCGCCCGGGGACGGCCCGCCGGCGAGCCTGCCGAGGTCACGGTGCTCGCAGGGCCGACAGGTCCACGAGGACCTGCAGGGCCCGTCGGGAGGACCTGGGTGGCGCGGGTCGACGGCGCGGGACGCCCACGGCGTGCGGCGCCCGAGGCATCCGCAGCCGGCAGCACACCGGGTCGTCGGTCGGAGTTCACCGTCCAACGGTAGTCCACCCCCTGTGACCGTCCTGGGAAGACCGTGTCGACGAGTCGCGCACACCGGTGCCGGTCGGGTGGTCTCGAGGTGCACCCTCACAGGAAACTCATAGCCCGGGCTCAGGACACCCTGGGGCAAGCCGGAGCACCATGGAGCCATGGCCTTCTCCGACACCTCCGCCCGCGCCGCCCTGCCGCGCCTCACCCGCGCCGACGGCAGCCCCCTGCGGGTGCTCGTCGTCGACGACGAGCCCAACCTCGCCGAGCTCCTCACCTCGGCGCTGCGCTACGAGGGCTGGGACGTCTCGACGGCCCTCGACGGCCAGTCCGCGGTGCGCCTGGCACGGGAGACCCTGCCCGACGTGATCGTCCTGGACATCATGCTGGGCGACATCGACGGCATCGAGGTGCTGCGCAGGATCCGCCAGCAGCAGGACGGTGTGCCGGTCCTGTTCCTCACCGCACGCGACTCCGTCGAAGACCGCGTCGCCGGGCTCACCGCCGGGGGCGACGACTACGTCACCAAGCCCTTCAGCCTCGAAGAGGTCGTCGCGCGCCTCCGCGGGCTGCTGCGCCGGGCCGGGGCGAGCGCCGCGCGCGACGAGGCGCTGCTGGTGGTCGGCGACCTGACCCTCGACGAGGACTCGCACGAGGTGAGCCGGGGTGGCGACGACGTGCACCTGACCGCGACAGAGTTCGAGCTGCTCCGCTACCTCATGCGCAACGCGCGTCGGGTGATGTCGAAGGCGCAGATCCTCGACAGGGTCTGGCAGTACGACTTCGGCGGGCAGGCGAACATCGTCGAGCTGTACATCTCCTACCTGCGGCGCAAGATCGACGCCGGCCGCGAACCGATGATCCACACGCTGCGCGGGGTCGGGTACGTGCTCAAGCCCGCAGTCTCTGCTGCGCAGGCGTCGACCACCGCCGTGGGCGCCGGGCCGGCTGCGTGAGCGCGGTGCCCGCGGCCGACGACCGAGGTCACGCCCAGAGCCAGCGACGTCCGTGGACCCTGCGCCGCCAGCTCGTCGCGCTGCTCATCGGTCTCGTGCTGCTCATCTGCTCGATCCTCGCGGTGGTGTCGACGCTCTCCTTGCGCAGCGAGCTGGTCGGGCAGATCGAGGACGCCCTCCGGCAGGCGAGCTCGCGTGCCGTCGACAGGCCGCTCAAAGACCTCGGCGGCTCGTCGACCCCACCGGCCTCCGGGTGCTCTGACGGTGGAGGCTGCTCGGCGGCCGACCCCGGGCAGGCTCCCTCCCAGTACCAGGTCCCCGGCCAGGGGGCTGGTGACATCGACGTCCTGCTCGCGGGGAGCACGGTCGTGCACGCCGGGTACGTGGACGAGAGCGGGGACTTCCGCTCGCTCGCGGGGACCGACGCCCTCGCGACCCTCGAGGCCCTCGCCACCGACGGCCGCATCCACGAGGTCGACCTCGGCGACCTCGGCAGCTTCCTCGCGATCTCGACCACCACGCCCTCTGGGGACACCGTGGTCACCGCGGTCTCGACAGCGCCTGCCGACGACCCGCTGCGTTCCTACGTCGCGGTCGAGGTCGCGCTCATCGTCCTCGCCGTGCTGCTCGCCGCTGCGGCCGCGACAGTCCTGGTCCGGCGGGCGCTGCGCCCCCTCGAACGCGTGGCGGGCGCCGCGCTGCGGGTCTCCGAGCTCCAGCTCGACAGGGGCGAGGTCGAGCAGATCCACGGCGTAGACCCGCAGGACACCGACGAGCGGACCGAGGTCGGGACCGTGGGGGCAGCGCTCAACAGGATGCTCGGGCACGTCGAGTCCTCGCTCGCCGCCCGGCACGAGTCCGAGACGCAGGTCCGCCAGTTCGTCGCCGACGCGAGCCACGAGCTGCGGACCCCGCTCGCCTCGATCCGCGGCTACGCCGAGCTCGTCCGCCGGTCGCCCGACGACGTCCCCGTCGACACGCTGCGCGCGCTCGACCGGATCGAGTCGGAGGCGCTGCGCATGGGCGCCCTCGTCGAAGACCTGCTGCTGCTGGCCCGGCTGGACGCCGGCCGTCCGCTCGAGCGCGAGGAGGTCGACCTCACGCTGCTCGCCGTCGACGCGCTCGCCGACGCCCACGCGGCCAGCCACGACCACGTGTGGGAGCTGGACCTGCTGAGCGCTGAGAGCACTGAGAGCACAGGCAGCACTGACGGCACTGACGATGCGGACGACGACGCGCCAGCCCCCGACGTGGTCGTCCGCGGAGACGAGGCGCGGCTGCGGCAGGTCTTCGTCAACCTGCTCAGCAACGCCCGGGTCCACACGCCTCCCGGGACACGGGTGGTCCTCGGGCTGCGGGCCGAGCCCGGGACTGTGGTCGTGAGCGTGACCGACGACGGCCCGGGCATCGCACAGGCGCTGCTGCCGTCGCTGTTCCAGAGGTTCAGCCGCGGGGACTCGGCCCGCAACCGCGTCGGCGGCTCGACGGGTCTCGGCCTCGCGATCGCCCAGGCGATCGTGCAGGAGCACGGCGGCACGCTCACGGCGCACAGCCCGGCGCAGCCGCTCGGAGGCGGCCCGGGGATCGGTCCCCGTGGCACGGGGGAAGCACCCCGCGGGGCGACCTTCGAGGTCAGGCTGCCACGGTCCAGCTAGAGGTCGGGCTGCCGGTCAGGGTGCGACCGCCCGTCCGGCGGTCAGGCCGCGCCGGCCAGTCTGGCGGTCAGGCCGCGCCGGCCAGTCTGGCGGTCAGGGTGCCGCGGACGGCCGGACGTCACCCCGCGTCTCGGACCAGGAACCCGTCCCGGACGAGGTTGCGGACCGCAGGCAGCAGCTCGGCGGACAGCTCCGCGCCAGACACCTCGAAGATCGACGCGATCGCTGCGACGATCTGCCCGACGGAGAGCTCGCCGTCGCACGCCCCGACCAGGGCCGAGAGCGAGGTCGACGCGTGCACGCCCCGGCCGAGCCCGTCGCCCTGGCGCACGATGACGATGTTCGGGTCGGCGGCGCCCGGGGTGTAGAAGCGCTCTTCGGTCACGTCGGCCGCGACCACGAGCCTCTGCTGCGCGAGGGCCTCGTCGTCGAGGGTCTCGAGCCAGAGGTGCGCGGCGAGGCTCGCCTCGAGGTGCGTGCCGAGGGGCTGGCGGACCGATCCTGTGTGCTCTTCGAGACGCCGCAGCGTCACCTCCTCCCCGGGGAGGGGCTTGCGCAGCACGAAGAACCCGAAGCCGATGGCCTCGACGTCGCGGGACGCGAAGTCGTCGAGCCACGCACCGTAGGCGCTCGCCCAGGCCTCGGGCTCACGCTCCGGGGTGGTGCCACCGTCACGGATCCAGGTCTCGGCGTACTCGGCCGGGTCGAGGACCTCGCGCTGGACCACCCAGCCGTCCAGGCCAGACTCGTCGAGCCAGCGTCCGACCCGCTCGGTCCACGCCTCCCCGGAGCGGTGCTCCCAGTTGCCGAGCATCTGCGCGACACCGCCGGGGGCCAGGACCGCTCCGACCCCGGTGACGAGGTCGCGCACGAGGTCGTCACCCGAGCGTCCGCCGTCCCGGTACTCGTAGGTCGGGATCTCGCCGGGGCCCGCTGGTCGGTCGGCTGCGTCGCGCCCGGGCTCCACGGGCCCGGCGGGCACGGTGCGCGGGGTGATGACGAAGGGCGGGTTCGAGACGACGAGGTCGAACTCTTCGCCGGCGACGGGGTCGAGCATCGACCCGAGGCGCAGGTCGAGCTCAGCCCCGTCGAGGGCGGCGTTGAAGGCCGCGAAGCGCAGCGCCCGCTCGGAGATGTCCGTCGCCACGACGGTCTGGGCGTGACGCGTCGCGTGCAGCGCCTGGATGCCGCAGCCTGTGCCGAGGTCGAGGACCCGGGCTCGCGGCGACCGGCCTGTCACCTGGGCGAGGGTGATCGACGCACCACCCGCACCGAGGACGTGGTCGCCCGAGAGCCGGGTGCTCGTGGCGAGCTCGCCGAGGTCTGAGGCGAGCCACCAGTCGACAGGACCACGGGCGTCGTGCGCGGAGTACGGCCGGAGGTCGACGAGCGGGCGGACGACCGGACCTACGGCGGTACGGCCGGTGAGGTAGGGGTGCCCTGTGCTCGGGACGAGCGAGGTGAGCTCGACCTCCGTGGAGAGGTCGTCGAGCGCGGAGCCTGTGCCCAGGTCGTCGAGCACGATCTCGGTGCTGGGGTCGTCGAGGGCGACGAGGCCGAGCTCCTGCGCACCGGCCGACCCCAGGCCCGGGAGTGCGGCGTCGAGGTCACGGGCCGGGACCTCGCGCCCGAGCACGAAGAGCCGGGTGAGCGTGAAGACCGCAGAGCGCTGCTCAGGGTCTGCGCCGGCGGCCGACGGAGAAGACGCGGTCGCAGCGGCTGGGCTGGCGCCGGCCGAGGCGGCGACGGCGGTCGCCCGGAGCGCGGGCAGCGCCTGCTCACGGTGCAGGGCCGCTGCGGCGACAGGGCCGAGCGCGTCCTCAACACCCTCGACAGTGAACCCGCTGGCCTGCAGGTCGGCCCTGAGGAGGGCGACGAGGGCCGGGTCGGTCGAGGGGCCGGTGGCGCTGTGCGTGGTCGGGCTCATGGCAGCAATGATTCCTCATCAGAGCAGACCACCCGAGCGCGTCGCGGCCGGCAGACGCGCAGAGGGCGGCTCCCCTGTCGGGGAGCCGCCCTCTGTCAGTCGGTCACGCCGGGACCTGGAGGATCAGGCCTCGCAGTTCTCGTCGTTGAAGCTGGTGACGCGGTCGCTCGCTGCGGTGACCTCGTCAGAGTTGAGCTCGGTCGTGAGCTCCATGAACTTGGCCTGGTCGTCGGCGTCGGTGAGGTCGAGGTCCTTCATGCCGTCGTTGAGCTTCTCGACGGACTCGACGAGGACGTTCCAGTCGTCCTTGATCTCGTCCGGGGCGTCGATGTCCTTGACCTTCGTGACGATGTCGTCGAAGGCAGCCTTCATCGCGTCGGGGTCGTTGGGGTCGATGTCCTGGGCGAAGTCGCCGGAGGAGAGGGCCTCGCCCTCCTTGCAGTAGTCCTCGAGGGACCCGCCACTGCTGCACCCGGCGAGGAGGCCGAGGGCGAGGACGGCGGCCGTGGAGGTCGCGAACAGGTTCTTGGTGTACCGGCGTGTAGTCATGCGTCCATAGTCGGGGGGCGTCGCTCACAGCCGCAACTCAGAATCGGGGCACTAGTCCCCATCCGCTGCGGATCTCACCCGGTCGCTCAGGACGCGCAGTGCTCGGCGACGTAGTCCTCGACCTCGGCCGTCGCCGCGTCGAGCTCGTCGGACCTGAAGCCCTCGACCGACGCGAAGTACTCCTGCTGCGCCGCCTCGGAGGACCAGTCGACGCCGCGCATCACCTGGACCTGGTCTTCGCTCGCCTGGAAGACGGTCGTCCACGCTGCGGAGATCTCGTCCGGCGGCTGGATCTGCTTGGCGTCCTGCACCATCGTGTCGAGGGCCGTAAGGACCGATGCGACGTCGGTCGTGTCGACCCCGTCGAGGAACTCGGCCTGGCTGAACTGCGCGTAGTCGGCGCAGAACGCCTCGTCCGAGCCTCCGGCCTGCTGGTCGTCGCCGCACGCCGAGACCGAGAGGGCCACCGCACCCGCGAGCACGACGGAGGCCAGGACCCTGGGGCGAGACGCGCGCGGTCTGGAGGGTGTCATCTCTCTATGGTGCGCGGCGCAGAGCACCCTTCCAAACCGGTGCGCACCGCGCGGTGGCTGATCCTCAGCCCGGCGGACGCGCCTCGTGCCCCTCACGGCCCGGGGTGCGGTTCTGCTCTTTCAGACCAGCCTCGTAGACGTGCCTCCGGCCGCCGAGGAGCCTGTCGCGGACGGTCTTCTCCCAGCCGCGGAACCGCGTCCAGTAGCCGTCGTCGTAGTCTTCGACCACCTGGAAGGTCCAGCGCCCCTGCAGGACGTTGAGGCCCACCAGGTCGGCCCGGACCTCGTCGGCGAGCTCCTTGTGACCGGCCTCTTCGAGCTTGTCGAGGGCCTCGGCGAGCTCGTTGTCGGCGCGCCCCGTGAGCCTGTGGAAGGCGTAGAGCATGCCACGCGCCTGCTCGACGACCTCGAGCGCCGCGGTCACGCCGCCGACGGCCTCGACCGTCGCGTCGTCGACGCCCTCGGGTGGCAGGTGGTCGGGGGACGGGGTGTCGGGGTGATCAGCCATGCCCCATGGTCGGACGCGCCGTCGCGGCACGCACCCGGAACGCCTGTGCACGAGGGGCGCGTCGGCACGCGGCCCGTCGGCACGCGGCCCGTCGGTACGTAGCTCAGCGTGACGGCGGGGCCGTCCTCAGGGCCCAGACCCTCAGGCCCGGCGCACGACCTCCACGAGCAGCGGGAGGTGGTCGCTCCCCCGCAGCGCCGCAGGCGTGCGCAGGACCCTCGACGAGATCACCTCGAACCCGTCCCCGACGAGCACCCCGTCGATCCGCCGACGCGGCTTGGGTGCCGCGAAGGTGAGGCCCGGCGCATCGGGCACGGCGTCGTGCAGGAGCGTGCCGAGGGCCTGCCACGCCGGTCCACCCGGTTCTTCGTTGAGGTCCCCGGCGACCACGCACCGTGCCGCCCCGGCACGCTCGACGAGCCGCGCTACCTCGGCGCAGTGGTCCAGGCGCTCGCGGGCGTCGAGCCCGAGGTGGACCGAGACGACGACGACGTCGCCGAGGTCGACGAGCGCGCTCCCCCGCCGCGTCGGCCACGCCCGCAGGTCGCGCCGGCGCCACCACCGCCAGCTGAGCGGTCGGCCGCGGCGTCGGACGACGGCGCCCTCGTGCCTGCGGGCAACGAGGAGCGCCGTCGTGTAGGCGCCGAAGGGGCTGCCTCCGGGGATCACGCAGACCGTCCCCGTCGCCGCGGCGAGGGCTCGCATCCGGCGACGACCGCCCGTGAGGTAGCGGCAGGGCTCCTGGATCGCGACGACGTCGGGGTCGCTCTCGCGGATGACGTCGCGGACGGCGGTCGCGTCCATCTGCAGGCTCTTGATGTTGTAGCTGAGGATCCGCAGCGGCTGGCCGCTCGGGCCGTCTGATGGCGGGTGCTGGTCGTCGAGGTGGTCCATGCGGTCATGCTCGCCCTGCGCACCCGCCGCCGCAACCGCCGCGACCGCATGACCGCCGGCCAGGCGGCCAGGCGGTCGTGCTGGCGTGCGGTCGTGCTGGCGTGCGGTCGTGCGGTCGTGCGGTCGTGCGGTCGTGCGGTCGTGCGGTCGAGGCTGCTGGTCGGCCGGCCGGCCTGCGCCGACCGCAGCCGGTCAGCGGCTGACCACCGGCCGGTCACCCGTCCTGAGGTCGTCGCGCAGCTCCCGCGGGTTCTTCGGTGAGCGACGCCGCGTCCACGCGTGCGGCCCGCAGGCGGCTCGCGACGATCGCCCCGAAGGCGATCAGCGCGGCCACGACCGCGATCCCGATGCGCAGCGTGTGGTTCGCGTCGGCCGGGACGCTCATCGCGACCACCGCGGGCGCGACGAGCACCGCGACCAGGTTCATCACCTTGATGAGCGGGTTGATCGCCGGGCCGGCGGTGTCCTTGAAGGGGTCGCCGACGGTGTCGCCGATGACCACGGCCTCGTGCGCGGGCGAGCCCTTGCCGCCGTAGGCACCGTCTTCGATGATCTTCTTCGCGTTGTCCCACGCACCCCCGGAGTTGGCGAGGAACACGGCCATGAGCACCCCGGCACCGATCGCCCCGGCGAGGAACCCGGCGAGCGGACCGACCCCCAGCCCGAAGCCGACGGCGATCGGCGCGAAGGCCGCGAGGAGGCCAGGGGTCGCGAGCTCGCGCAGCGAGTCGCGGGTGCAGATGTCGACCACCCGGCCGTAGTCGGGACGCTCCTCGTAGGTCATGATCCCGGGGTGCTCGCGGAACTGGCGCCGGACCTCGAAGACGATCGCCCCGGCCGCCCGGGTCACGGCGTCGATGGCCAGCCCGGAGAAGAGGAAGACCGTGGCCGCCCCGAGGATCACCCCGACGAGGGTGACGGGCGAGATGATCGAGAAGCTGAGCATCGACGTGACGATCCCTGTGCTCGCGGCGTCGGTGACGTCGCGCAGCGCGGACTGGACGGCGTCGGCGTACGAGCCGAAGAGCGCCGTCGCGGCGAGCACGGCCGTCGCGATCGCGATGCCCTTGGTGATCGCCTTGGTCGTGTTGCCGACGGCGTCGAGGTCGGTGAGCACCTGGGCGCCCTCCTCGTCGACGTCGCCCGACATCTCGGCGATCCCCTGGGCGTTGTCCGAGACCGGCCCGAAGGTGTCCATCGCGACGATGACACCGACCGTGGTGAGCAGCCCGCAGCCGGCGAGGGCCACGAGGAACAGCGAGAGCCAGACCGAGCCGCCCGCGAGCAGGAAGACCCCGCAGATCGCTGCGGCGATGATGCCTGCGGTGTAGACGGCGGACTCGAAACCGACGCCGATCCCGGAGAGGATCACCGTCGCGGCGCCGGTCCGTGAGGTCGCGGCCACGTGCAGCGTCGGCTTGGAGGTGGTGCCCGTGAAGTACCCCGTGACCCAGAGGATGATCCCGGCGAGGACCACCCCGACGAGCACGGCGAGGCTCGCGACGACCCGCGGGTCGCTCGTGACGTCGGAGAGGTCGGCGGTCCCGGGCGACTCGGCGAAGGTCGCGGGCAGGTAGGCGAAGGCGGCGACGGCAGCGAGGACCGCGCCGAGCAGGGCGGAGACGTAGAAGCCGCGGTAGATCGCGCGCAGCCCGCTCTCCGACCCGCGCACCCGGGTGGTCGCGATCCCGAGCAGCGCGACGAAGGCCCCAGCCGCGGTGACGATGAGCGGGAAGACGAGCCCCTGCTCGCCGAGGGTCGCCTTGCCGAGGATCAGCGCGGCCACGAGCATCACGGCGTAGGACTCGAAGAGGTCTGCGGCCATGCCAGCGCAGTCGCCGACGTTGTCCCCCACGTTGTCGGCGATGGTCGCGGCGTTGCGCGGGTCGTCCTCGGGGATGCCTTGCTCGACCTTGCCGACGAGGTCCGCGCCGACGTCGGCGGCCTTGGTGAAGATGCCACCACCGACGCGCATGAACATGGCGAGCAGCGCCGCTCCGAAGCCGAAGCCCTCGAGGACCGACGGCGCGTCGCCGCGGTAGAGCAGCACGACCCCGGAGGCACCGAGCAGCCCCAGACCGACGACGGACAGGCCGACCACTCCCCCGGTGCGGAAGGCGATGCGGGCCCCTTCGGTCCGGGCCCCGGGGTGCATCGCGGCCGCGGCGACGCGGAGGTTCGCCCGGGTCGCGAGCCACATGCCGAGGTACCCGATCGCGGCCGAGAAGCCGGCCCCGACGACGAAGGCGACCGAGCGGCCCACCCGGATGCTCGCGTCGCCGGGCAGCACGAAGAGCAGCCCGAAGACCACGACGACGAAGAGTGCGAGGGTCCTGAACTGCCGGCTGAGGTACGCCGAGGCCCCCTCCTGGACCGCGAGCGCGATCTCCTTCATGCTGTCCGTGCCCTCGGGGGCGGCGAGCACCTGGCGTCGGAGCAGGACGGCGACGACGAGGGAGAGCGCCCCGATCACCGCGATCACGCCGACGATGACAAGACTGGTGGTTCCGAGCTCGAGCATCCGTCCTCCTTGACGACTGCACCGCACACGACGTCCGTCGCATGTGACGCCGATCACACTCGGTCGACGTAGCGGGCAGTCTACGCAGGCCGGACGGGGTGCGCAGGGGGACGCGCCCCAACGTTCTGCGGGCACGGTGCGTTGTGGAGGGGTGAGGGCACCGACGACTGTCGGCACCGGGCAGCAGGGACAGCAGGGGGACCGATGACCGACGAGCACGACCTGAGCAGGATGGTGCGCGAGCGCATCGGCGCGCTCACCGGCTACGCCTACCTCCTGTGCGGCAACGTCAAGGAAGCCGAAGACCTGGTCCAGGACGCCTTCGTCAAGGTGTTCAGCCGTCGTCGCGCGCCCGAGGCCGCGACCTCGGAGTCCTACGTGCGCCGCGCGATCCTCACCCTCTACCTCGACCAGTACAGGCGACGGCGACGGTGGTCCGGCATCAAGCACCTGGTGGGGGTCGTCGACCGCCAGGAGAGTGCTGAGCTGGCCACGAGCGCCCAGCTCGACGTGGCCGTGGCCCTCGACGCTCTCACCCCCCGACAGCGCGCCTGCGTCGTGCTGCGGTACTACGACGACCTCACCGTCCCCCAGGTGGCGAAGTCTCTCGGGTGCGCTCCGGGGACCGTCAAGCGGCACCTGTCCGACGCGCACCAGGCCCTCCGGGCGATCCTCGGCGAGGACGTCGAGCTCCCGGACGACTCTCCCGTCACGCTCGGTGCGTCCCCGGCTGTCGAGCCGGGCTCTGCGGAGCCCGACCAGACCGACGGCGGCTCCGCGGACAGCGGTGGCGACCAGTCCGGTCGCCACGACCTGCCCGGCGCCGGAGACCACGCACGCTTCGCGCCACCTATCACCGCTGCACCGGAGATCGACCGCGCTCCTGCGC
>Ga0247813_10000748_pt1 | contig 27101 bp, 25 predicted proteins | sample UWRJL169409C1_FD_180719 | JGI IMG/M metagenome (GOLD analysis project Ga0247813, IMG submission 180719) | Plant litter microbial communities from Arlington Agricultural Research Station in Wisconsin, United States - UWRJ-L169-409C-1 | ecosystem: Environmental > Terrestrial > Plant litter >...
TTTTCGAGCGCGTCGAGTTCGGCTTCCATCGCCCGGCCGGCGAACGCGGGGAGCGCGTGCGCCAACCCTTCGGTCGATGCGTGCGCGCGGTGCGCGGCCGAAAAGGCATCGTTGACGTAGAGATCGCCGAGTGCCGCGAAGCGATCAACCACCGCCGGATCGTTCTTTTCTTCGCCGCCGAAGAAGCGCGTATTCTCCAGCACTGCGATGTCGCCGGGCTGCAGCATCGCGACCGCGTCGGTGGCGCCTTCCCAATCGATATAGCGCACCGGCCGACCGAGCACCGCGGCATAGGGCCGGACGACCTGCGACAACGAGAATTCGGGGCTCGGGACACCCTTGGGTCGGCCGAAATGCGCGAGGATCAGGACGATCGCGCCGCGGTCGGCCAGTTCGGTGACGGTCGCGACGGTCGCGCGCAGTCGCGTATCGTCGGTCACGGCACCGTCGGCCATCGGCACGTTCAGATCCTCGCGGACGAGCACGCGCTTGCCGCTGATCTCACCCATATCGTCGAGCGTCTTGAAAGGCTTGGTCATGGTGTCTCGATCCTGATCTCATCCCCGATGGCGATGATGCCACCGGCCAAAACGCGTGAACAGGCCCCGCCCCGCCAGTCGGGCGTCAGCGCGGCGAACAATCCCGGCGCCAACGCTTCCATGCGTTCGCATGGATCGGTGTGCCGCGTCACTTCCAACAGCACGTCGCGACCGATCCTGAGCCTAGCGCCGGCGACCTGCGGCAGGTCGAGGCCCTCGACCAGCAGGTTCGCGCGACGTTCGTACCACGGGATGTTGCGGCCGACCTCGGCCATCGCTGCATCCCAGTCGATCCGCTCAAGCAGCGTCACCTGCCGTCGCCCCTTGCCGCCCGGCTTCACCGCGCCGCGGTGATCGCCGTGCAGGCCGCCGGCGATGGTGACCTCGACATGGTCGATCGTCTCCATCGGCGCCTTGGCGCGGGCGTGGCGGGCGATGCCTACGAGTGTACCGGTCACGCCGTTATCTCGAACAGTCTCCCGTCACCCCAGCGGAGGCTGGGGTCTCCCAGTGGCGGCGCGGTGGCCCAAACCGGGAGATGCCAGCCTGCGCTGGCATGACGGACGTGGTGATCAGATGAACTTCGCCATCGCCGTGGCGGTGTCGACCATGCGGTTCGAGAAGCCCCATTCATTATCATACCAGCTGAGCACGCGGACCAGCTTGCCGTCGATCACCGCTGTTTCCAGACTGTCGACGGTCGACGACTGCGGCGTGTGCATCAGGTCGATCGAGACGAGCGGTTCGTCGGTATAGACCAGGATACCCTTGAGCGGGCCGCTCTCAGCCGCCGCTTTCAGCACCGCGTTGACTTCTTCGCGCGTGGTGTCGCGCTTGGGCGTGAAGGTCAGGTCGATCAGCGATACGTCGGGCACCGGCACGCGGATCGCCGAGCCGTCCAGCTTGCCCTTCAACTCCGGCAGAACCTCGGCGACGGCGCGTGCCGCACCGGTGGTGGTCGGGATCATGTTCATCGCCGCAGCGCGCGCACGACGCAGATCGGGGTGGATCTGGTCGAGAATCTTCTGATCGTTGGTATAGGCGTGGACGGTCGTCATCAGGCCGCGCTCGATACCGATCGCGTCGTTCAGAACCTTGGCGACCGGCGCCAGGCAGTTGGTCGTGCACGATGCGTTCGAGACGATGTTGTGCTCGGCGGTGAGCTTGTCGTTGTTGACGCCGTAAACGACGGTCAGGTCGACTCCCTTGCCAGGTGCCGAGATCAGAACCTTCTTGGCGCCCGCGTCGATATGCTTCTGGCACGAGACGTTGTCGGTGAAGAAACCGGTGCATTCAAGCACGATGTCGACGCCGAGTTCCTTGTGCGGCAGGTTGGCCGGGTCGCGCTCAGCGGTGACGCGGATGCGCTTGCCGTCGACGACCAGGTCGTTGCCCTCGGCCGACACTTCGCCCGGATAGCGGCCATGGACGCTGTCGCGGCTGAACAGCCAGGCGTTCGACTTTGCGTCGGCGAGATCGTTGATCGCGACGAGTTCGAGATCGCCCTGCTTTTCGAGAAGCGCGCGCGCCACGAGACGGCCGATGCGTCCGAAGCCGTTGATCGCTACCTTGACCGTCATCTGTCTCTCCTGAAGATTTCCAGCGCCGAGCGACCAGGGACCTCGGTGGCCGGGCGCGCTGCCTTTGCGGGGCCACGGCCTGCCCTGTCAACCGCATGGATCGCCGCGAACCGGTCGGAACCGAGCCGAAACGGCCTTGCCGCGGGATCGTTGCGTGCTATCCGAGTGGGATGGCAGACACTCTTTCCGCAGTCGATCGCATCGATGGGGCGATCGCCCGAATCGAGGCGGCGATCGATGCGCGTGCGAAAAGCGGCGATGCGCTCGCTCGACGTCACGCCGACCTCAAGGCGCGGATGGCCGAAGCCGTCGCCGCACTGGACGACGTGATCGCTCGCGGGACCGCCGCCTGATGGCCGAGATCATGCTCAACATCGGTGGCCGCAACCACCCGATCGCCTGCGCGGACGGCGACGAGCCGCGCGTTCGCCAGCTCGGCACGATGATCGACGCGCGCTGGGCGACCGCGCAACGCGCCGCGGGCGGCCTGAGCGCCGAACGCGCGATGCTGTTCGTCGCGCTGATGCTCGCCGACGACCTGGACGAAATCGAGCAACGCCCGCCCGAAGGCGCCGCCGTCAGCGAGACAGCGCTCGCGCGGATCGCCGATCGGCTCGAAAGGCTTGCCGAGGCCCTTGAGCATAGCCCGCCGAGCGCCTAGATTGGTGATGGCGGGTTCTGCCCGGTACGAGCCTTTATTATCCCTGAGGCTATTCATCATCCATAGGGGGCTGTCCCTGTTAGGACCCTGGTCCGAAGCATATGGTCCCCACCTGACGTACCGTGCGTCAGTGGATAACCCGGCATACGGCCATGGTGGGCCCGCCACACCCACCAGACAGCGAAAGCGCGCATGACCGACAAGCGTGCCCTTCGAACGTCGCTGCGCACGGCGCGCGACGATTTTGGCATGCAGTCGGTGCTGGTGCCTGCGGCGTTCCTCGCGCGGCTCTCCGCCGGCCTGACGGTGGCCTCCTATGTTCCCATCGGCAGCGAAGCCGACCCCTCCCCGCTCGCGCGTGCCGCGGTCGAGGCCGGATGCGTGATCGCGCTGCCGCATGTCGTCGACCGGACGCAGCCGATGCGGTTTCTTAGCTGGGATACCGAAGCCGCGCTGGCGGCGGGGCCGTACGGGCTCAGCCAACCTGCCGAGACCGCCGCGCAACTCGAACCCGACATCATCCTGACCCCGCTCGTCGGCTTCGACCGTGCGGGCAACCGGGTCGGCCAGGGTGCGGGCTATTACGACCGCGCGTTTGCGGCGCATCCGAAGGCCTGGCGGGTGGGTGTCGCGCTATCCGTGCAGGAAGTCGCTACGTTGACCCCCGACCCGTGGGACGTCCCGCTCCACGCCATCGCCACCGAACTAGACTGGATCGTGCCATGACGCCTAGCTGGCGCAAACCCGTCGGGATGCTCGGCATCCTGCTGCTGATCCTATTATGGTGCGTGGCGATCACCAGCCTGTCCGGCATCGTCGGCGGCTGGCACTGGAGCGCTCAACTCGTGTTCTATCTGTTCACGGGGCTGATCTGGATCACACCGATGAAGCCGCTGCTGCGCTGGATGGAAGTCGGCCGCTGGCGTTAAATCGTTGTCCTGACGGACGTCAGGACCAATACCAAGCGTCGCAATCCGTGACCCTGGATGACGCAAAGCAACGCCCACAAAGGCGTATCATTTCAACGATCTGGAGACCACATCCGCCAACCCTTTTGAAGGGTGGCGCGAGTGACGGGACTCGAACCCGCGACCTCCGGCGTGACAGGCCGGCGCTCTAACCAACTGAGCTACACCCGCTTATGAAGCGTGGTGGCGGGCAACTACGTCGGGAGCCCCGAACCGTCAACCCCCCGTTTCACGTTGATCCATTTTCCCGCGATTTCTTGCGCGCTGCTGCACCAGCGTACCGTGCTCGAACAGGAATCCGGCGATGTCGGGCTTGCCTGCCGCGCCCAGCACGGTCTGCAGGATGATCAGCAGCGGCACGGCGAGCAACGCGCCCAGCGTGCCCCACACCCACCCCCAGAAGCTCAGGGAGATCAGAATCAGCAGCGGGCTGATCGTCAGACGGTGGCCGACGACGAACGGCGTGATCGCGTTCGCCTCGATCAGGTGCAGCCCGTACATCAGCGCCGGCGGCAGCATCGCCATCCAGATGTCGGAAAACGTCATCAGCCCGCCCAGCGCCAGCAGGAACGCGCCGATCACCGGCCCGAAATACGGAATGTAGTTGAGCAGCGCGACGATCCCGCCCCACATCGCCGGATAGGGCATGCCGATCGCCCACAAGGCAGTGCCGGTGATGATGCCCAGGATGATGTTGATGACCGTGATCGTGCCCAGATAGGCCGACACGTCGTCGACGACGTCCTGGATGACCCGCGCGGTCGCCATCGCGCCGTCGAAGCTGGTGCGGCCGGTGATCGTCCGCTGCCGCATCCGCGTCCAACCAGACAAAAAGAAGAACACGATCAGCGTGCCGAACAGGAACTGGACGATGACCGCCGGCGCCGAGGTGGCGGCCACCTCGAGGATCGATCCCGGCGCCGCTACGCCTGCAGTCGCCGGCTGCCGGATCGGCGTCGAGGCGACCTGCCGCAGCGTGCGGTTCACATATTTCTCGAGGCTGGAATACAGATCGAGCAGCGGCGCCAGATTGTCCTGGATACGGTCGAGCCGCGTCGGCAGCAGACGAAAGAAGTCGGTCGCCGGCACGAGGATCGCGGCGATCGCGATGTTCACCGCAATCAGGAACACCAGGATGCACAGCAGCGATGCGGCGGGCGACGGCAACCCGCGCCGCTCCAGCCATTCGAGCACCGGCACCAGCGCGACGGCGATCACCAGCGCCGTGGTCAGCGGCAGGAAGAATTCGGCGCCTGCCTTGAGCGCGAACGGCAATGCGACCACGAGGCCGATGCCTGCGGTGAGCGTCAGCGCCGCCAGCAGCCGGTCGCGACGCTGGGCAATGCGAAGCGCCTCGCTTGCGCCGACGCCGATCGGCAAGCCGAAGGCACCATCGCTGTCCGGCTGAGTGGGAGCGGCCTCGCTGCCGCCTACCCGGTCGCCGCTCGCGCCGTCGTCTTCTGTCCGGACGGTGTTGTCGTCTTGCGTCATGTCGCTGATCCTCGCCGGCTTTATCCTTGAACAAAGGCCGGCGGCATTCAAGCGGTGACTGGCTATCCGTCTTCGCTCGGCGCGATATGCAGCGCCTGGGTCGGTGCGCCGAGGACCGCGGCACGCGCGCGGACGCTCGCTGCGAGGAACGGCGTCGCGATCTGCATGAAGCGGCGCGGTGTGGTGCCCAGGAACGTGTTCGCATCGCGCAGGAAGTGCGGCATGTCGTGATAGCTGGGATCGAGCGCGCTGGCGTCGGTTGGGTTGCCCGAAACGAACAGCTGCAGGAACGAGCGCAGGAACCGGGCGCGGCGCAACAGCAGCTTCGACGGCATCCCGAAATAGCGTTGCGACAGCCGGCGCAGGGTCGAGGGGGTGATGTCGAGTTCGCCGGCCAGTTCGACCACCTCGATCATGCCGGGCTGGACGACCAGCCGCATCAGCGTGCGGATATGCGCGTCGTTGGGGTCTTCGCGCACGAACATCGGCAGCATCAGCTCGTCGAGCAACGGACGCAGCGCGCTGCGATCGGGCGCCGCAGTCAGAGTCTCGATCAATTTCTGGACGAATGCGGGATCGAGCACCTCCTCGGCCGGCACGATCTTGTTGTGGAAATCGACCGCGCTGCGCGCCGTCAACGCACCCCAGCCCGCGGCGCTGATGCCGATGCCGACCATCGTGCCGCCATGCGTGGTGACCTTCAGCGCGCGGCTGGTCGGGCCGATCAAGCTCGCTTGGGGCATCGGCGGGAACTGGCGGTTGCCGATGCGCGGAAAAATCGGTCCTGCATCGATCGCGACGCAGATCATCACCGGTGCCGGCAGGAACCAGTCGACCTGTGGCTCCCGGCTTTCTGCGGTGTAGGCGGTGTATCCGGTGACCCAGACAGCCAGCCGGGGGTCGGGCATGTCGTACCGGATCGACATCCCATCGGGCATAACTACCGGTACGGCGTTCGGGTCCGCGTGCCGCTCAGAATCCTCAACCATGTACCGCCGCTACCCCACCCGTCCCCGACCGCATCGCCCACAGTATTCCGTCGGCGTGACTTCGAAATCGCGCTAACTTGGTTTAAGAAACGGTCAACCACAAATCCGCTTTGCGTTGCATTAAAACGTCTCGGAACAGGGCGTTCGGGTAAAAACATGACGTTTTGGCCTGCGGAACCATTCGAAATGATCGCGGGTGCGACCTGGCAAAGCCGCTCCCGTTCGTTCGAGATGCCTTCCTGAACGGTGCGGTCCTGTCCTCCAAGGTGCCAAACCACGCGACTCCCCTGCACTTGAACATCGGGTTTGTCTTCTGCGCCTTTTGCAGGCAGGTTTTTATTGATTCCTGCAGCCCCGCCAGCAATAGAGCATTCACGATTCGAACCGAGGGTATGGCGAAGGGTGGTTAGCTCATGAACATCACTCCGCGCGCAGCCGTCGGGTTCGATACCGACGGACTGGCCGCGATCGATACGCTGCTGCGGACGCGCTATGTCGAGACCGGCAAGCTGCCGAACGCGCAGCTACTGATCGCCCGTCAAGGCGAGATCGTGCATTTCTCGCACATTGGTGCGGCACGCGAAGGCGGCGCTCAGGTCGACGCGCGTTCGATCTACCGGATCGCGTCGATGACAAAGCCGGTCACCTCGATCGCGTTCATGATGCTGGTCGAGCAGGGCTTGGTCGCACTGGACACGCCGGTCCATCACGTGCTGCCAGAGTTCAAGGACATCGGCGTCTATGCGGGCGGTGGTGGCGGCGCGCCGTTCGTGACGCGGCCGACCGCCGAACCGATGCGGATGGTCGACCTGCTCCGGCATACGTCGGGGCTGACGTACGGCTTCCAATACCGCTCCAACGTCGATGCGGCCTATCGCCGCGGCAAGATCGAGAACTGGCATGGCGGGCTCGACCTGAACGGCTTCGTCGCCGCGCTGGCCGAAATTCCGCTTGAATTCTCGCCGGGCACGGCATGGAATTATTCGGTGTCGACCGACGTGCTGGGGGCGGTGGTCGAGCGGGTGTCGGGGACGACGCTCGACCGGTTCTTCGAGACGCGCATCTTCGCACCGCTCGGCATGACCGATACCGGCTTCGCGGTGCCGCCGAGCGAGATCGACCGGCTCACCGACTGCTACACGGTGGCGTCACCGAAGGACGGCCGGACGATGCTGGATCGCGGCGCCGACAGCGCATGGTCGCGGATGCCGACGATGCTGTCCGGCGGCGGCGGCCTCGTATCGACCGCGCTCGACTATCACCGGTTCTGCACGATGCTGCTGAACGGCGGGACGCTGGACGGGGTGCGGATCGTCGGGCGCAAGACGATCGAGTTGATGGCGCAGAACCATTTGCCAGGAAAGTCGGACCTCGCGACGCTGTCACGGTCGATGTTCAGCGAGGCGACCAATGCCGGCACCGGGTTCGGGCTCGGCTTCGCGGTCACGGACGACGTTGCACGCTCGATGATGCCCGGGTCACGCGGCGAATATTACTGGGGCGGCATGTTCTCGACCGCCTTCTTCGTCGATCCGGTCGAGCGCGTGCACATGGTGTTCATGACGCAAGTCTCGCCGAGCAGCCTGTTCCCGATCCGCCGCGAGCTGAAGACGATGATCTATGCGGCGATGACGTAACCCGCCCCTGAACCATACCCGTCACCCCAGCGAAGGCTGGGGTCTCGCCCCGTATAAAGACCCCAGCCTTCGCTGGGGTGACGATCTGGAGAGAAGCAATGTCCGGCCCGATCCGCACCGAACGCCACGGCGATGTCCTCGTCATCATTTCCGACAACCCGCCGGTCAACGCGCTCGGCGCGGCGGTCCGCCAGGGGCTCGAAGCCGCCGTGAAGGAGGGCGTCGCCGACGACAGCATCGTCGCGATGGTGATCCGCTGCGACGGCCGCACGTTCTTTGCCGGTGCCGACATCACCGAGTTCGGCAAGCCGATGCAGGAGCCCGGGCTGCCGACGCTGGTCGACATGATCGAGGCATCGCCGAAGCCGATCGTCGCGGCGATCCACGGCACCGCGCTGGGCGGCGGGTGCGAGGTGACGCTCGGCTGCCATTACCGCGTGGCGGTGGCGAGTGCGAAGATCGGCACGCCCGAGGTCAAGCTGGGGCTGCTGCCCGGCGCTGGCGGGACGCAGCGGATCCCGCGCATTGCCGGCGTGAAGCTGGCGCTGGAGATGACCGCGAAGGGCGATCCGATCTCGGCCGAACGCGCGCTCGACGCCGGGTTGATCGACCGGATCGTCGGCGCGGACAGCCTGGAGGCCGATGCCGTCGCGTTCGCCCGTGAGATCGCCGCCAAGCGCCCCCTGCCCCGCGCTTCGGAAAAGACCGCGGCCGCCGATCCCGACGCGGTTGCCGCGTTCAAGAAGGAGAACGCCCGCCGCTTCCGTGGCTTCGACGCGCCCGCCGCCAACATCGCCTGCGTCGAGAAGGCCGCGGACGGTTCGAGCTTCGAAGAGGGTGTCGCGTTCGAGCGGCAGGAGTTCATGCGGTTGATGATGGGCGTGCAGTCCGCCGCACAGCGCCATATCTTCTTCGCCGAACGCCAGGCATCGAAGATCGACGGCATCGATCCCAAGATCGCGCTGCGGCCGATCAAGCGCGTCGGCGTGATCGGCGCGGGGACGATGGGCGGCGGCATCTCGATGAACTTCCTGTCGGCGGGGATCCCGGTGACGATCGTCGAGATGGCGCAGGACGCGCTCGACCGCGGCACCGGCGTGATCCGCAAGAACTACGAGGCGTCCGCGGCCAAGGGACGACTGAAGCCCGGACAAGTCGAAGCGGCAATGGGCGCGCTGACCCCGACGCTGGACTTCGCAGCGCTTGCCGAATGCGATCTGGTGATCGAGGCGGTGTACGAAGAGATGAGCGTGAAGAAGGAGATCTTCGGCAAGCTCGATGCGATCTGCAAGCCGGGCGCGATCCTGGCGTCGAACACCTCGTATCTGAACGTCGACGAGATCGCTGCGGCGACCAGCCGGCCGCAGGACGTGGTCGGGATGCACTTCTTCTCGCCCGCTAACGTGATGAAGCTGCTCGAGGTCGTGCGCGGCGCGAGGACTGCCGACGACGTGCTGGCGACCGTCATGGCGCTGGCGAAAACGATCCGGAAGGTCGCGGTGGTCGCGGGCGTTTGCGACGGCTTCATTGGCAATCGCATGCTGATGCCGCGCCAGGTCGAGGCGATGAAACTGCTGATGGAAGGCGCGACGCCCGAGCAGATCGACCGCGTCCATGTCGCGTTCGGCATGCCGATGGGACCGTTCCAGATGAGCGATCTGGCCGGCGTCGACATCGGCTGGCACCGCGACCCGACGCGGATCGAGAGCATTCGCGACGCGCTCGCCGCGGAGGGCCGTTGGGGGCAGAAGACCAAGGCGGGCTTCTACGATTACGACGAGAAGCGGAACCCGACGCCGTCGCCACGTGTGACCGAGATCATCGAGCAATTCCGCGCAAAATCGGGCAGCGCCGTTCGCACGATCAGCGACGAGGAGATCGTCGAGAAGACGCTGTACACGATGGTCAACGAAGGCGCGCTGATCCTCGAAGAGGGGATGGCGCAGCGCGCGTCCGACATCGATGTGGTGTGGATCTATGGCTATGGCTGGCCGGTGTATCGCGGCGGGCCGATGTTCTGGGCCGATACCGAGGGGCTGGCGAAAGTGGTTGCCGGGCTCGAGAAGCACGGGTTCGCGGTGGCGACGTCGCTGAAGGACAAGGCCGCGAACGGCGGGCGGTTCAACTAGCCATCGTCACCCCGGACTTGGTCCGGGGTCCACTCATCCATTTGCGCCGATGCCCGTGGGGCACGGTGGACCCCGGAACAAGTCCGGGGTGACGGGAACAGAGCAGCATGACCGACCTCGACACCTTCCGCACCGAGACCCGCGCATGGCTGGCGGAGAACTGCCCGCCCGAGATGCGCGAGCCGCTGCGCTCCGAAAAGGACGTGTGCTGGGGCGGGCGCAACTTCGTCCCCTCCAGCCCGGCGCAGAAGGACTGGCTCGATCGGATGGCGGCGCGTGGCTGGACCGTGCCGGACTGGCCAAAGGCGTATGGCGGCGGCGGGTTGTCGCCGGCCGAAACCAAGATCCTGCGCGAGGAAATGGCGGCGATCGGCGCGCGCAATCCGCTCAATTCGTTCGGCATCTCGATGCTCGGGCCGGCGCTGCTGAAATACGGCACCGAAGAGCAGAAGCTCGATCACCTGACCAAGATCGCGCGTGGCGAGATCCGCTGGTGCCAGGGGTATAGCGAGCCCAATGCGGGGTCCGATCTCGCCAGTCTCGCGACGTCGGCGGAGGACAAGGGCGACCATTACCTCGTCAACGGCCAGAAGGTGTGGACGTCGTACGCCGACCAGGCGGACTGGATCTTCTGCCTCGTCCGCACCGACAAGACGAGCAAGCAGGGTGGGATCAGCTTCGTGCTGTTCGACATGGCGAGCCCGGGCGTATCGACCAAGCCAATCCTGCTGATCAGCGGCAATTCGCCGTTCTGCGAGACGTTCTTCGACGATGTGAAGGTGCCGAAGTCGGGCCTGGTGCACGAGGAGAACAAGGGCTGGGACGTCGCCAAATATCTGCTCGGCCACGAGCGCGAGATGATCTCGGGCATGGGGCTGGCGTCGAGCGGCGGCAATCCGCTGATCGACGGGGCGATCGCGACCGTCGGGCTTAGCGGCGGTCGTCTGGCCGATCCGCTGCTACGCGCATCGATCGCGTTGTTCGAAGTGCGGGCGCGGGCGTTCGGGGCGATGTCGGAACGCTTCATCGACGAGCTGAAGGCCGGCCGGGCGCACCCTGCACAGCCGAGCATGATGAAATATTACGGCACCGAGCTGAATAAGACGCGCCACGAACTGATGATGAGCGCGGGCGGATCCGACGCGCTCGAATGGGACAGCGACCGCTCGCGCGGCGGGGCGGCTGCGCGGTCGTGGTTGCGCACGAAGGCGAACTCGATCGAGGGCGGGACGAGCGAGATTCAGCTCAACATCGTCGCCAAGCGGATCCTGGATCTGCCGAGCTGACCCCCTGCCCCGCCGTCACCCCAGCGCAGGCTGGGGTCTCCCCGATCAAAGCGCGCGCTTGCCGCGCAAGCCCCCAGCCTTCGCTGGGGTGACGAAAGAGAGACCGATGCCCCTCTTCCTCGACGACGACCAGACTGCACTGCAGGATACGATCCGCGACTTCATCGCCGACGCCGCGCCGGTCTCGCACATGCGCGCGCTGCGCGACGCCGACGACCCTACCGGATTCTCGCGCGACCTGTGGAAGCAGTTCGCCGAGATGGGCTTCACCGGCATCCTGATCGGCGAGGAGCATGGCGGGCTCGGCCTTGGTCATGTCGAGGCGGGGATCGTGCTCGAGGAGATCGGCCGCAACCTCACGCCGTCGCCGTTTCTCACGACGGCGGTCGCCGCGGTCGCGGCGCTGAAGGGCGCGTATCCCGACCAGGCGCGGACATGGCTGCCGCGGATCGCGAGGGGCGAGGCGCTGTTCGCGCTGGCGCTGGAAGGGGGCGCCAAGCACCAGCCGGTCAACGCGTCGCTGCGGGCGGAACCGTCGGGCAACGGCTTTCGGCTGAACGGGCGCAAGCAGTTCGTCGTCCACGGGCACGTTGCCGACATGCTGATCGTCTCGGCGGTCACCGGTGGGCGGCCCGGCGAGGAGGCGTATTTCATGTCGCTGTTCCTCGTGTCGCCGCAAGCACCGGGGGTCTCGGTGGATCCGTTCCGGATGGTCGATGCGGGGCTGGCGTCGACGGTGACGTTCGACGATGTCGAGGTCGCCGGTGATGCGCTGCTGTGCCAGGTCAACGAGGGTGTCGACCTGCTCGCCAAGTTGCACCGCGCGGGCGGCGTGGGGGCTGCGTCGGAGTTGCTCGGCGTGGGCGGCGCGGCTGCGGATATGACGTTGTCCTATCTGAAGCAGCGCAAGCAGTTCGGCACCACGATCGGCAGCTACCAGGCGCTGCAGCATCGCGCCGCGCACCTCTATTCCGAGATGGAAGTCGCGCGCGCGGCGGTGCTGAAGGCGCAACACCTGCTCGACGCGGGCAGTGCGGAGGCCGACGGCGCGGTGTCGGTGGCCAAGGCGATGACGTCGCTGGCGACCACGCTGGCGGTGCAGGAGGGCGTGCAGATGCACGGCGGCATCGGTATGACCGACGAATACGATATCGGCTTCTTCATGAAGCGCGCGCGGGTGCTGGCAGAGACGTTCGGCGATGCGAATTACCATGCGGACAAGCTGGCGCGCGCGGCGGGGTATTGATGGCGTAGGCCGTGGCCGGCGAGCTGTGGGCTACGGGCTGCGGCTACTGCCCCCGCCCCAAGCCGTCACCCCAGCGAAGGCTGGGGTCTCTCGTGGAGATCGCACGGCTCGAACCGGGAGACCCCAGCCTTCGCTGGGGTGACGGTGAGGCGGGGATGCCGGTGGGGTTGGGATGACGATGGGGCGGGTGTGACGGCGAAGCGGACGTGACGGATATGGCGATGGCCCGCGCGTTCGCCTAAGCGACACCCTCAATCGTTTCGCGGAACCCATCATGACCGACGCCTCCCCCGCCGACCTTGCCCAAGGGCTCGTCGACCTGCTCGAGATCGAGGAGCTCGACACCGACCTCTATCGCGGCAAGCGCCAGCCCGGCGGCGTCGGCCGGGTGTTCGGGGGGCAGGTGATCGCGCAGGCGCTGCAGGCGGCGCAGCGATCCACCGATGCGCCGAAAACCGCGCATTCGCTGCATGCCTATTTCATGCGGCCCGGCGACGAGGCGCTGCCGATCCTGTTCCGCGTGGTGCGTGATTTCGACGGTCGCAGCTTCGCGACGCGGCGCGTGATCGCGATGCAGAAGGGCAAGCCCATCCTCAACATGGCGTGTTCGCTGCAGGCGCCGGAGGAAGGGCTGACGCATCAGGATGCGATGCCCGACGTGCCGCCGCCCGAGGATCTGAAATCGGAAAGCGAACTGCGCACGGCGTCGGCGGCACAGATCCCGGAGCGGTTCCGGGCGATCTTCGCGCGGCAGCGGCCGATCGAGATCCGGCCGGTGGTGCAGCGCGACTGGCTGTCCCCGGTCGCGCAGCCGCCGCAGCAGCGAAACTGGTTCCGCGTCGTCGCGCCGATCGGCGACGACCCGGCGATGCACCGGGCGATCCTTGCCTACGCGTCGGACATGCTGCTGCTCGGCACCGCGACGCTGCCGCACGGCGTCAACTGGCTGACGCCGGGCTTCCAGACCGCGAGCCTGGACCATGCACTATGGCTGCACGAGGATTTCCGTGCCGACGACTGGCTGCTCTACACATGCGACAGTCCGTGGGCGGGCCATGCACGCGGCTTCAACCGCGGCAGGATCTTCGCACGCGACGGCCGACTGGTCGCCAGCGTCGCGCAGGAAGGGCTGATCCGGATGCGCGACTGATCGGACTGCCTTAGACGGCGGTCTTGCCGTACTCCTGGCGCGTGACGGGGTGGCTCGACGACAGGCCGCCGTCGACCGCCAGTGCCTGGCCGTTGACGTAGCTGGCGTCGTCGGAGGCGAGGAACAGCGCGACCTTCGCCAGTTCCTCGGGCTGTGCGCCGCGGTGGAGCGGGTTGAGGCGGCCAAGGCGGTCCATCTTGTCGGCGCTGCGGGCATAGTCGAAGGTCGGCTTGGTCATTCCGGTCTCGGTCAGGCCCGGGCAGACCGCGTTGACGCGGACGTTCGAGCCCGACAGTTGCTGCGCGGCGACGGCGGCGAGGTTGATGACGCCGGCCTTCGACGCGGAATAGGCGGGCGAGCCGGCGCCGGAGCGGATGCCCGCAACGCTCGCGGTCAGGACGATCGCGCCGCCTCCCCGTTCGGCGATCCTGGGTGCGCCGTGCTTGATGGCCAAATACGGGCCGATCAGATTGACCCGCAGCACTTCGGTGATCAGCGCGACGTCGGTGTCGAAGATGTTGGCCATGCCGCCGGAAATGCCGGCGTTGGCGAACAGGATGTCGAGCCCGCCGAACCGGTCGCAGGCGAGCGCGACGGTGCGGATCACGTCGTCCTCGTTGCCGGCGTCCATGCGGATCGCCACGGCGGTGCCGCCGGCCTCTGCGATGATGTGCGCGGTCTCTTCGGCGCCTTCGGTCAGGTCGGCGACGACCACCTTGCCGCCCTCTGCCGCGAACAGCATCGCGGCGGCGCGGCCGATGCCGGAGCCTGCGCCGGTGACGATGATCGACTTGTAGGTGAAGCGCATGGCGGGGCTCCGATGATTGGGATTACGGGAGAGTGAGGTAATAAATTTAGCCGTCACCCCAGCGAAGGCTGGGGTCTTTGCGAGGCGAGTGTTGTGGCTCGAACCGGGAGATCCCAGCCTTCGCTGGGATGACGGAGGGGGGCCGGGGTGCGCAGGGCGACGGATCCGGTGTTCTTTTTAGCGGACGTTGCGCGCTGGGATGAAGGAGCCTTCACGCCCCGGCTCTCTCCGCGAAATGCCAGCTCGCCTCCGCCAGCCGGTACACCTGCCCGGCCGATCGCTCCGCCTGCGCGCTCGATGCGGTGCCTTCGACGATGCGCTTCTTGATGCCCTGGACGATGCCGGTCAGGCGGAACAGGTTGTAGCTGAAATACCAGTTCAGGTCGGGCACGCCGTCGCGGCCGGTCGCGGCGCAGTAGCGCTGCGTCATCGCCTCGATCGTCGGGATGCCGCTGTCGCCGCCGGCAACGCCGAGCACGCCGGAGCGGCCCTCGGGCTCGGTCACCCAGCTCATCAGGAAATACGAGAAGTCGGCGAGCGGATCGCCAAGCGTCGACAATTCCCAATCGAGCACGGCGATGACGCGTGCTTCGGACGGCGCGAAGATCATGTTGTCGATGCGGTAGTCGCCGTGGACGATCGAGGTGCGGGTCTGCGGCGGGATCGTGCGGGGCAGCCATTCGATGAGTCGTTCGACGGCCGGCATCGTCTCGGTCTCGCTGGCGCGATATTGCTTGGTCCAGCGCGCGACCTGGCGTTCGAAGTAATTGCCGGGCTTGCCGTAATCGCCGAGCCCCGCCGCCTGGTAGTCGATGGTGTGGAGTGCGGCGAGCGTGTCGCACATCGCGTTGTAGAGCGCGGTGCGCTCGGCGGGGGCGTGATCGGGCAGCGTGCCGTCCCACAGGTTGCGGCCGTCGGCGAGGCCCATGACGTAGAACATCGATCCGATCACCGCGTTGTCGGTGCACAGGCCATAGGGTTTCGCGACGGGAAAGCCGGTCGGGTAGAGCCCGTCTATCAGCCGGTATTCGCGGTCGACCGCATGTGCGGAGGGGAGCAGCGGGCCGAAAGGTTTGCGGCGCAGGACGTAGGCGCCGGATGCGGCGTCGACGCGATAGGTCGGGTTGGACTGGCCGCCGGCGAATTTGGCGTAGGTCAGCGGGCCGGCGAAACCGACGACGTTGGCGGTCAGCCACGCGGTGAGGTTGGCGACGTCGAGCTTGTCCTTGCCTTCGGCCGGGATGGTGTTGGATTGGGTTTCGGTCATTGCACTATTCCTTCGTCATGCCGGACTTGGTCCGGCATCCATCGTTCCGCGAACTCTCAAGCCGCGGGCTACGCGGCACGATGGACCCCGGAACGAGTCCGGGGTGACGGTGACGCGGGTGGGTCGCCCTCACGAGAACGTGATCACACTGCGGGTGGTGTCGCCGCGGCGGAGTTCGTCGAAGGCGTCGTTGATCCGTTCCAGCGGCATGCGGTCGGCGATGATCGTGTCGAGATCGAGCATCCCGCGCATGTAGAAATCGACGAGCCGCGGGATATCGACCGGGAAGCGGTTGGCGCCCATGAAACCGCCCTGCAAACGCTTGCCCGAGAGGAGGTCGAGCGCGGACAGGCCGACCTTCTCGCCGAGCGGCATCATGCCCAGGATCGTCGCGGTGCCACCGCGGCGCAGCACCTTCACCGCGGTGGCGGCGGACTGCGCGCGGCCGACCGCCTCGATCGCATGGTGGACGCCGCCGCGGCTGATCTCGACGACCTGCTCCGCGGCGGTGTCGGCGAGCGCGTCGATGCTGTGCGTGGCGCCGAGCTTCTCGGCCATCGCGCGCTTCTCGGGGACCGGATCGAGCGCGATGATCTTGCCTGCGCCGGCGATCTTCGCGGCGTTGACCGCGGCCAGGCCGATGCCGCCGCAGCCGACGATGCACACCGTCTCGCCGGGCGTGACGTCGGCGACGTTGAACACCGCCCCTGCCCCGGTCGTCACCGCGCAGCCGAGCAGCGCAGCGCGGTCCATCGGCATGTCGCGGTCGATCGCGACGCAGGCATGTTCGTGGACCAGCATCAGTTCGGCATAGGCCGACAGGTTGAGCATCTGCGCAATCGACCGGTCGCCGAGCATGAGCCGCGGCGGCGACCCGCGCGGACGCTTCACGCTGGAATCGATGCACAGCGCCATCCGGCCGGTGAGACAGAATTCGCAGTGGCCGCAGAAGGCAGACAGGCAGGTGACGACATGGTCGCCGACCTTGACCATGCCGACCTCGCTGCCGACCGCCTCGACCACGCCACAGGCTTCGTGACCGGGAATGGTCGGCATCGCGTGCGGATAGGCACCGTCGACGAAGTGCAGGTCGGAACGGCAGACGCCGACCGCGACGGTGCGGATGAGGACTTCGCGCGGGCCCGGGTTCGAGACGGTGACGTCTTCGATGCTGAGCGGGGTGTTGGCTTCGAAGAGGACGGCGGCTTTCATGCGAGGCACCTCGTGGCGGGTCACCCTCACCCTTCCCACCGCCTACGGCAGCGGGCCAGTTTCAGGTCGATCATGCCCCCGGCATGATCTGAACAGCGCGGGGCGCTGTTCCCCTGAAACTCCTCTCCCAACGGGAGAGGGAGAGACGCCGAAGGCGGCGATAGGGTGAGGGCGACGGTTTCTAGCGGTTTGCGGCGCCGTATTTCCCGAACTCGGCCCGCGCGATCGCGCGGTTGTGGACTTCGTCGGGGCCGTCGGCGAAGCGGAGCGTGCGCATCGCCGCCCAGTCGTGCGCGAGCGCGAAATCGCCGGAGACGCCGCCGCCGCCGTGCGCCTGGATCGCGTCGTCGAGGATGCGCAGCGCCATGTTGGGCGCGGCGACCTTGATCATCGAGATTTCCATCTGCGCGGCCTTGTTGCCGGCGCGGTCCATCATGTCGGCCGCCTTGAGGCAGAGCAGGCGCGTCATCTCGATGTCGATGCGCGCGGTGGCGATGCGCTCCTCCCAGACCGAGAAGTCGGCGATACGCTTGCCGAACGCGACGCGGGTCAGCAGGCGCTTCGCCATCGCCTCGATCCCCGTTTCCGCAACGCCGATGGTGCGCATGCAATGGTGGATGCGGCCCGGCCCAAGGCGCCCTTGTGCGATCTCGAACCCGCGGCCCTCGCCGAGCAGGACGTTTTCGACCGGCACGCGGACATTCTCGAGCACGACCTCGCCGTGGCCGTGCGGCGCGTGGTCATAGCCATAAACGCTCAGCATGCGCTTGATCGTCACGCCGGGCGTGTCCATCGGCACCAGGATCATGCTCTGCTGCTGGTGGCGCGAGCCCTCGAACGACGTCTTGCCCATGACGATGGCGATCTTGCAGCGCGGATCGCCGACGCCCGACGACCACCATTTCGTGCCGTTGATGACATAGTCGTCGCCGTCGCGGACCATCGACGTCTCGATGTTGGTCGCATCCGACGAGGCGACCGCGGGTTCGGTCATCAGGAATGCCGAGCGGACCTCGCCGCGCATCAGCGGGCCGAGCCATTCCTCCTTCTGACCGCGCGTTCCGTAGCGGTGAAACACTTCCATGTTGCCGGTATCGGGCGCCGAACAGTTGAAGCACTCGCTGGCCCAGGCGATCTTGCCCATCTCCTCGGCGCATAACGCATATTCGAGATTGGTGAGCTGCGTGCCCTCGAACGCGAAGCTGTCGTCGACATGGCGCTGCCCCGAATGCGGCGGCATGAACAGGTTCCAGAGGCCGGCGGCCTTGGCCTTTTCCTTCACGGCCTCGATCACCGGGAGCACCTTCCAGCGCTCGCCGTGATGCGCCTGCTCGTCATACTCGGCTTGGCGCGGGCGGATTTCGACGTCGATGAACGCCCTCACGCGATCCCGGAAATGGGTCTCGCGCTCGCTCAGGGTGAAATCCATCCATTCCTCCATCCGGCATTCCGTTTGGACGGCGGGTAGACCATACCGCGTTTTCGGTAAAGCGCCGTCGGCGTGCAGGAACGTCGCATTTCGTCGCCAAGCTGCGGCGACGTACAAAAACACTGTATCTTCAAATCCAAGCTGGTTAGGGTGCAAAGATGCAGGGTTCAGACGCGGCACGAGAAGACGGCGAGCAGGGAACGAAGCGGTTCCGGGCGAAGCGCGATGCGATCCTGGCCGCAGCGGCCGAGGCGATCAACGAACAGAGCGCCAAGGGCATGACGTTCGCCGATGTTGCCCGGCGCGTAGGGCTGAACACCACCAGCGTCACCTATTATTTCAAGCGCAAGGAAGACCTTGCCGCAGCGGCGTTCGAGCACACGCTCGAATCGTTGCTGGCGATGCTCGACACGGCGATGGAGGAGGCGACGCCCGTGGCGCGGGTCGGGCGCTACATCGCGCTCAACATGGCGCGGCTGACACGGATCGAGCGCGGCGAGGAAAAGGCGTTCGCGGTATTGTCGGATTTGCGGGCGACTGAGGAGCCGTTGCGCGGCCGGCTGATGGGCGGCTGGCGCGAGGTGTTCCGGCGCACGCGCCTCTTGTGGGGGCCGACCAAAACGCGCGCGCAGACGGATCTGAACAGCGCACGCGCGCACGTGCTGCTGGAGAATACGTTCTGGCTGCCGATCTGGCTGACGCGCTACGAACCCGATCAATATGCGCGGGTCGAGGCGCGGCTGATGGACGTGTTCGCGCACGGAATCGCGGGGCGAGGCGCCGACTGGTCGCCTGCCCTCTTGAACCTGGCGCATGACGAGGCGGAACCGGGCCGTGCGGCGTTCCTGCTGGCGGCGACGCGGTTGATCAACGAACTCGGCTATCGCGGCGCCAGTGTGCAGAAGATCGCGTCCGAGCTGAACGTGACCAAGGGCAGCTTCTACCACCATCTCGATGCCAAGGACGATCTGGTGGTCGCCTGTTATCGGCGCAGTTTCGACACTATCGCGCAGGCGCAGGCGCTGAGCGATGCAGGTGGCGGCACGTATTGGCAGCGGCTGTCGAGCGCGATCGCGACTTTGCTCGACGTGCAGTTCGCCGAGCGCGGGCCGTTGCTGCGCACGACGGCGCTGAGCGGGCTGCCGCATCACGAGCGTACGGCGATGGTCGAGCGATCGAACGGCATCGCGCGGCGCTATGCGGGGACGATCATGGACGGCACCGCGGAAGGATCAATCCGCGCGGTCGACGCGCTGATCGCCGCGCAGATGCTGATGGCATTGCAGAACGCGGCGTTCGACATGCGGAAATGGGCGGGCACGATGCCGCGGGAGCGCGCCATCGCGATGTACGCGTCGACCTTGTTCTATGGTCTGTTCGACGATCGGATGGCGGGGTAGCACCGCGCGGTCGGCAGCGTTGAGACGACCTAGGCCGGATCGACATTCAGGAATTTTGGTGTGGGGGACACAGCCAAAAAACCTCCGTCACCCCGGACTGGTTCCGGGGTCCACTGTTCCGCAAGCCAAATCCTATCGATTTCGCGGCGCGGTGGCCCCCGGAACCAGTCCGGGGTGACGGAAAATGTGACAGATCGACCGGATCAAACTGAATGTCGATACGTCCTAGGTTTGCACCCCCTCGTCATCCCGGGCTTGTCCCGGGATCCAGAGTTACGAACGTTGCGCCCATAACCCTGGATCCCGGGACTAGCCCGGGATGACGGTGGGTTTACGGTGGACGTATTCCTAGAAGAAGGACGGCGGAGGGTACGTTGCCGTCCCTCCGCCTTATCCCCTCTCCAACCTGCGTACGCTGCGGGACATCTGCGTGCCGCCCGGAGCGAATCTGAATATCGGGTACGGGGAGCCTATTGGCACGGATCGCAGGGCAATGCAAAGCCTGTTGTACGCACCGGGGTCGCCCCCCATCTGCGGAGCAGCTTCCAAGGAGACCGCCCGTGATCGACCTGCATTATTGGCCTACGCCGAACGGCCACAAGATCACGATGATGCTCGAGGAGACCGGGCTCGATTACACGATCCATCCCGTCGACATCGGCAAGGGCGAACAGTTCGCGCCCGACTTCCTGAAGATCGCACCGAACAACCGGATGCCGGCGATCGTCGATCACGCGCCCTCGGTCGGCGATGCGCCGATCGCGGTGTTCGAATCGGGCGCGATCCTGCAGTATCTCGCTGAGAAGACGGGCAAGTGTGGTGGCGACGATCTGCGCGGGCGGACCGAGGTCAACCAGTGGCTGATGTGGCAGATGGGCGGGCTCGGTCCGATGCTTGGCCAGAACCACCATTTCAACATCTACGCGCCCGAGAAGATCCCGTACGCGATGGAGCGCTACGTCAAGGAGACGAACCGGCTGTACGGCGTGCTCGACCGGCGGCTCGAGGGTCGCGACTTCGTTGCGGGCGACTATTCGATCGCGGACATGGCGGCGTATCCTTGGATCGTGCCGCATGAGGCGCAGGGGCAGACGCTGTCCGACTTCCCGAACGTGAAGCGCTGGTTCGAGGCGATCGCCGAGCGACCGGCGACGGTGGCGGCCTATGCGAAGGGCAAGGCGATCAACGACGCGCGGACGCCGATGAGCGACGAGGCGAAGAAGGTGCTGTTCGGGCAGACCGCCGCCACCCGCTGACCCTGCTACGCCGTCGCGCTTGGCCTGCCGGATGCGCGGACGTGCCAGGCGCGCAGGTTCGCACAGTCCTCCGGCATCTCGACGCCGACGAACGCGGCGAAGTCGATCGTCGTCAGCAGGACGATGTCGGCGATCGTATAGCCTTCGCCGTCGAGCCATTCGGTGTTCGCCAGCGCGTGATCGAACTCGCGCATCGCCGCGATCGTCCGCGGGCGCTGGCTTTCGCCGTATTCGGTATATTGCGGCTTCATCATCCGCGCGGTCCAGGGGTGGGTATGCAGCCACACCGCGGACAGCGGCGTCATCAGCCGCAGTTCGATCCGCCGGGTCCACATGTCGACCTCGGCGATACCGTGCGCGCCGTGGCCGAACAGCGGTGGATCGGGGTGCAGGACCTCGAAATACCGACAGATGGCGATGCTCTCGGTCAGCACGCGACCATCGTCGAATGCGAGGGCCGGTGTCTGGCCGAGCGGATTGACGGACAGGTATGCTTCGGTGCGGTGCTCGGCCTTGGGGATCGAGACATGCGCCATCGGAACGCGGACACCCTTCTCGGCGAGGAATATGCGCACGCGGCGCGGGTTCGGGGCCGGCGAGGCGCTATCGTAGAACAGCACGGATTTTCTCCTTCGAAGGTCGCGTATGGCATTGCTGGCGGCCTTCGCCTAGGCGGAGACGATGACGACACTGAAGCAGGCGATCGACGCACTAGTGCCGACCGAGGGCGGCTGGCGCGGTACCGTTCCCGAGAACTGGCTGCAGGGCCGCACCGCCTATGGCGGGTTCTCGGCGGCGCTGGCGCTGCATGCGGCGCAGAAGTCCGACGACGACCTGCCGCCGCTGCGGTCGGCGCAGGTCGCCTTCATCGGCCCGTTGTCGGGCGATATCCTGATCCGCGCGAGCCGCCTGCGCCGCGGGCGCAACGCGGCGTTCGTGCAGGTCGATGTCGAGAGCGAGGCGGGCCTCGGGCTGCGCGCGACGTTCGTGTTTATGGGTGCGGTGGAATCGCGGCTCGACCATAGCGAGGGTGCGGCGCCCGACTTTACTGTGCCGGGACCGAATACGACCACTTATCGTGGGCATCCGCTGGTGGCGTTCTCGCGCAATTTCGACCTGCTCGACCAGCGCGACGATAGCGCCGCGCGATCGGAATGGCTGCGCTGGGCCCGGCTTGCTGATCGCGAGGGGCTCGATCCGATGGTCGAGCTGATTTGCGTCGCCGACTGCCTGCCGCCCGCCGCGCTGAAACTGATCGGATCGTTCGCGCCGATCAGTTCGATGACATGGCTGTTGAACGTGCTCGGACCGCAGCCGGTGACCCGCGACGGCTGGTGGCTGCTGCGCGCGACCACGGCGTACGCGCGTGGCGGGAGTTCGAGCCAGCAGATGGTGATCTGGAACGCCGACGGCGTGGCCGTGGGGGAGCAGATGCAGAGCGTGGCGGTCTTCGCCTGATCTTCCTGCAAATGTATGTCTCCACCTGCGGCAGGAATATGAATGGCCGCAACTGGTGATTTTGCCGACGGCCAGCTTCCGTAGACCCTTTCGTAAAACAGACCTTTATAGCTCGCGACAGATGGGATGCGGACAGCTAGCCTTCTGCGTTCGCGCAGGCGGGTTGCGAAATCGGGGGCTATATGAAAGATTATACAACCATCTCTCTCGCTGATGCTCGACGCGAGTATTTAGCGACCAGCACCACCGCCATGCCTATTGGAGGCCTCATCGCCTGGACCGCGTTGGCGATCGCACTATATAGCTTTGGCGACCGCCTTCCGAGTTTCGTTTCTTTCATCGCTGCCGCCTTACCTTTCCCGCTGGCCATGATTATCGACAAGTTGCGTGGACAGCCCGGCATACGACCGGAGAGTCGCCACAACCCAGTTACGCAATTGTTCATGCGCTTCATCACCGTCGTTGCCCTCCTGATACCTTTTGTCGTCATTGCCGCCCAAGCGGCCGAAGACCGCGACCTTTTGATCCTCGGCCTCGCAATACTGGCTGGAGTCGTATGGGTGCCGCACGGTTGGGGTGCAGATGATCCCGCTGGTTTTATCCACTTCGTCATGAGGGCCGTCGTTTGTTACGCAGCCTATCTGCTCGTTCCCCATCCGGTACGCGGCGCGGCGATCGCTGCTGCTGCCGCACTGACTTACGTCTACGCTATTTCCGCGATGAGGAAGCCTTCGACGGCCCGGTGACCGACGAACTCATCGCCCCAGCCCGCGAGCACGACCCACGACATATTTTGCGACACTTCCGTCCTCCACCGACACATGCGCGCGACAGGCTGCGTTCATAAGGGCCGTATCGGGGATGGCCCCGGCATGCTTGGAAGGACCAGATCATGAAGACCGTCATCCGTGCGTTTGCACTTGGCGTCAGCGCACTTGCCGCCGCTACCGCCATCGCCGCTAGCGCGCAGGACATGCCGCCGCCCCGAGGCCCGGGCGGCGCGATGATGCGGGCGGATGCGAACGGCGACGGCATCATCACCCGCGCTGAGGCGCTGGCGGAAGCGGGTGCGCGGTTCGCCCGGATGGATGCGAACCACGACGGCAAGATCGACCAGAGCGAACTCGCGATGCGGCGTGGTCGGCGCGGCGATATACCCCCAGCCCCTGCCGTCCCGCCCGTTCCTGCGGCTCCGGTCAAGTAAGCGGCGGCGCCGGTCGGGCGACCGCCCGGCGCTTCCCCTGGACAATTGCCATGCTAGACGTCGAGCCCATGGGAGACATGCCGCACCTGTTGCTCGTCGACGACGAGCGCTCCATCCGCGAACCGCTGGCCGCGTATCTCGGCAAGCAGGGGTTCCGCGTCACGCAGTGCGGCGATGCGGAGAGCGCACGGACACGGCTGACCGCCTATGCGATCGACCTGGTCATCCTCGACATCATGATGCCGGGCGAGGACGGGCTGTCGCTGTGCCGGCATATCGCCGCGACCAGCGACGTGCCGGTCATCCTGCTGACCGCCCGCGCAGAGGAGACCGACCGGATCGTCGGGCTGGAGATGGGCGCGGACGATTATGTCGTGAAGCCGTTCTCCCCGCGTGAACTGGCGACGCGGGTGAAGGTGGTGCTGCGCCGCGCGACCGCGGGTGGCGCGCGCCAGCATGCGCCCGAGAGCAGCTCCTACGGGTTCGCCGGCTGGGTGCTGAAATCGGGCGAACGGGCGCTGGTAGACCGCGAGGGTGTGTCGGTGCCGCTATCGACCGGCGAGTACAACTTGTTGCTGGCACTGGTGACGCGACCACGCCAGGTACTCACGCGCGACCAGCTGCTCGACCTGACGCAGGGGCGCGAGGCGGCGGCGTTCGACCGGGCGATCGACAACCAGGTCAGCCGGTTGCGGCGCAAGATCGAGGCGGATGCGAAGGCGCCCGAACTGATCAAGACCGTGTGGGGCGGCGGCTACACGCTGGCTGCCGAAGTGACGCGGCTTTGAGAAAGCCGTGGCCGCGCAGCCTGGCCGGGCAGATGGCGCTGCTGATCGCGCTCGCATTGTTCGTCGCGCAGGCGATCAACTTCGCGATGGTGCTGCAGGATCGCCAGGGATTCCGACTGGCGCAGGCGACGCGGCCCTCGGCGACGCGGATCGCGGACGCACTGGAACGCGAGGCGCAGAGCGGGCGCGCGCTGACCCCCGATCGAGGTCGCGTCCGTCGCGTACCCACCGATCCGATCGAGCCGCATCTCGAACGTCACCCCGAGGTTGCGGCCGAATTGCGCGTGCAGTTGCTCGAACTCGGCCTGCGCGCCGGGCGGATCGATACCGGTCTTCGTCCGGTGTCCGACGAGGATGACGACGATGGCCAGGCGCGTCGCCACGGCGGAGCGCGCAGGGGCGATCGGCGCGTCGACACGCTGTTGATCGCGGTCGAACAGCCCGGGCGCGGCTGGCTGACCGTGGTCGCGCCGTGGCCGGATTTCGGGCCGCGACTGTTGTGGTCGCTGCTGACGCAGACGCTGATCCTGTATGTCGTGATCCTGTTGCCGATGCTGTGGATCGTGCGGCGATTGTCGCGACCGCTGCGCGACTTGACGCGTGCTGCGGAGGCGTTCCGGCCGGGCGAGCCGGCACTGCCGCTGATCGTGCGCGGGCCGGACGATGTCGCCCTGCTGATCGCCGCGTTCAACGCGCTGGCGACGCGCGTGACGGCGATGCTCGACGAGAAGGACCGCATGCTCGGCGCGATCGGCCACGACCTGCGGACACCACTCGCCGCGCTGCGGGTGCGAATCGAATCGGTCGAGGACGAGGTCGATCGAACGAAGATGGCCGAGACGATCGCCGAGATGAACCGGACGCTCGACGACATCCTGTCGCTCGCGCGGCTGGGTCGGCCGAGCGAACCGCTGACCGATGTCGACCTGTCGGCGCTGGTCGATGCGGTGGTCGAGGATTTCCGCGACATCGGCCATCCGGTCGAATTCGTCGAGGCGGACCGGCTGCCGATGCGGTTGCGGCCGTCGTTGATCCGGCGTGCGGTGCGCAACCTGATCGAGAATGCGGTGAAATACGGCGTCTCGGCCGAAGTGCGCGTCGAGGCGGATGCGCGGATGGTATCGATCGTCGTGGCGGATCAGGGCCCCGGGATACCGGAGGCGCGGATGGGCGAGGTGTTCGACGCGTTCACCCGGCTGGAAAGCTCGCGCAACCGCGAGACCGGCGGGATCGGGTTGGGCCTAGCGCTGGCGCGCGCGATCGTGCGTGAGGCGGGTGGCGAAATCCGGTTGGCGAACCGGACGGGTGGCGGGCTCGATGCAGTGATCGAGTTGCCGCGGTAATCGCCGTCACCCCGGACGTGTTCCGGGGTCCACTGTTCCGCACAATCTACGACTTGAGAGCGTGCGGAACGGTGGATGCCGGACCATGTCCGGCATGACGGAGAGGCTTAATCCTCGACGATCTGGCTGTTCGTGCGGGTGTCCTTCATGCGGAGGTACACGATCAGCGACACGCCGATCATGGCCGTGACGTACCAGTAGAAGCCGCGCTCGAACCCGGCGTCCTTGAACTTCAGCGCGACATACTCGGCAGTGCCCCCGAACAGCGTGTTCGCGAGCGCATACGGCAATGCGACGCCCAGCGCGCGGATGTGCGCCGGGAACAGCTCGGCCTTCACGACCGCGTTGATCGAGGTGTAGCCGGTCACGATCAGCAGCGCCGCCATCACCAGCGCCCCCGCATAGATCGGGTTGGTCGCGCCTTCGAGCGCGGTGAAGATCGGATAGGTGAACAGCACGCCGGCGATGCCGAAGCCGACCATCAGCGGTTTCCGCCCGATCTTATCTGAAAGCCCGCCCGCGATCGGCTGCACCAGCATGAACACGAACAGCGTCGCGGCGTTGATCTGGCTCGCCACTTCGCGGCTGAACCCGCTGGTGTTGACCAGGAACTTCTGCATGTAGATCGAGTAGGCGTAGAAGGCGAGCGTACCGCCCGCGGTCAGCAGCATCACCGTGATCGTCTCACGCGGATGCTTGGTGATCAGCTGGATGAAGCCCGACTTGGGCTTGCCGTCGCCGGCACTTGCCTTGGCATTCTCGAAGCTTTGCGTCTCGGCGAGGCCACGACGGATATAGAACACGACCACCGCCAGCACCGCACCGATCGCGAACGGGATGCGCCAGCCCCAGGAATCGAGCGCGGCCTCGGTCATCGTCGCCTGCAGTACGAGCAGCACGCAGATCGCGAGCAGCTGTCCGGAGATCAGCGTGACGTACTGGAACGACGAGAAGAAGCCACGGCGATCCTTACCCGCCATCTCGGTCAGGTAGGTCGCCGATGCGCCATATTCGCCGCCGACCGACAGGCCCTGCATCAGGCGTGCGATCACCAGCATGATCGGTGCGAACACGCCGATCGTCTCGTATCCGGGCGTGCAGGCGATGATCAGCGAGCCTGCGCACATCAGCGTGACGGCGACGGTGAGCCCCGCCTTGCGGCCGTGGCGATCGGAATAGATGCCCATGATCCAGGCGCCGATCGGCCGCATCAGGAAGCCGACGGCAAAGATCGCCGCCGCGCTCAGCAGCTGCGCGGTG
>Ga0247813_10000750_pt1 | contig 27015 bp, 22 predicted proteins | sample UWRJL169409C1_FD_180719 | JGI IMG/M metagenome (GOLD analysis project Ga0247813, IMG submission 180719) | Plant litter microbial communities from Arlington Agricultural Research Station in Wisconsin, United States - UWRJ-L169-409C-1 | ecosystem: Environmental > Terrestrial > Plant litter >...
TGCGTCTGACCGTCGATGCGCAGGCGCTGATCGTCGACGTCGAGGCCGTGACCGATGCCGGCCCCTTCGACGAGTTCTGCGGCACCATCGCGCCGGCCTACCGGGGTCTGATCGGCCTGCACGTCGGCGCGGGCTTTCGCGGCCACGTGCGGCGTCTGCTGACCGGCGTGCGGGGCTGCACGCACATGAGCGAGCTGCTCTCGACCATGGCCACGGCCGTGATCCAGACCCTCGCGGGCAGCCGGCCACAGCCCGCCGACCAGCGGCCCTTCCAGCTCGACGGCTGCCATGCACTGGCCAGCGACGGGCCGGCGGTCGCGCGCTACTACCCGCGATGGCATCGGCCGGGCGAGCCGACGAGCGACTAGGTCTCGCTGCGCAGCTGCGCCTTGAGGATCTTGCCGGCGGGCGTGAGCGGCAGCTCGCTGCGCAACACCACCTCACGTGGCATCTTGTAGTCGGCGATGCGGCCCGCGCAATGCGCGAGCACCTCGGCCGCCGTGAGGCCGCTGCCTTCGCGCGCCACCACGAAGTAGCGGCCGATCTCGCCGAGCACCGGGTCGGGCACGCCGATGCCGGCGACCATCACCACCGCGGGATGCGTGGCGATCAGCGCCTCCACCTCGGCCGGGTACACGTTGAAGCCGCCCTGGATGTACATGTCCTTCATCCGGCCCTTGAGCGTGATCAGTCCGTGCGCATCGACGCAGCCCAGGTCGCCGGTGCGCAGCCAACCGCCGTCGAATGCCCCTTGACCCGCGGCGTCGCCGATGTAGTCCTGGATCACGCCCAGGCCGCGAAACTGAAGCTCCCCGATCTCGCCGGCTGCAAGCTCGGCGCCGTCGGGCCCCATCACCCGCACCTGTGCACCGTCCAGGGGGGCGCCAATGCTGTTCATCAGATCTTCGTCGCTGCCTTGCCAGGGCGTCATCACGAGTGCACCCGAGGCCTCGGACAGGCCGTAGAGGTTCATGATCTTCGCCGCTGGCATGCGCTGCTGCAGGTGGCCGAGCAGCGTCGCGTCGACGTTGGAGCCGCCGGTGATCACGAGCCGCACCGAGCCCAGGTCGATCGACGCCGACGCCGGGTGCATCAGCAGCAGCGTCATCATCGTGGGCACGCCGATCAGGATGGCCGGTGGATGGCGACGGATCATGTCGAGCACGGTGGGGGCCTTGAACACCGGCACCAGTTCGCAGCTGCCGCCCGCGAGCAGCTGCGAGAGGATGCCGCAGGTGATGCCGCCGACGTGGTTGAAGGGGTTGGCCAGCTGCACCAAGTCGCCCGCGCGCGGGCGCGTGTGGCGGTACTGGCCGTGTGCCGATGCAAGCAGGCTGGCATGGGTCAGGGCACAGCCCTTGGGCCGCCCAGTGGTGCCCGAGGTGTAGATCACCATCGCCAGGTCGGTGGCCTGCACCGCCCCCGTGGCCCGGTCGAGCGCCGCGTCGTCGACGGGCGAGGCCGCCATCGCGGCGAAGACCTCGCCGTCGAGCGTGACGACCTCGCGCAACGCGGGCAGCGTGGGTGCCAGGCCTTCGAGCATCGCCTGGAACCCGAAGCCGTCGATCTCGCGCGTGGTGAACACCGCCTTCGACTGGCTGTCGGCCAGCATGAAGGCGATCTCGGCCTCGCGGTAGCGCGGGCTCAGCGCGACCACCGCCACACCGATGCGGGTGGCCGCGAAGAAGAGTTGCAGCCATTCGACCTGGTTGTGCGAGAGCAGCGCGATGCGGTCGCCGCGCGCGAGGCCGCGACGCAGCAGGGCGCCTGCCAGCCGCTGGCTCGACGCCACCATGTCGGGAAAGGAGAAGTGCCGCTCGCCGTCGATGTAGGCGACGACGTCCGGGTGCCGCGTTGCCGCGGTGTGGAGCGCGGCATGCAGCAGCGAGGGTGAGGGATTGGCGTCGGGGGTGGCTTCGGTCATGGTGCGGGCTGGATAGGACGAGTGCACACAGCCTATGAATTCCACCCGGTTCCTGGCTTGCGTGCAGTCGCTGTCCGCAGCCAGTTCGCGCAAGACCTGCTCACGGGCCGCAGCTAGCCTCGGCCGAGCACCAGGAGCCCCCATGGAATTCTTCGAAGCGCCGCCGCTTCCGTTCTATTTCACGCCCGAGCACGAGCAGTTTCGCGCCGGCCTGCGCGACTTCATCGCGCGCGAGATCACGCCCTACGTCAACGAATGGGACGAGGCCGAAACCTTCCCGCGCTCACTCTACGGCCGCGCCGCCGAGATGGGCGTGCAGGGCCTGGGCTACCCCGAGGAATACGGCGGCACGCCAGCCGACATCTTCTACCAGCTGGTGGTCGCCGAGGAGTTCGCGCGCTGCGCCGGCGGCGGCGTGCAGGCCTCGCTCAACTCGCACAGCATCGCGCTGCCGCCGATCCTCAAGGCCGGCAGCGACGAGATCAAGCGCCGCGTGATACCGCCGGTGCTCGCCGGCGAGAAGATCGCCGCGCTCGCGGTGACCGAACCCTCGGGGGGCTCCGATGTGGCCCACCTGCGCACGACCGCGGTGCGCGATGGCGACCACTACGTGGTCAACGGCGAGAAGACCTTCATCACCTCGGGCATGCGCGCCGACTTCATCACCACCGCCGTGCGCACCGACCCCGCGATCCAGGGCGCAGGCGGCATCTCGGTGCTGTTGATCGACGGCGACACGCCCGGCCTCACGCGCACCGCGCTGCAGAAGATGGGCTGGTGGAGCTCGGACACCGCGCACCTGCGCTTCGACGACTGCCGCGTGCCGGTCGCCAACCTGGTGGGCGAGGAGAACAAGGGCTTCAAGACCTTCATGAACAACTTCAACAGCGAGCGGCTTTTCATGTCGGCACTGGCCTGTGGCTATGCCGAGGTGTGCCTGCAGGAGGCGCTCGACTGGACCCGCCAGCGCACGCTCGCCGGCAGCACGCTGTCGCAGCGGCAGGTGGTGCGCCACAAGCTGATGGACATGACGCTGCGCATCGACGCGGCGCGCGCGCTGCTCTACGACCTGGCCTATCGCATCGAGCACCGGCTTGCGCGGCCCGAGCACCTGGTGGCACGGGTCTGCCTGGCCAAGGTGCAGGCCACGCAGGCCATGCAGTTCTGCGCCGATCAAGCGGTGCAATTGCTCGGCGGCATGGGCTTCATGCGCGGCACGCGCAGCGAGCGCATCTACCGCGAGGTCAAGGTGATGATGATCGGCGGCGGCTCCGAAGAGGTCATGAAGGACCTCGCGGCGCGGCAGCTGGGCGTCTGAGAACAAAAGGAAAGCCCTGCGATGAAACAGACGATCGATGACCTGCGCGCCGAGTACGCGCAACTGGCAGACCTGGCGCGCACGCTCACGCCCGCCCAGTGGACCGAGCGCAGTGCCTTCTATGGCTGGACGCCGTGGGACGAGATCGCGCACCTGTGCTTCTTCGACCAGACCGCGCTGCTCTCGGCCACCGACCCCGACGCCTTCCAGCGCGACACCGCCGCGCTGATGGCCGAACTTGCCTCGGGCCGTGAGATCAGCGCCATCGCGCGCGCCAAGTTCGCGCCGCTCGACGGCCCGGCGCTGCTCGCGCACTGGGAGCCGGTCTCCGCGCGGCTGACCGCGTCGCTGGCCGTGCTCGACCCCAAGGCGCGGCTGCCCTGGTACGGCCCGTCGATGAGCGCGCGCTCCTTTGCGACCGCACGCCTGATGGAGACCTGGGCCCATGGTCAGGACGTCTGGGACGTAGCTCGCCGCCGCCGTCCCGCCAGCGACCGGCTGCGCCACATCGCGCACATCGGCGTGACCACCTTCGGCTGGAGCTTCGTCAACCGCAAGCAGCCGGTGCCGGCGGTGGTGCCGCGCGTGGAACTGCAGCCGCCGCACGGCGGCGAGCCCTGGACCTGGGGCGAGGCGGACTCGCCCGAACGGGTCACGGGCCCGGCGCTCGACTTCTGCCTGCTGGTGACGCAGCGGCGCAACCTGGCCGACACCGCATTGGCGTTCACCGACGGTGCGGCGCGCAAATGGCTGCCGATCGCGCAGTGCTTTGCAGGCGAGCCCGCCGACGCCCCGGCGCCTGGCGTGCGCCAGGTGGCGTACAGCGATTGACCGGCGAGCCGATCACGCTGGCGCTGCAGCCACAGATCGAGGCCGCACTCGGCACACTGCGCCACGGCACTGGCGCGCAGTGCCTGTCGGACCATGCGTTCTCGAACCTCTACCTGTTCCGCGAGGCGCACGGCTATCGTTACCTGCCGGGCGACTGGCCTGGTGTGGCCGGCCATACCTACGACGGCACGCGGCACTTCCTGCCGCTGTTCGACGTGGCCGTGGCGCCGCCGGCGGTGCTGGCCGGCCTGATCCAGGCCCATGGATGCCTCTACCCGGTGGCCAGCGCGCAGGCCGAGGCGCTGCCTGCGGAACGCTTCGCCGCCGTGGCCTCGCCCGACGACGCCGACTACCTCTACGAGGCGTCCACGCTGCGCGATTACCCGGGCCGCGCGCTGGCCAAGAAGCGCAACCTGGTGCGGCAGTTCCTGTCGCAGCATGCGCCGCATGCGGTGCGCTTCGACGCGTCGCAGGCCGACGCGGCGCGCGCGGTGCTGCGCGGCTGGATGGCGCACAAGGCCAAAGGGGAGGGCGAAGCCGACGAGCGGGCCTGCCTGGAAGCCATCGACCACGCGCCGCGCTTCGGCTTGGAGGGCTTCGTGCACCGCGTGGGTGCGCTGCCCGTGGCCTTCCTGCTCGTGCAGCAACTGCAGCCCGGCGTATTCGCGGTGCGCTTCGCCAAGGGGTTGGACAGCCATGTCGGTGTCTACCCCTACATGTTCCAGCACTTCTGCCTTGCGTTCGAGCGACCCGTGCACTGGCTCAACTTCGAGCAGGACCTCGGACACGCGGGCTTTCGGCGCAGCAAGCGGTCGTACCGTCCGAGCGCGCTGCTGTCCAAGTGGCGCGTGGCGCTGCGCGGCGGTTGAGCGCCCGGTGCAGCCAGTTCGCGCAAGACCGGCCCCAGCCCTTTGCCTAAGCTGACCCCCATACAACAGTCCGCAAACGCCACCCGGCACCTGCAGCACCACAGCACATGGCAATCATCGAGTCGAACGTTTCTCCCGGCAGCGAGGCCTTCGAGGTCAACCGCACCGGCATGCTGGCCCTGATCGAGCGCGTCCGCGGCTACGAGCGGCGCAGCATTGCCACCTCGGGCAGGTCCCGCGAGCGCTTCGAGAAGCGCGGCCAATTGCTGCCACGCGAGCGGCTGTCGCTGCTGCTCGACCCGGGCACCCCCTTCCTGGAGATCGGCTCGCTCGCCGGGCTGGGCCTGGACAACCCCGATCTCGAGAAGAGCGTGCCGGGCGGCGGCGTGATCGGCGGCATCGGCTGGGTTTCGGGCGTGCGCGTGATGGTCAACGCCTCCGACTCGGGCATCGACGCCGGTGCGCTGCAGCCCATGGGCATCCCCAAGCAGCTGCGCATGCAGGAGCTGGCGCTGGAGAACAAGCTGCCTTACGTGCAGCTGGTCGAGAGCGCCGGCGCGAACCTCATGACCTACAAGGTCGAGGAGTTCGTCACGGGCGGCAACTTGTTTCGCAACATCGCGCGCATTTCGGCCGCCGGCCTGCCGGTGGTCACGGTCACGCACGGCTCTTCCACCGCGGGCGGCGCCTACCAGACGGGCCTGTCGGACTACATCGTCATGGTGCGGGGCCGCTCGCGGGCCTTCCTCGCAGGCCCGCCGCTGCTCAAGGCCGCCACCGGCGAGATCGCCACCGAGGAAGAGCTCGGCGGCGCGTTGATGCACACCTCGATCTCCGGCCTGGGCGACTACCTGGCCGAGGACGACCGCGACGCGATCCGGCTGGCGCGCGAGATCCTCGCGAGCATCGACTGGCATCGCGGCATGCCCGTTGAGCCGGTGCGCAGCTTCAAGCCCCCGCGCTACGACGCCGAGGAACTGCTGGGCGTGATGCCCATCGACCACAAGCGGCCGGTCGACATGAAGCAGGTCATCGCGCGCATCGCCGACGATTCCGACTTCCTCGAGTTCGGCGAGAACTACGGGAGCGCGACGGTGGTCGGCCACATCAAGATCGAGGGCATGCCGCTGGGCGTGATCACCAACAACGGCCCGATCGATCCGTCCGGCGCGACCAAGGCCACGCACTTTATCCAGGCCTGCTGCCAGTCGAGGACGCCGATCCTCTACCTGAACAACACGACCGGCTTCATGGTCGGCAAGGACTATGAGGAGGCGGGCATCATCAAGCACGGCTCCAAGATGATCCAGGCGGTGACCAACGCGACCGTGCCGCAGATCACCCTCTACTGCGGTGCCTCCTTCGGCGCCGGCAACTACGGCATGTGCGGCCGCGGCTTCCACCCTCGCTTTTGCTTTTCCTGGCCCAACGCCAAGACGGCGGTGATGGGCGGCGAGCAGGCCGCGCAGACCATGGTCAACGTGACCGAGGCCGCGATGAAGCGCAAGGGCGGCGAGGTCGACCGCGACAAGCTCGCCGAGATGGAGCGCCGCATCATCGACCGCTTCGACAGCCAGATGAGCGTGTTCACCACCAGCGCGCATCTGCTCGACGACGGCGTGATCGACCCGCGCGACACGCGCGCGGTGCTGAGCAAGGTGCTGTCGATCTGCCGCGATGCCGAACGCCGCGAGCCGCAGAAGATGCAGTTTTCGGTGGCACGGCCCTGAACCGACCGAGCCGAGGTACGCGATGCAACTGACCCCCGAACACGCCACGCTGCGCGACACGCTCAAGCGCTTCATCGACAAGGAAGTGAACCCCCATGTCGACGCCTGGGAGCGCGCCGAAGTCTTTCCTGCCCACCAGGTGTTCAAGCGCCTGGGCGAGCTCGGCATGCTGGGCCTGACCAAGCCGGTCGAGGACGGCGGCGCCGGCCTGGACTACTCCTACGGCGCGGTGATGGCCGAGACGCTCGCGCACATCAACTGCGGCGGCGTGCCGATGGCCATCGGCGTGCAGACGGACATGGCGACACCCGCGCTCGCGCACCACGGCAGCGCCGAACTGCGCACGGAATTCCTTGCGCCCGCGATCGCTGGCGACTACGTGGCCTGCCTGGGTGTCTCGGAAGTCGGCAGCGGCTCCGACGTGGCCTCGATCAAGACCACGGCGCGCAAGGACGGCGGCGACTACGTGATCAACGGCGGCAAGATGTGGACCACCACCGGCACGCAGGCCGACTTCTGCTGCGTGCTGGCCAACACCTCCGAAGGCGCCTCGCACCGCAACAAGACGCTGATCGTCGTGCCCATGAAGACCCGGGGCGTGCAGGTCGCACGCAAGCTGCGCAAGTTGGGCATGCACTCGTCGGACACCGCACAGATCCATTTCGACGATGTGCGCGTGCCGCAGCGCCACCGCATCGGCGAGGAGGGCATGGGCTTCATCTACCAGATGGAGCAGTTCCAGATCGAACGCCTCTGGGGTGCGCTCAACAACGTCGGCATGGCCCAGCGCGCCATCGACACCACCATCGGCTACACGCGCGAGCGCCGTGCCTTCGGTCGCTCGATCCTCGATAACCAGTGGGTGCACTACCGACTCGCCGAGATGCAGACCGAGGTCGCCGCCTTGCGTGCCCTGTGCTGGCAGGGCGTCGAGGAGGTGGTCGCCGGGCAGGACGCCACGCGCACGGCCACCATGGCCAAGCTCAAGGCCGGCCGCGTGATCCGCGAGGTGGCCGACGGCTGCCTGCAGTTCTGGGGCGGCATGGGGTTCGTCGATGAAAGCCCCATCTCGCGCATCTTCCGCGACGGCCGGCTCACCTCGATCGGCGGCGGCGCCGACGAGGTGATGCTCCAGATCCTCAGCAAGTTCATGGGCACCTTCCCGTCCGCTCACTGAAACCCCTCCCGACGTACGCTCCATGACCGCCTCGACCTCCCCGCTCACTCCCTTTCGCAAGATCCTGATCGCCAACCGCGGGGAGATCGCCTTGCGCATCATCCGCAGCGCGCGTGCGCTCGGCTACCGCACGGTCGCCGTGTACTCGACAGCCGATGCGGGTGCGCGCCACGTGCGCGAGGCCGACCAGGCCGTGTGCATCGGCGAGCCGCTGCCCGCACAGTCCTACCTGCGCATTCCCGCGATCATCGCGGCCGCCCAGCTCAGTGGGGCCGACGCGGTGCACCCGGGCTACGGCTTCCTGGCCGAGAACGAGGATTTTGCGCAGGCTTGCCAGGACGCGGGCCTGGTGTTCATCGGCCCCTCGGCCCAGGCCATCGTGTCGATGGGCCACAAGGCCGGCGCCAAGACCCTGATGCAGGCGGCCGGCGTGCCCTGCATTCCCGGTTACCAGGGCGACGACCAGAGCGAGGAGCGCCTCGCGGCCGAGGCCGTCAGCATCGGCTTCCCGGTCATGATCAAGGCCACGGCCGGCGGCGGCGGCCGTGGCATGCGGCTGGTGCCTTCGGCCAAGGAATTCCCCGAGCTGCTGCGCAGCGCGCGCTCCGAAGCGCAGAGCGCCTTCGGCGACCCCGAGGTGATCCTCGAGCGCGCGATCGTGGAGCCGCGTCACATCGAGATCCAGGTCTTTGCCGACCGCCACGGCAACGCGATCCACCTGGGCGAGCGCGACTGCTCGGTGCAGCGCCGCCACCAGAAGCTGATCGAGGAGGCGCCGTCGCCTGCCGTGGATGCCGAGCTGCGCGCGCGCATGGGCGCCACCGCGGTGGCCGCAGTCAAGGCCATCCGCTATGAAGGCGCGGGCACGCTCGAGTTTCTGCTCGACGACCAGGGCAACTACTACTTCATGGAAATGAACACCCGGCTGCAGGTCGAGCATCCGGTGACCGAGGCCATCACCGGCCTGGACCTGGTGGCGCTGCAACTGCACGTGGCCGGCGGCGAGCCGTTGCCCATCACGCAGGAGGACGTCACGTTCCACGGCCATGCGATCGAGGTGCGCCTGTGCGCCGAAGACGCCGACCAGGGCTTCATGCCGCAGAGCGGCACCATGGCGCTGTGGGAGATGCCCACGCAGCTGCGTGTCGAGCACGCCTTGCGCTCGGGTGGCGAAATTCCGCCTTACTATGACTCGATGATCGCCAAGGTCATCAGCCATGGCGACACGCGCGAGGCCGCGCGGCGCCAGCTGATGGCCGGCCTCGAGGACGCGGTGGCGCTGGGCGTCACCACCAACCAGGCCTTCCTGCACCGTTGCCTGGGCCATGCGGTGTTCGCCGCCGGTGGCGCCACCACCGCCTTCATCGCGCAGAACCAGGAGGCGCTGCTCGCGCCCGACACCCAGGCGCGTGATCGCGCCGCCGCCATCGCCGCCGTGCTGCTCTACGAGACGACCGGGCCCCGCCGCGCACCGGCCAGCGGCCGGCGCATGACGCACAGCCTGCCGATCTCCCTGCGCTTTGACATCGAAGGTCGTGCGCTCAGCGCAAGCATCGAGCTGCGGCAGCAGCGCCACTTCGAGGTGGCGATCTGCGACGCGACGCACACGATCGAGCTGGCCGAGCTCGGTGCGCATGCCGTGCGCTTCGTCTGCGACGGCCTGTACGAGCGCGCGGCCTTCCACCGTGACGGCGCCACACTGCTGCTGCACTACCGCGGCATCCCGGTGCGCATCGAGGACAAGACCCGCGCGGCGACCGCGCGCCAGGGCGAGGCCGGCGGCGACGGCAAGGTGCGCGCGTCGATGAACGGCCGTGTGGTGGCGGTGATGGCCGCCGTCGGCGACAGGGTCGAGGCGGGCCAGCCGGTGATCACGCTCGAGGCCATGAAAATGGAACACATCCACGCCGCGCCGGTGGCCGGCAAGGTCATCGCGCTGCACGTGAAGACCGGCGACCAGGTCGCGGCCAGCCGCGTGGTGGTCGAGATCGAGGTGGCCGCCCAGGACGCGGTCGCGGCCTAGGCCCCCACCGGGCGCCCGGCCGGCGCCCCGAGAACAAGGAGCGAGACACGATGAGCGACATGAAAGAACCCGCGGTTCGGGCAGACAAGCGCGGCCACGCGATGTGGGTCACGATCAACCGACCCGACAAGCGCAATGCGATCAACAAGGACGTGGTGGCGGGCATCCGCGACGGCTGGCGCCGCGCCCATGCCGACCCCGACGTGCGCGTGATCGTGCTCACGGCCGCGGGCGAGAAGGCCTTCTGCGCGGGCGGTGACCTGCAGCCGGGCGCGGGCTTCGCCTTCGACCTGTCGCAGCCCAACATCGACTATGCCGACATGCTGCGCGAGGTGCAGAACGCCACCTTGCCCAGCATCGCGCGCATCAACGGCGTCTGTATGGCCGGCGGCGTGGGCCTGCTGTGCATGACCGACATGGCGGTGGCGGCCGACCATGTGCAGTTCGGCCTGCCCGAGGTCAAGATCGGCCTGTTCCCGATGCAGGTACTCAGCCTGCTGCAGGACATCGTGCCGCGCCGCACGCTGCGCGAGTGGTGCCTCACGGGCGAGCCCTTCGGCGCAGCCGAGGCCAAGGAGGCCGGTCTGCTCAACTACGCGGTGCCGGCCGACGAACTCGACGCGAAGACGCAGTGGCTGATCGACCGGCTCGCGGGCAAGTCGCCCACGGCGCTGCGCCGCGGCAAATATGCCATGCGTGCAATGGCCGCGATGTCGTTCGACGAAGGCATTGCCTACACCGAGAGCCAGATCGCGCTGCTCGCCATGACCGAGGACGCGCGCGAGGGCCTGGCCTCGTTCAACGAGAAGCGAAAGCCGGTATGGACCGGACGCTGAATCCCGGCGCGCCGACCGACCGCAGCGCGCACGCGGTCGGCCTGGCCGAGTGGTTGTCGCGCCGTGCCGCGCGACAGCCGCACCGCCCTGCGCTCAGCTGCGAGGACGTGTACTGGAACTACGGCGAACTCGTCGACCGCATTGAACGCATGTCGGCCGTGCTGGCCGTCGGTGGCGTGGGCGTCGGTGCACGCGTGGGCTACCTGGGGCTCAACGACCCGATGTTCGTCGTCGTGCTGTTCGCCACCGCACGGCTGGGCGCGATCTGCGTGCCGCTCAACTTCCGGCTCAGTGGCGCGGAGCTGTCGTTCGTGATCAACGACGCCGGCGTGCAGACGCTGGTGGTGGGCGAGGAGCATGTCGGGGTGATCGATCCGGTGCGCAGCACGCTGCACTGCAGCCGCTACATCCACCGCGGCGCGGGCGCGCCCGAATGGGAATCGGCCGACGCGCTGCTGGCCGATGCGCCGCCGGTGCCACCGGCCGTACCGGTGCGCGCCGACGACGTCTCGGTGATCATGTACACCTCGGGCACCACGGGCCATCCCAAGGGCGCGATGCTCACGCACGGGAATTTCTGGGCCAACAATCTCAACGAGATGTTTCTCTGGGACATGGTCTCGAGCGATGTCACGCTGAACTTTGCGCCGATGTTCCACGTCGGCGGCCTGCTGTGCGGCAGCATGACCACGCTGCTGGCCGGCGGGCACCTGGTGCTGCAGCGCGGTTTCGATCCGCAGGCCGTGCTCGACGCCGTGGCCAGGCACCGCGTGAGCGTGACCTTCGCGGTGCCGGCCATGCTGCTGTTCATCAGCCAGCACGCCGGCTTCGAGGCGGCCGACCTGTCCTCGCTGCGATTGGTGTCGGTGGGCGGCGCGCCCATGCCCGAGCCGCTGCTGCGGCTCTACGCGGCGCGCGGCATCCCGGTGCACCAGGGCTACGGCATGACCGAGACGGCTTCGATGATCACCTTCCTGCATCCGGACCGGTCCAGCGACAAGCTGGGCTCAAGCGGCACACCGCCGCTCCTGACCGAGATCAAGCTGATCGACGTGCTGGGCGAGGAGGTCGACGCGCCCGGCGCCACTGGCGAGATCTGCGTGCGCGGCGCCAACGTGATGCCCGGCTACTGGAACCGTCCGGAGGCCAATGCTGCGGCCTTCACCGCCGACGGCTGGTTCCGCAGCGGCGACGTCGGCTACCGCGATGCCGACGGCTTCCTCTTTGTCTGCGACCGGCTCAAGGACATGGTGATCAGCGGCGGCGAGAACATCTATCCGGCAGAGGTCGAGAGCGTGCTCTATGACCATCCCGACGTCGCGGAGGCGGCCGTGATCGGCGCGCCCGATGCGCAGTGGGGCGAGCGCGTGGTGGCGGTGGTCGTACCCCGGCCCGGCAGGACTGTCACGCTCGAGGGCCTGCGCGAGTTCGCGCAGGTGCGGCTCGCGCGCTACAAGCTGCCCAAGGAGCTGCGCCTGGTCGACGCGTTGCCGCGCAACCCGACCGGCAAGGTGCTCAAGGCCAAGTTGCGCGATCACGACGCCGCTGGCGCGAGGAAGGGTTGAGCATGGCCGGCCCGACACCCGCGTTCTGGCAGCAGCGCTTCGAGACGGGCAGCACGCCCTGGGACCGCGGGCAGGCGAGCCCGCAATTGCAGCGTTGGCTCGACAGCGGCGTCATCGCGCCCGGCCAGCGCGTGGTGGTGCCGGGCTGCGGCAGTGGCTGGGAGGTCGCGGCCCTGGCGGCCGCAGGCGTCGACGCCGTCGGCCTCGACTATGTCGAAGCGGCGGTGGAACGCACCCGCGCGCTGCTCGCGACCCGGGGCCTCGCGGCCGAGGTGGGGCAGGCCGACGTGCTGCAGTGGCGGCCCTCGGTGCGGGTCGATGCCGTCTACGAGCAGACCTGCCTGTGCGCGCTGCACCCGGACCACTGGAGCGCCTATGCGGCGCAGCTCGCAGCCTGGGTGCGTCCTGGCGGCCGGCTGTTCGCACTTTTCATGCAAAAGCGCGAAGCCTCGGCCGGCGACGGGGTGGTGAGCGGCCCCCCCTACCACTGCGACATCCATGCGATGCGCGCGCTGTTCCCGTCCACCGCCTGGGCCTGGCCCAAGCCGCCGTATGCCCACGTGGCACACCCGAGCCGCGCCTACGAGCTGGCGGTCGAGCTGGTGCGGCAGACCTGACATCACCCAGACCGGAGACACGATGGACTTCGAGCATTCCCAGACTTCGCTGCAGCTGCAGCAGCGCGTGCGCGATTTCATGGAAGCGCACGTTGAGCCTGCCGAGCATCTCTACTACCAGCAGGTGCAGGCCAGCGACCATCCCTACCGCACGCCGGCCGTGCTGCAGGAGCTCAAGGCGCTGGCGCAGGCCCAGGGGCTGTGGAACCTGTTCCTGTCTTCGGCCAGGGGTGGCCTGAGCAACCTCGACTATGCCCCGGTCAAGGAGATCATGGGGCGCGTGCTTTGGGCGCCCGAGGTCTTCAACTGCTCGGCGCCCGACACCGGCAACATGGAGGTGCTGTCGCACTACGGCACCCCCGCGCAGAAGGCGCAGTGGCTCGAGCCGCTGATGGCGGGCACCATCCGCTCGGCCTTCTCGATGACCGAGCCCGCCGTGGCCTCGAGCGACGCGACCAACATCCAGTGCGAGATCCGCCGCGACGGCGACGACTACGTGATCAACGGCCGCAAGTGGTTCACCTCCGGCGCGCTCAACGAGGAATGCACGCTGCTCATCGTGATGGGCAAGACCGATCCCGACCACGCCGACCGTCACAAGCAGCAGTCGATGATCCTGGTGCCCAAGCACACGCCCGGCGTGCGCATCGTGCGCGACATCACGGCCTTCGGCTACGACGACGCGCCGGTGGGCCACCCCGAGATCGTCTACGACAACGTGCGCGTGCCGGCCTCGAACATGCTGCTGGGCGAGGGCCGGGGCTTCGAGATCGCGCAGGGCCGGCTCGGCCCGGGCCGCATCCACCACTGCATGCGGCTGATCGGCTGCGCCCAGCGTGCGCTGGAGATGATGTGCGAGCGTGCCAACACGCGCGTGGCCTTCGGGCGGGCCCTGGGCGAGCAGGGCTCGGTGCGCGAGGACATCGCGCACTCGTTTTGCGAGATTGCGCAGGCGCGCCTGCTCACGCTCAATGCCGCCGACAAGATGGACCGCGAGGGGAACAAGGCCGCCCGCGACCTGATCGCCGCGGCCAAAATCGTCGTACCCAGCATGGCCGCGCGCGTGATCGACCGTGCGATCCAGGTCTTCGGTGGTGCGGGCGTGTCGCAGGACACCTTCCTGCCGCGCGCCTATGTGTACGCGCGCTTCATCCGCATCGGCGACGGGCCCGACCAGGTGCATCTGGCGGCCATCGGCAAGGACCTGCTGCGGCGCAGTGCTGCGCGCACTGCAGCGTGACCAGCGTGACGGCCCCCGTCGTCAGCGCGCCGCCGCTCGACCTGGCGCGGCTCGGACGTTACCTCGAGGCGCAGGCGCCAGGCTTTCACGGGCTGCGCAGCGCCGAACGCTTCGTCGGTGGCAACTCGAACCCGATCTGGCGCGTGGAGGCCGACAGCGGGCGCTACATCCTGCGCACGCAGCCGGCCGGCGAACTGCTCAAGTCCGCGCACGCGCTCGACCGCGAGGCGCGGCTCCTCGCGGCGTTGCAGCGCAGCGCGGTGCCGGTGCCGCACCTGCGCGTGCTGTGCAACGATCTGGACGTGGTCGGCGTGCAGTTCTACCTGATGGATTTCATCGAGGGTGTGGTGCATCGCCACGTGGGCCTGCCCGAGGTGCCGCTGGCGCAGCGCGGTGCGGTGTACGAGGCAGCCATCGACGCCCTGGTGGCCATCCATCGCGCCGACGTCGAGGCCCTGGGGCTGGCCGACTTCGGCCGCCCGGGCAACTACTTCGAGCGCCAGTTGCACCGCTGGACCCAGCAGTACCGCGCCGCCATGCCCGGAGGTTCGGCGCCGATGGACACGCTGATCGCGCGGCTCGAGGTGCTGATGCCGCGCGAGCCCCATGCGGTGGTGCTGCTGCACGGCGACGCACGGCTTGACAACCTGATGTTCGACGCCGGCAGCCGACACGTGGTCGCGGTGCTCGACTGGGAGCTGTCGACGCTGGGCCATCCGCTCGCGGACCTGGGACAGTTCCTGGGCGTGCAGGAGCTGCCACCCGACTACCTGCTGCCCGGCCTGCGCGGCATCGACCGCGCCGCCCAGGGCCTGCCCACGCAGGAAGCGCTCGCCCAGCGCTACCTGCGCGCGATGGGCATCGACCCGCACACCGACCTGCGCTTCTACAAGGCGTTCGCGATGTTCCGCCAAGCCGCGATGTCTGCGGGCCTGCGCCGCCGCGCCGCTCTGGGCACGGCGGTGGCCGAGAGCGCGCGGGCCTTTGGCGACACGATGGACGTGTTCGTCCTGGCCGGCCTGGACATCCTCGAGCCTGGGCACGCTGCACTGACAGACAGGGAGAACCACGCATGAACACCCCCCATCCCTTCGACCTGGGCGGCAAGGTCGCACTGGTCACCGGTTCGTCCCAGGGCATCGGTGCGGCGACCGCACGGGTGCTGGCGCAGGCCGGCGCGCACGTGGTGATCAGCAGCCGCAAGATCGAGGACTGCGAGCGCGTGGCGCAGGCGCTGCGCGACGAGGGGCTTCGGGCCGAGGCACGGGCCTGCCACATCGGGCGCATGGAGGACATCGCCTCGATGGGCGCGCACCTGCAGTCCGCGCACGGCGGCCTGGACATCCTGGTCAACAACGCGGTGCTCAGCCCCTGGCGCACCATCGAGGACATCGACGCCGGGCTGTTCGCCAAGACCGTGGACGTCAACCTGCGCGGCTACTGGTTCCTCTCGAGCGAGGCGGTCAAGCTGATGAAGCCGCGCGGCGGCGGCAGCATCGTCAACATCTCCTCGGTGTCGGCGCTGCATCCCGAGAAGATGCTCGGGCTCTACGGCACGCTCAAGACCGCGCTGATCGGCATGAGCCGCGCATTCGCGCTCGAGTACGGGCCCTTCGGCATCCGCGTCAACACCGTGCTGCCCGGCGTGATCGAAACCAAGCTGGCCGAGGCCTTCGATGGCGAGGCGCGCGAGCGCATCCTGCACAAGACGCCGGTGCGCCGTGTCGGTCGGCCCGAGGAGATCGGCTACGCGGTGCTCTACCTGTGCGCCGCATCGGGCGCCTTCACCACCGGCGCGAGCCTGGTGGTCGACGGCGGCATGTCCATTTCAATGCTGTGAAGGAGAAAAGATGAAAGCCGTTCTGGCCAAGCACCATGGGCCGCCCGAGTCACTGGTGGTGGAAGACATCGCGCCCCTGCATGCCGGCCCGGGCGAGGTCATCGTCAGCGTGCACGCCAGCGCGGTGAACTTCCCCGACACGCTGATCATCGAGAACCGCTACCAGTTCAAGCCCGCGCTGCCCTTCTCGCCGGGCGGCGAGGTGGCGGGCGTCATCAAGCAGGTAGGCGAGGGCGTGCAGGGTTTCGCGCCGGGCGACCGCGTGATCGCGGTCTGCGGCTGGGGTGGCTTCGCGGAAGAGGTGCGCACCGTGCCCGAGAAGCTCGTGCCGCTGCCCGCGGGCATCGCGATGGAGGCGGCTGCTGCATTGGTCATCACCTACGGCACCTCGCACTACGCACTGAAGGACCGCGCGGCCATCCAGCCCGGCGAGACGCTGCTGGTGCTGGGCGCGGCCGGCGGCACCGGGCTCTCGGCGGTCGAACTGGGCAAGCTCATGGGTGCGCGCGTGATCGCCGCAGCCTCGACCGACGAGAAGCTCGCGCTGTGCAAGGCGCACGGCGCAGACGAGACCATCAACTACACGCGTGAAGACCTGCGCGAGCGGATCAAGGTGCTGACCGGCGGGCGCGGCGTCGACGTGGTCTACGATCCGGTGGGCGGCGGCTATACCGAGCCCGCGCTGCGCAGCATGGCCTGGCGCGGCCGCTACTTGGTGATCGGCTTCACCGCGGGCGAGATCCCCAAGCCTGCGCTGAACCTGGTGCTGCTCAAGGGCTGTTCGATCGTGGGCGTGTTCTACGGCGGCTTCGCGCAGGCCGAGCCGGCGCGTTACCAGGCCTTCATGGACGAACTCGTCGGTTGGCTCGCGCAAGGCAGCATCCGCCCGGCGATCACCGAGCGCTATCTGCTGGAGCAGGCCGCACAGGCGCTGCGCGTGGTGGCAGACCGCAGGGCCACGGGCAAGATCATGCTGAGCACCGCGCTCGGGCGCGGCGAGGGCTGACTCAGCGTGGCAGCATCCGCCGCGCGAGCCAATCGAGCAGCAGCGCATTGAGCGCCTCGGGCTGCTCGTGCTGCGTCCAGTGGCCGCAGTCCACGAGCAGCCGGCGCTCGAGGTCCGGCACGATGCGCTCCATGCCGCGCGTGGTGGCCGGCGGCAGGAAGAAGTCGCGGTCCGCGCTGACCATCAGCGCGGGCACGCCGATGTGGTCGACGGTGTCGGCGGTGTCGAGCCAGTTGCGGCGCAGGTTGCGGTACCAGTTGAGCGCGCCTTCGAAGCCGGTGCGCGCGTAGGCCTGCGTGAACAGGCGCAGCGTGGAAGGGTCGAGCAGCGGTGCACCCATCACCTCGGGTTCACCGGTGAAGATCGTGGCCGGCAGCGCCTGCACGCGCGCGGGCAACTGCGCGAACTGCGCGAGCGTGAGTGCGGGGCGCCGCATCAGGCCGCGGAAGGTGGCCTCGACATCCCGGCTCAGCAGCGCCTCAGCGGCCCCCGGCGCCTGGAACGCCACCATGTAATGCGTGGGCCCGCGCGCCTGCAGCATGGTCTGGACCAGGTCGAGCTCGGTTCGGCGCGTGTAAGGCGTGTTGAGCGACACGATGGCCTGCACGCGCGCCGCATGGTCGCGCGCCAGCGTCCAGGCCAGCGCGCCGCCGAAGTCGTGGCCCACGACCACCGCGCGTGCAATGCCCAGCGTATCGAGCAGGCCTGTGACGTCGCGTGCCAGGTTCTGCATGCGGTAGGCCTCCAGCGGGCCCTGGGGGCCGGTGTCGCCGTAGCCGCGCAGGTCCGGTGCGACCACGCCGTAGCCCGCCGCGGCCAGCGCGCGGATCTGGTGGTGCCACGAGACCGCGAGCTCCGGGAAGCCGTGCAGCAGCACGACGGTGGGCCGCGCCGGGTCGGCGGGCGGCACCACACTGGCGGCCATGCGGATGCCGTTGGTGGCCACATGGCGCCAGCCGGGCAGGGCGTCGGAGGGCAAGAGGCGGGACATCGGTTTCCTTGTGCTGGCGACGGGCGAAAGAGGCAGACTTCGGCGCCCACGGCGCAGGGGGCAGGCAGCGGGTGTCGATTCTGAGGCGAGGCGGCGCGCAGATCTTGTGCTTTGTCGCCGCATCGGCATCGTCGCGTTCGCGCGTCGATGGCCTTGGGACTTTCCCCAGGGCGCGGGCAGGCCAGCGACTCGGCACAAGACCGCGTGGGGGGGCGCGGCAAGACTGCGCGGGTGGCGATCGCTCCCGATCGTCGAAGTCCGAGGAGCTGCGAGAGCGGCCCGCATCCTTCACGCCAGGAGTTGCCTTGGAATTCATCCAGTTGCTGATATCCGGTGCCGCCCTGGGCTGCATCTACGCGCTGATCGCGCTGGGCTTCGTCCTGATCTACAAGGCGACGGAGACCGTCAACTTCGCGCAAGGCGAGCTGATGATGCTTGGCGCCTGCACCGGCTACCTGCTGATGTTGTGGTTCAAGCTGCCCTTCCTGTGGGCTGCGCTGGTCAGCATCGTCGGCATGGCGGGCTTTGGCATGCTGCTCGAACGCGCGGTGATCCGGCCCATCCTGGGCCAGCCGCAGTTCACCGTGGTGATGCTGACCATCGGGCTGGGCTACATCACGCGCGGGCTGGTCACGATGCTGCCGGGCATCGGTACCGACACGCACGTGCTCGACGTGCCCTACCGCGGCCAGGTCTGGAAGCTGGGCACCCTGGTGTTGAGCGCGGAGCAGGGGGCGGTGATCGGCATCACGCTGGCGTTGTGCCTGGGGCTGTTCCTGATGTTCAAGTACACCAAGCTCGGCGTGGCGATGCAGGCCGCATCGCAGAACCAGCTCGCGGCCTACTACATGGGCATCCCGGTGCGCCGGCTCAACGGCATGGTCTGGGGCCTGTCGGCGGCCGTGGCCACGGTGGCCGGGCTGCTTCTCGCGCCCATCACCTTCGTGCACGTGAACATGGGCTTCATCGGCCTCAAGGCCTTCCCGGCGGCGGTCGTCGGCGGTTTCGGCAGTCTGCCGGGCGCGGTGGTGGGCGGGCTGATCATCGGCATCGTCGAGGCGCTCGCGGGCTTCTACCTACCAGAGGGCTTCAAGGACGTGGCGGCCTACGTGGTGGTGCTGCTGATGCTCATCCTCAAGCCCAGCGGACTGTTTGGCGAAAAGCAGCGGAAGAAAGTATGAGATTCATCTTCAGAACCAGCTACAGCCAGGACTATGGTCTCGCGCAACACAACGGCCACCTGTTCTGGTACGGGCTGCTGCTCGCGGCCCTGGTGGCCGCGCCCTGGCTGGTGGGCTCCTACTGGACCTCGCAGCTCACCTTCGTGCTGATCTACGCGATCGCAGGGCTGGGCCTGATGGTGCTCGCCGGCTACACCGGCCTGGTGTCGATCGGGCATGCGGCGTTCCTGGGGGTGGGCGCCTACACGCAGGCCGTGCTCACGGGGCAGGGCTGGTCGTTCCCGGTGGCGCTGGCGGCCTCGGCCGGTTTGTCGGCTGCGGTGGGCGTGGTCGTCGGTCTGCCCGCCCTGCGCGTCAAGGGCATCTACCTCGCGGTGGCGACGCTGGCCTTCGGTTTCATCGTCGAGGAAGTGATGGCGCGCTGGGAGCACGTGACGGGCGGCAACGCGGGCCTGTCGGTCAAGGCGCCTGCGATGTTCGGCTGGACGGCCAGCAGCGCGCCGGCTTTCTATCTGTTGGTGCTGGGGGTGTGCCTGATCGTGACGCTGGCGGTGCTCAACCTGTTGCGCAGTTCGACCGGCCGGGCCTTCATCGCGATCCGCGACTCCGAGATCTCGGCGCAAAGCATGGGCATTCACCTGGCGCACTACAAGACGCTGTCCTTCGCGCTCTCGGCCGCCATCGTGGGCGTGGCGGGTGCGCTGTACGCGCACAAGCTGCGCTTCATCTCGCCCGAGCAGTTCGGCATCGCGCAGTCGATCGACCTGCTCCTGCTGGTGGTCGTGGGCGGGCTGGGTTCGGTGCATGGTGCCTTCTTTGGCGCCATCTTCCTGATCACGATGCCGCAGTTCATCGCGCTGTTCAAGAACTGGCTGCCGCCGGCGATCGGGCAGGCCGCGGGCTTGCAGGCCGTGGTGTTCGGCATCGTGCTCATGGGCTTCGTGCTGTTCGAGCCGACAGGCCTGTACGGCCGCTGGGTCAAGCTGCGAACCTACCTGGAGCTGTTCCCCACCTACCGTCGCGGCATGTTCAGGCGCCAGAAAACCTTCCAGAAATCGGAGCGCGTCCGGTGAGCCAGATCCTTCTATCGGCCCGCGACCTGAGCGTGCGCTTTGGCGGTGTGCTGGCCGTCAACAAGGTCAGCTTCGACGTGCGCAGGGGCGAGGTCTTCACGCTGATCGGGCCCAACGGCGCAGGCAAGACCACGGTGTTCAACCTGATCAGCCGCATCTATCTGCCCACCACCGGCACCCTGTCCTTCGACGGCCAGCCGATCGACCGCACGCCCGCGCACGGCATCGCCGCGCTGGGGATCGCGCGCACCTTCCAGAACATCGAGCTGTTCGAGCACGCCACCGTGCTGCAGAACCTGCTGATCGGCTTTCACACGCATCGGCGTTCGGGCTTCTGGAGCGACCTGCTGTTCGCACCGGCGGCACGGCGCAACGAAATCGCCGCGCGCCGCAAGGCCGAGGAGGTGATCGAGCTGCTGCGCCTGATGCGCTACCGCGACCAGCGCGTGGCGGGGTTGCCCTACGGCGTGCGCAAGGTGGTCGAACTCGCGCGTGCGCTGTGCAGCGCGCCCCAGCTGCTCCTGCTCGACGAGCCCTCGTCGGGCCTCAACGCCGAAGAGACCGAGGACATGGCATGGTGGATCCAGGACATCCAGCGCGAACTGGGCATCACGGTGCTGATGGTCGAGCACGACATGACGCTCGTGTCGCGCGTATCCGACCGGGTGCTCGCGATGAACCAGGGCGAGGTGCTGGCGCTCGGCACGCCCGCCGAGGTGCAGGCGCACCCTGGCGTGATCGAGGCCTACCTGGGCACCATCGACGACGTGTCCAGCCTGCGCAGGGAGGCCGTTCAATGAGCGCGCAACCGACCGTCGCCGAACCTGAGACCTCCGACGTGGTGCTCAAGTTGTCGAACCTTGAGAGTTCCTACGGTCCGGTCAAGGCCATCCGCGGCGTGAGCCTGCGCGTGCGCCGCGGCGAGATCGCCACCGTGCTGGGCTCCAACGGTGCGGGCAAGAGCACCATTCTCAAGACCATCTCGGGCGTGCTCGACCCTGCCAAGGGCAGCGTCGCGTTCAAGGGCGCCGACATCACGGGGCGGGACCCGGCGGCGATCGTGCGCGCCGGACTGAGCCACGTGCCCGAAGGGCGCGAGGTGTTCCCGCTGCTGTCGGTGCGTGACAACCTGATGATGGGCGCCTTCACGCGCCGCGACCGCGATGGCGTGGCGCGCGACATCGAGTCGGTCTACGGCTACTTCCCGATCCTGCGCGAGCGCATGGCGCAGGACGCGGGGCTGCTCTCGGGCGGCCAGCAGCAGATGCTGGCAATCTCGCGCGCGCTGATGGCCGAGCCCGAGCTGATCCTGCTCGATGAGCCCAGCTTGGGCCTGAGCCCGCGGCTGACCAAGGAAATCTTCGAGATCATCGTGCGCATCAATCGCGAGCGTGGCACCACCATCCTGCTGGTCGAGCAGAACGCCAACATGGCGCTCAACGCCGCGGACTTCGGCTACGTACTGGAGAACGGCCGCATCGTGATGGAGGACCGCTGCAGCGTGCTGCGCGAGAAGGACGACATCAAGGAGTTCTACCTCGGCGCCAAGGACGACGGCGTGCGCGGCGAGCGGCGCTGGAAAAAGAAGAAGACCTGGCGCTGAACGCGGCCACCCCGACCCCAGGAAAAACCCCATGGCGACACCCCCTTCCTTCGCGCCGGTTCCGGCGGACATCGACACCGTGCCGCGGCTGTTTCGCCATGCGGTGGCCACGCGCGGCGACGCGGTGATGCTCCGGCAGAAGGCGCTCGGCCTCTGGCGCGCCGACACCTATGCCGAGGTCGGCCTGATCGTCGACGAGCTCGCCTGCGGCCTGGTGGCCCTGGGGCTGCAGCCGGGGGACGTGATGTCCGTGCTGTCGAATACCTGCCGCGAGTGGCTGTGGACGGACCTCGCAGGCCTCACGGCAGGCGCGGTGGTCAACGGCATCTACCCGACCGATGCGGCCGCACAGGTCGAGTACCTGTGCCAGGATTCGGGCTCGAGCCTGCTGGTGGTGGAGAACGAGGAGCAGCTCGACAAGTTCCTCGAGGTGCAGGCGCGGCTGCCTGCGGTTCGCCACGTGATTGTGTTCGACATGGAAGGGCTGGCGCGGCTGGACGACGCACGCGTGCTCTCGCTCGAGGCGCTGCGCGCGCTGGGACGCACGCAGCGCGCTGCCCAGCCCGGGCTGCTCGACGCGCGCATCGCGAGCCGCGGTCCGGCCGACCTGGCGGTGCTGGTCTACACCTCGGGCACCACCGGCCGTCCCAAGGGCGCGATGATCTCGCATGCCAACGTGATGGCCGCGAGCCGCACGCTCGAGGCCTTCCTGCCGCGCACCTCGCTGCGTGAACGCGCCGCCTTCCTGCCGCTGTGCCATGTGTCCGAGCGCATCTTCGGCGAGTACTACGCGCTGCTTGCCGGGCAGACGCTGAACTTCGTCGAAGACCCTGAGACCATCTTCGACAACATCCGCGAGATCCAGCCCGACGTGTTCATGGCCGTGCCGCGCATCTGGGAGAAACTCTACTCGAGCGTGTCGACCGCGATGCGCGAGGCCACCCGGCTCGAGCAATGGGCGTACCGGCGAGCGCTCGCGGTGGGCCAACGCGTGGCCGGGCACCGCGAGCGCCGCGAGCCCGTGCCGGCGATGCTGCGCGCGGGCCACTGGCTGGCGCGCACGCTGGTGCTGGACAACGTGCGCAGCCTCATGGGTCTCGGGCGGGTCGAGCTGGGCATCACCGGCGCTGCGCCGATCTCGGCGGACCTCATCCGCTGGTACATGGCGCTGGGCATCGAGCTCAACGAGCTCTGGGGCATGACCGAGGTGACCGGCGCCGCAACCTGCAACCCGCAGGGTCGCAGCCGCCCGGGCAGCATCGGCGTGCCGCTGCCGGGCTCGGAGGTCCGGCTGTCGCCGCAGGGCGAACTTCAGGTGCGCGGCGGCCAGGTCTTCATGGGCTACCTCAACCTGCCCGAGAAGACGGCCGAGTCCTTCGAGGACGGCTGGCTGCGCACCGGCGACGTGGGCCGCATGGACGACGACGGCTACTTCTACATCACCGACCGGATGAAGGACATCATCATCACGGCGGGCGGCAAGAACATCACGCCCTCGGAATGGGAAAACCAGCTCAAGTTCAGTCCCTACGTGACCGACGCGGTCGTCATTGGCGACAAGCGTGCGTACCTCAGCTGCCTGGTGATGATTGACCAGGACAACGTCGAGCAGTGGGCGCAGGAGCGCTCGGTGGCCTTCTCCGACTACCGCTCGCTCACGCGCAGCCACGAGGTCGTCGGCCTGATTGCCCAGGAGATCGAGAAGGTCAACCGCCACTTCGCGCGGGTCGAGCAGATCAAGCAGTTCCGCCTGCTCGAGAACCGGCTGAGCGCCGAGGATGAGGAACTCACGCCGACCATGAAGCTCAAGCGCTCACTGGTCAACCGCAAGTATGCGGTCCTGATCGAGTCGATGTACGAGGAGCGCGCCGCCTGAGTGGCGGGCACGGCACTCAATCGAGCTGCCCGTACAGGCGCCTCATGCCGCGCAACCAGCGCGCGGGGTCCGCCACCTTGCGCTGCCATTGGTCTTGCACGACCTCATGCGTGAGGATCAGGAAGCGCCGCTGTGCGAGCGCCTCCACCACGATGGCAGCGACCGCGTCGGCATCGAGCAGCCCCTGCGAGAGCAGCGCGCGCCGCGGGTCCGACTCCGCTCGCAGCAGCGGCGTGTCGACGGCGCCCGGGCACAGGCAGCTCACACCGATGCCGCGGTCGCCGTAGGCGATCGACAGCCATTCGGCGAAGGCCACCGCCGCGTGCTTGCTCACCGCGTAGGGGGCATCGAACTGCGACAGCAGGCCGGCCGCCGAGGCCGTCTGCAGCAGGTAGCCGCTGCCGCGCGCGAGCATGCGCGGCAGCAGGGCGCGCGCGGCACGCACATGGGCCATGAGGTTGACCTCCCACACGCGCTGCCAGTCGGCGTCAGGCAGCTCGGCGCCACCGACAGCGGTGATGCCGGCGTTCGAGCAGAACAGATCGATCGGACCGTGCCGCGCCTCCACTGCGTCGACCAGCGCCTCGATCGCGCCCTCGACGGCCACGTCGAGGGTCTCGGCATGGGCATTGATGCGTTGCGCTTCTGACCGCGCGCGGTCCCCGTCGCGATCGGCCAGCACCACGGCGCGTGCGCCTTCCGCCACGAAGCGACGGCCCATCGCCAGGCCGATCCCGCTGGCGCCGCCGGTGATGACGACCACCTTGTCCCCGAGCTGCATGACCACGTTCTCCTTCAGGCGCAGCCTAGTCGGGGCACCGACAGAGGTCTTGCGTCGAACCGCTGCGCCCCAGGCCCCAGGACAGCGAGTGCGCGCAAGTCAGCCACAGGCGCGCTGGCTAGCCTTCGCCCAACGCCGCTGCGGTGCGGCTCTCACGCCAATTCAAGCCCATGCCATCCACCATGAAAGCCGCCGTCTTCCGCGGCGTCGACCGGCCTCTGTCCATCGAAGACCTGCCGCTGCCACAGGCCGGCCCCGGCGAGCTGGTGCTGCGGGTGTTCCACTGCGGGGTGTGCGGCTCCGACCTGCACGCCACGCACCCGGGCCTGTTCACCGTCCGGAGCGGAACGGTGCTGGGCCACGAGTTCGCGGGCGAGATCGTCGAGAGTGGCGCGCCCGGCTGGAAGCCCGGCGAGCGCGTGACCGCGCTGCCCAACAACGCCTGCAGCAGCTGCGTCGCCGACGGGCACCGCGAATGCCGCGATGGCCTGGGCATGATCTGCCCGCACAACCGGCTCACCGGCTTCAGTCCGGCGCGGCCCGGCGGCCTGGCGGAGTACGTGAAGGTGCCGATGGGCCAGGCGCTGCGCCTGCCCGACGCGGTGGGCGAACGCGAGGGCGCGTTGATCGAGCCGCTGGCCGTCGGGCTGCATGCCGTGCAGGCCGGCCGCGTGGGTCTTGCCGACCGCGTGCTGGTGATCGGCGGCGGGCCGATCGGCCTGGCCGTCAGTGCCTTCTCCCGCCAGGCCGGCGCCACGCACGTGGTCGTGAGCGAGTTCGCACCGGGGCGGCGCGAGATGGCGGCGCGTTTCGGCGCCACGGCGACCATCGACCCGGCCGCGGGCGAGGTGGGCGAGGCCTTCGGGCGCGCCACCGGCGGCGCGCCCGACATCATCTTCGAGTGCGTGGGCGCCACCGGCCTGATCCAGCAGTGCGTGGACCTGTCGAAGCCGCGCGGCCGGGTGGTGGTGGTCGGCGTGTGCCCGACCGAAGACCGCGTGCTGCCGCAGCGCGCGATGGCCAAGGAGATCAGCCTGCAGTTCGTGATGGGCTACGGCAAGCCCGACTGGCGCCGCGTGCTCGAACTGCTCGACGCAGGCAGCGTGGACCCGAAGGCGATGGTGACCAACACGGTGAGCCTGTCCGAGCTGCCCGCAGCGTTCGAGGCCCTTCGCCGGCCTACCACGCAGATCAAGCTGTTGGTGCAGCCCGGGTCGATCCCGATCCGTTCAGCGAGTTGACGCAAGAGACGCGAAAACCCCTTTGCTAGCCTTCCTCGATGACTTTGCAGTGTGCTTCTCAACGTACTTTCCATGACTGAAATCGTTTCCCTCGAACGGCACGGCGACATCGCGGTGCTGACCATTTCGAACCCGCCGGTGAATGCCCTGTCGCCCGCGGTGGTGGACGGGTTGGCGGCGGCCGTGAAGGCCTTCGAGGCCGATCGCTCGTACCGCGCACTGCTGGTGCACAGCAGCGGTCGCACCTTCGTGGCGGGCGGCGACATCCATTCCTTCGACGACCCGAATTTCTCGGCTGCGCTGTTCAACGGCACGCTCGCGTGCATCGAGGCGCTCGACCGACCGGTGGTCGCGGCGCTGCACGGGACCGTGCTCGGCGGCGGGCTCGAGCTGGCGCTGGCCTGCCACTGGCGCGTGGCGCTGCCGGCCACGAAGCTGGGCCTGCCCGAAGTCAAGCTCGGCATCCTGCCGGGCTCGCTCGGCACACAGCGGCTGCCGCGCCTCACGGGCGTGAAGCTCGCGCTCGACCTGATCGGCTCGGGGCGCAGCATCGGCGCCGAAGCCGCGCGCGCCGCGGGCATTGTCGACGAGGTGCAGGAGGGCGCGCCGCTCGAGGTCGGCCTGGCCTTCGTGCAGCAACTGCTGGCCCGCGATGCCGGCACGCGTCGCACCAGCGAGCGCGCGGTGCCTGACGACGGCCTGCCCGAGGATTTCTTCGCGCAGGCGCTGGACGAGGCCGGCACTCGCAAGCGTTTTTATCCCTCGGCGCGGAACATCGTGCTGGCGGTGCAGGCCGCGGCCACGCTGTCTTTCGCCGAAGGGGAGGCGACCGAGGCGCGACTGTTCGAAGAGCTGCGCGTCTCGCGCGAATCGCAGGCCATGCGCCATCTGTTCTTCGCTGAGCGCCAGGCCGCGAAGATCCCGAAGCTGCCCCGTGACGTCGCGTTGCGCCCGGTGCGCAGCGTCGGCATTCTGGGCGCGGGCACGATGGGCGGCGGCATCGCGATGAACTTCGCGAATGCCGGCATCCCGACCGTGCTGGTCGAGGCCACGCAAGCGGCGCTGGACCGCGGCCTGGGCCTCATCCGCAGCAACTACGAGGCGAGCGCCGCCAAGGGCCGGCTCACCGATGCGCAGCTCGCAGAGCGCATGGCGCTGCTGCGCGGGACGCTGGACGATGCTGAGCTGGGCGACTGCGACCTGGTGATCGAGGCCGTATTTGAGAACATGGACCTGAAGAAGCAGGTCTGCGCGCGGCTCGGCGAGCTCTGCCGTCCGGGCGCGATCATTGCG
>Ga0247813_10000751_pt1 | contig 27014 bp, 22 predicted proteins | sample UWRJL169409C1_FD_180719 | JGI IMG/M metagenome (GOLD analysis project Ga0247813, IMG submission 180719) | Plant litter microbial communities from Arlington Agricultural Research Station in Wisconsin, United States - UWRJ-L169-409C-1 | ecosystem: Environmental > Terrestrial > Plant litter >...
CAAAATAAGCACGAGTGAGAAAACTATTGCTGAATTTGTAGTGTTCGTTTTATAAATAAAAAACCCTCTTTAAAATTAATTAAAGAGGGTTTTTAGTACCCCGGAAGGGACTCGAACCCCTGACCCTCGGTTTAGAAAACCGACGCTCTATCCAGCTGAGCTACCGAGGCCCATTTTTTTAACGTGTGCAAATATAGAAGTTCTATTCAATAAGGAGAAATAAATTTTAATTATTTCAGCCTATTTCAGGATAAAAAACCAAGAATTCTTATAAGTAATTCAAAACTAATTAATTACCTAGACACTTTTTTTTGCTGTTTCTAAATGTAAAAATGCTTTTAAACGCTTTTTCTGCTTTAAGCATATTTTTCGAAGATAAAAGTTGTGGAGAATAATAAAAATCAAGTTTAATTTGATAAGTTTAAAATTAAATTTAGATTTGTCTAAAAATAAATTTAGATAAATATGAATCCCTTTAAATATCTCTTATGCCTTTCTCTAATTGTATTTCTTTCGGGGCTGGCAAATGCCCAGGTTGGGATTTTAAAAGGTCGGGTAACATCTGCTACAGAAGCCAAAGAAAACATTAGTGTTAAAATCCTGGGTTTGAATAAATCTGTAAAAACAAATCACATGGGGCAATATACCTTTGAGCAAATTCCCGTAGGTAATTATGAAGTTGTTTTTAGTGCAATTGGTTATCAATCAAAAAAGGAGCGAGTTACTATAGATAAGGATGATCAGTTGTTGGATATAGAAATTTTGCTAGGTGAATCAAGTTTGAATGATGTTGTGATTACGGGCGTTAACCGTGCTACAGAATTGAGAAAAAGCCCTGTACCCATTGCCGTACTTTCACAAAAAATCATGAATCAGAGTGTAAGTACGAATCTCATTGATGCAATTGTTAAAGGTATTCCTGGAGTATCAGCCGTAACAACTGGGCCAAATGTTTCGAAACCCTTTATCAGAGGATTAGGTTATAACCGTGTACTTACATTATATGATGGTTTAAGGCAAGAAGGACAGCAATGGGGCGATGAACACGGAATTGAGGTAGATGAGTATGGAATTGCCCGTGCAGAAGTAGTTAAAGGTCCAGCAAGCCTAACCTACGGCTCTGATGCATTGGCAGGAGTTATTAATATGATTCCCTATAATCCTAATTTTGATGATGGAAAACTGAAAGGTGATTTTACACTAAATTATCAAAGCAATAATGGCATGGCGGGTTCTTCATTGGGTTTGGCATATATTAAAAACGACTGGAAATATACATTTAGGGCAACAGGTAAAGCTGCACACAATTACTACAACAAGGTTGATGGCTATGTTTATGGAACAGGTTTTAGAGAATATAATTTATCGGCGAGTGCCAGAATAGATAAAAAATGGGGCTTTTCAAAAACTGCACTTACATATTATGATAACCTAATGGAAATTCCCGATGGGAGTCGCGATTCGCTAAGCCGACGTTTTACCAGACAGATTTTTGATAATGGAGATGATATTAAAAACCGACCAATTGTTCCAGAGGATGAGTTGAAAAGCTACACCCTAAATCCCCTTCATCAGCACATTCAACATTATAGGTTTTACAATTCCAGTCAGTTTAAATTAGGGAATAGTGATTTAAATGTTTTAATTGGAGCACAACAAAGTGTAAGACGCGAATATAATCATCCAACTGTTCCAGCACAGGCGGGTTTGTATGTTGTGTTAAATACTTTAAATTATGATTTGAAATACAACCTGCCAGATTTTGCTGGAATTGAAAGCACTTTTGGAGTGAATGGAATGTTTCAGGGCAACAGGAGCAAGGCAGCAACCGATTTCCCGATTCCAGACTATGATTTGTTTGATATTGGCGCATTCTACTTTGCTAAAAAATCTCTTGGAAAAGTTGATATCTCTGGTGGCATCCGTATGGATAGAAGAAACATCAATTGGAATAATTTTTATGTTGGAACAAATGCACAAACAGGTTTTGGTCAACAAGTCACAGCCAATGCTCCTGGAGCAGAGCTTCAGTTTCCATCTTTTAATAAAAACTATTACGGCTTATCAGGAAGTGTGGGCTTAACCTATAACCTTTCAGAGAAATTGTTGATTAAGGCAAATTTAGCAAGGGGCTATCGTGCACCAAATATTACCGAAATTGGTTCTAATGGTTTAGATCCTGGTGCCCACATTGTTTATTTAGGAAACAGAACTTTTAAGCCCGAATTTAATTTACAACAGGATCTCGGCATTATTGCTTATTTAAAGGATGCTGATATAAGCATGGAGGTTTTTAATAATAGCATCCAGAATTATATCTATCAATCGCGATTAACCGATGCGGCTGGTAATCCAGTTGTTATTGTGCCAGGGAATTTAACATATCAATACCAACAAGCAAAGGCGAGGCTGTATGGAGCCGAATTGAGTATTAATTTACATCCATCGCAATTAAAATGGTTAACTTTTAACAACAGCCTTGCTTATGTAGTTGGTTTAAATAAAGATGAATCTTTGTTAAATCAACATGGCGAAGCCGCAAAATACCTGCCTTTTATTCCGCCTTTACAAATTCGTTCTGAAATTAAGTTGACAGCTCAAACCACAAAGGGAACTTTTGATAAGCCTTATATTAAGTTTGACGCGGTATTTAGTGCGGATCAGAATAGATTTTATGCTTTAGATGATACGGAAAGTTTTACCGCTGGATATGGCTTACTTAATGCAGGGTTAGGTTCTGGAATCCAATCGAAATCGGGTAAAACCATCTTAGATATTTTTATTCAGTGCGATAATATTTTTAATACGGCTTATCAGTCTAACTTAAACCGTTTAAAATATTTCGAATATTACAATTCATCGCCCAATGGCCGTTCTGGAATTTACAATATGGGTAGAAATATAAGTTTTAAAGCGATTATACCTTTTTAACATACATATAACACGTAATGTGGAAGAATGGAATATCAGTAAATGTGTTAGCGAAAAATATCCTCTACTGAAAGCATTCTTCCTCCATAGCACTTCCTTCTTTTTATTACCTTTATCTTATGGAAGAATCATTAAGCGAACAAAGGCTAAATTTTTTAAGACAATCAATCGGAAAGGTTATTTCAAATTCGCCTTCTAATTTTATGAATTGGCTGGCTCCAGTTTTGGTTAAAGCAGAAAACGGTATTCTGATTTGTAAGTACACCATCCGTAAGGAGATGACAAACCCTTATCAAATTTTACATGGCGGTGTTACTGCAGGTATAATTGATGATTTAATTGGCGCCACCGTTTTTACTATGGGCCTGAACGATAGATTTACTACAGTTAATAACTACATAGATTATTTTGCGCCAGCAAAAGAAGGCGATGAGGTTATTGCTGAAACTGCAATCGTAAAAAGAGGGAAAACAATCTTAAATCTTCAGTGCGAGATATTTTTACCGTCAAAAAAGCGTTTAATTGCTAAAGGCTATTCCAACATGTTAAACATAGGTTAAGCTTTTTTTAATGATAAGATAAAAAGTTATTAATTCCTTTAAATTAACGAAACATTCTCGTTTTAAATTTGTTATAAATTAACCAAAAATATAATGAGCCATGTTAGAAAATTATTCCACCCTACAATTTATTGTTCGAGGCAAAATTTTTAAGGGATTTTGCATGCGTATTAACGATGATTTTCATGAAACTTATGCTGTAGTTTTAGATGGTTATCACTCTTTCTGTGTTTGGTTAGATGATAAGTCAGCCAAATGGCATGCTTCAAAGAATGTAGCGATCGATCCTGATGCTATCGATGAAATTATAAGTAGAATTTCATTTCCACCGCAAACATCTTAAATTTCTGTAACGAAAAAGTTGCCGAATAATTATTGAGTTATTCAGCAGGTTTATGCGGTATTATGCAGTAATTTCTTCTCTAAAAGAATGATTATAGTTTGTTATGTAGTTTTTAATAGACTGCAATTAGGTTAAAATTTGTATTTTAAGGCAACTTAAACAAATCACTAACCTAAATCTTTCATTATGATTAACAAATTTTTACTAATTCTGTTAGGGATTTTGACGTGCCATTCTGTTTCCTTTGCCCAAACTTCGATAAAAGGCAAAGTTACAGATGATACAAACGTCGGAATTCCTGGTGTAAGCGTAATGGTAAAAGGAAGTACCACTGGTGCTTCTACAAGCAATGATGGAACGTATTCTATATCCGTTCCTGCAAATGCAACTACGCTCGTATTTACTTCTTTAGGCTTTGCTACTCGCGAGGTTGCTATTTCAGGTAAAACTCAAATTGATGTTAAATTAGCCTCAAAGGACAATGATCTTGATGAGGTTGTGGTTACCGCTCTTGGTATCAAAAGATCACAAAAATCGTTAGGCTACTCTGCCCAGCAAGTTGATGGAAACAATTTGTCGCTAACAAAAGAGCCCAACGTAATTAGCGCATTGGCAGGTAAAATAGCTGGCGCTCAGGTTACGGGTTCATCTGGAGCAAGTATGGGTGGCACACAGAAAATTAAAATAAGAGGGGTTAACTCCGTAACTGGAGGCGGACAGCCATTAATGGTTGTAGATGGAACACCAATTTCTAATTCCAATTTTAGTAGCTCAAATGGTAACGGTGTAGATTATGGAAATGTTGGCCAAGACATAAACTCCGATGATGTAGAAAGTATTAATGTACTTAAGGGGCCTGCTGCTTCAGCACTTTATGGCTTAAGAGGGCAATACGGCGTAATTTTAATTACTACAAAAAAAGGCAAAAAAGGTGCTAAACGAGTAGAAGTAAGTTTAAATTCGGCATTGTCGGTAGAAAATGTTGCCAACTTTATGCCAGTTCAAAACATTTATGGGGTTGGTAATAATCAAACCTTTTTAACTTTTTCAAACGGAGAAAAGTATGTAAATGGTAACGATGAAAGCTGGGGTCCAAAAATGGATGGTACGCCAGTAAGAATGTTCTATAGCTTTTATCCTCAAGATCCAGATTTTGGGAAACTTACTCCGTTTGTTCCTCAACCAAATAATATTAAAGATTTTTATGAAACTGGCTTTAACGCAAATAATGGTATTACGCTAACAGGTTCTAACGAAAGTTCGGTGTTTAGAATGAGTTATACCAATGCCTATATAAATGGAACTTATCCTAATTCATTCTTAAAAAGAAATAATTTTAGTTTAAGTTCTTCTTTTGATATTACCTCAAAATTAACTGTTGGTGCAAATGTAAATTATGCAAATAATAACGGTCAGCGTCCTGTTCAGGGTTATCAAGGATCTTTTACAGGGGCTAGTCAATGGTTTCAACGTAATATTGATATCAACCGATTAAAAAATTATAAATATGCGGATGGAACAATATTAAACTGGAATGTAAACCCAAGTACGTCGGGCACTTCTTTAGGTACCATTGTTTCAAACCGACCATCAGATTGGAATAACCCTTATTTTGATGCTTACGAAAATTTAAATCTTGATAATCGTGATCGTTTATTTGGCGATATAAATTTAGGTTATCAGGTTTTACCCGAACTAAAACTAAGTGGATTTATCAGATCGGATAGATATACTCAGAATATTAATAGAAGAAATGCACTTGGTGGCCGTTTAGATGAAAGCTATAGTACAGGGAAATATCAAAATATAGAAACCAACTACGAGTTTTTAGCGCAATACAGCAAAAAGTGGAATGATTTTGATTTCAACTTAAATGCAGGTGCAAACTTATTAACACAAAAATATGATTATGTAACCTCAACAACTAGTGGAGGTTTATCTTCTCCTGGATTTTACAGTATTGAAGCATCTATCGATCGCCCATTAAGTTATTCGTATTTGAGAGAAAAAGAAGTGAGAAGTGTTTATGCAATGGGATCTTTTGGTTATAAAGACACTTATTTTGTTGATGCCTCAATTAGAAATGATATTTCTTCGACCTTGCCTGATGATAATAATTCATATTGGTACCCATCAGTTTCTGGAAGTTTTGTCTTTAGTAATCTGATTAAATCAAATACACTTTCCTTTGGTAAATTAAGAACATCATATGCTATCGCAGGTTCTGATTTATCACCTTATGAAACAGCCATAAACTACACAACAGGAACGGTTTATAAAGCTCAGGCTAGCACAGTTACTACAGGTTATGTACCTGATAAATTGAAAAACCCAAATATCAAGCCCTCATTTGCAAATTCATTTGAAGCTGGTTTAGAATTGAAATTTCTTAAAAACCGAGTTGGTTTAGATTTTACTTATTACAAACAAAGAAACAAAAATCAAATTATTGATTTATCTGTTTCAGGAGCAAGTGGTTTTACCAGTACAGTTGTTAATGCTGGCGATATTCAAAACCAGGGAATTGAATTGGTTTTAACAGGTAAACCAATTGTATCGAAAATATTTGAGTGGAATGCAACGATTAATTATGCTAGAAATAAAAGTAGAATTAATGAATTATATCCAGGCATTAATGTTTACCAGTTAGATGCGAATGTTTATTCAAGCCAAACTGTATTTTTAAATGCAACAGTTGGACAACAGTTCGGCACATTAGTTGGTCCAGGCTATAAACGTAGCGCTGATGGACAACTGTTGATCGGGGCTGATAATTTGCCTGTACAAGAATTAAATAAGGATTTCGGAACGGTTGTGCCGAAATTTACGGGAGGTTTTGTTAACAACTTTAGAATCTGGAAATTCGATCTGGGTACAATGATTGATTTCCAAAGTGGCGGAAAATTCTTTAGCTGGAGTAAAATGTTATCAGTAAAATCAGGGCAGGCTGAAGAAACTGTTGCCCTAAACGGGAACGGTGTTAATGTTCGTGAGCCTTTAGCTAATGGCGGAGGTGTTTTAGTAAGTGGTATTTCACAAGCTACAGGTTTGCCAGTTTCGAATTATGTAGACGCCAGAACATATTTCAGAAATAAAATTGCTACACAGATTTACGAAGAATGGCTTTACGACGCAACTTATATTAAACTAAGAGAAGTTAGCTTAGGTTATACTTTTGATAAAGCAACCTTTAAAAAGATGCCATTTAAATCGTTAAGAGTAGCTGCTATAGCCCGTAACCCGATAATGATTTATCAAAAAGCACCAAAAGGATTAGACCCTTCGGAGCTTTCAGCTGGTAGTGCATCCATTAGCTGGATAGAAAAAGGAGAGCTGCAAACGGTTCGTTCTTTTGGATTTAATTTGAATGTTACTTTTTAATCTTCTCAAACATGAAAATATTTAATAAAAAAACATATTTAGCCCTACTTTCTCTAGCCTTAATGGCTAATGGATGTAAGAAATTTGATTCTAGTTTAAGTACTGACCCAAATAATCCTGCTACACTTTCCAGCGTTCAGTTGATCGCAAATGCGGAGTTTTCGCTACCTGATATTAGTTCCTCACCGTATGGGGTACATTATGCTCAGCATTTATCCTTAACTGCTTTCCCAGATAATAGTCGGTTTGTATCTACAAATTTTAATTTTTATAGTTGGTACTCAGGTCCATTGAAGAATCTGGAAGAAGCTATTGCAAACGCTAAAAATTTGAGTGATGGACCATTGGCAAACCAAAAGGCTGTGGCGAAAATATTGAAAGTTTATTTTATGTGGTTTTTAACCGATAGATGGGGCGACTTGCCTTCATCGGAATCTTTAAAAGGTTCTGCGAACTACACACCTAAATACGATAAACAACAAGATATTTATAACCAATTGTTTATTTTGTTGGATGAGGCCAATGCAGAAATTGTATTAACTAACGGTAATATTAAAAATGATATTGTTTACAATGGAGATATCACGAAGTGGAAGAAATTAGGTAATACAATTCATATGTTAATGGCGCTGCGTTTATCAAAGGTAGATGCTGTTAAAGGGAAAGCAGAGTTTTTAAAGGCAATGGCCAATGGGCCAATGGTTGCCAATACAGATAATCTGGTTTATAATCATCTTGCTGAGCAAGCGAATGAAAACTATTGGTTTAATTCTTTTAGTCGCTTAGGAAGAAACTGGTACGCTTTGAGTAATACATTGGTCGATTATATGAAACCTTTGAATGATCCGCGATTACCCGTTTATGGAAATTTAAATAGTTCTGGAACTTACGGCGGATTAGAATTTGGCAAGGCTTCGCCAACTACTGCTGATATTAATAATTCGTCGCTTTTAGGAACTGCATTACGCCAACAAAATTCACCTGTAACGCTTGTAACCTATTCCCAATTATTATTTGCTATGGCCGAAGCAGCAAAAATTACCTGGTTGCCTGGTGGAGATGCCCAAGCTCAAACTTATTACAACAGCGCAATAACCGAATCAGTAAGACAATGGACTGGTTCTATTACTACAGTGCCAGCATTTTTGGCGCAACCCGGTGTAGCGTATGATGCTGTTGATGGTTTAAGGAAAATTGGATATCAAAGGTGGGTTCATTTATTTCTAAATGGTTACGAAGGTTGGTCAGAATTTAGGAGAACTGGATTTCCTGTATTAACCTTGCCAGTAGGAATAAACGGTGGAATTATGCCTCGCAGAGATGGTTATCCAACTCAGGAACAATCTAATAATATTGCAAATTATAATGCAGCTCTTGCAGCATTTCCTTACGGTGGTGCAGATGGTTTAAATACTAGAGTTTGGTGGGATAAACCTTAATTACTTAACAAATTTTAAGTCAACCGATTTATAAAACAAAATGCTTGCTCGATTATTCGAGCAAGCATTTTTTGTTTTACATCAATATCTTCTAAAAAAAATCTGTTATGATAGAAATATTTGTGTTATCCGAAGAATAAATAAGCTAAACCTATAGCAGTACAAACGCCAACTAAATCGGCCAGTAACATTGCGCCAACTGCATATCGGGTATTTTTAATGCTTACCGAACCAAAATAAACAGCAATTACATAAAAAGTGGTATCAGAAGCACCCTGAAAAACACCAGATAATTTACTTGCGAATGAATCAGCACCATAAGCCGTCATCGTATCAACCATCATTCCTCTGGCTGCACCGCCACTTAATGGCCTGATTAAAGCAGTTGGTAAGGCCTCAACAAAACGTGTGTCTGCTCCAAGGAAAACAAATAAATTTTTAATACCCATAATTACCACATCAAAAGTTCCGCTGGTGCGTAACATACTGATTGCTACCAGCATGCCAACTAAATATGGAATAATTTTGATTGCTGTTTCAAAACCATTTTTAGCCCCATCAATAAAGGCATCAAAAACATCAACTTTTTTATAAATTCCTCCCAAAACAATAAAGAGAAAAACAAAAAGAATAAGCCCGTTACTTAAAAGTCCTGAAAACGATTTAATTCCAGCTGCATTTAAAGAAGTTACATAAAAAACTATTAGAGCTATTACAATTGAAATGCTTAACACCCAACCAATAATTACAGGTTGGAGTAAATTTATTTTTTGTTTAAATGCAACAATTAACATCGCAGACATGGTGCCAACAAATGTTACAATTAAGCAAGGAATAAAAACATCAGTAGGATCAGAAGCATTTTGAGAGGCACGGATAGCAATCACACTTACTGGAATAAGACATAAGCCTGCAGCATGAATACATAGAAACATAATCTGAGCATTAGAGGCTGTTTCTTTATTAGGATTAAGTTCTTGTAAACTTTCCATTGCTTTTAAGCCAAAAGGCGTAGCCGCATTATCTAAGCCTAACAAGTTTGCAGAAAAATTCATGATCATGTGACCCATTGATGGGTGGCCTTTCGGTATTTCGGGAAAGAGTTTTGAAAAAAAAGGGCCTACAATTCTCGATAGTAAACGAATTCCTCCAGCTTTTTCTGCAATACTCATGAAACCCATAAATAAGGCGAGTATACCAATTAATTTTAAGCATAACTCCACTGATGTCCAGCAAGTTTCTATTATGCCATTTACCTTTGTTAGGTTTGTCGGATCATCTGCTTTACCAATCACCATCCAACTAAAAATTTCAGTTTGCCCAAAAAAGATACATTTAATTGCAGCTACAAGAATCGCAATAACTATAAATCCAGACCAAATTCTGCTTAATGCCATTTATTTGTTTTGTTTAGTTTATAAGTTGAAAATACCTTTTTTACTCGAAAGTCCATAATCGATAAATTTAAAATTATCAATTATGGACTTTTGAAATTAGCTTTTAATTTGACTTAAGGTTTATCGTCGGTTAATTCAAATCCCCAGGTTTTACCTTTTTCGGTTGCAGGGATACCACTAGTCATCCATGTTGGCGCTTTAGCACCTTTTAGATAGTAATCGAAAAATTGTTGCTCGCGAATTTGAATGTCTTTACGGTTTTGGCGTTGAACCAGGTTATGAGCTTCACCATTATAGTTTAGCATCCATACTGGTTTACCCAAACGGCGCAGGCCTGTAAACATTTCAATACCTTGATACCATGGCACAGCTCCATCGGCATCATTTGCCATAACTACAACAGGTGAATTTACTTTAGGAAACATAAATAACGGTGAGTTTTCGGTATATAACTCTGGTTTTTCCCAAAGGGTAGCACCAATACGGCTTTGTGTTTTTTCGTATTGGAATTGACGGTTCATACCACTTTCCCAACGAATACCACCGTAAGCAGATGTCATATTTACAACTGGCGCACCTGCCCATGCAGCAGCGTACATATTATTTTGTGTAATTAGGTAAGCAACCTGGTAACCACCCCAGCTTTGTCCCTGAATACCAATTTTGTTACCATCCACCCAACTGTTTTTCTTTAAATTTTCTACTCCCGAATTGATAAATTCTACTGCAGATTGACCTGGATGACCAGTTGTGTATGAAATATCTGGTGCGAAAACTAAATAACCATTACTCACAAAAAATGAAATATTTAATCTTGATGGAGTAGGAGCTGGTGCCTGATAAGAATATAATCCATCAGAAAGTTTTTCGTAGAAATATACAATCATTGGATATTTCTTTGAAGGATCGAAATTTTCTGGCTTATATAAAATACCTTCAGATTGATAACCTTTTGGAGTAGTCCATTTTACTAATTCTGCTGTTCCCCAGTTGTAACTTGCTTGTTGTGGGTTAGTGCTTGTTAATTTTGTTTCAGTTTTGAAATCATTTGTAACATATACATCAGGCGAGGCTACATAATTTCCTTTATCGAAAATATAAACATCAGCATCCTTAGCTTTTAATAAATTAGAGTATTTAGCTTTGCCCATCACCACTAAATCAGGATTTTTTACTCCACCAACATTTTTGCGATAAAAGCCATTTTCTTTTGTTAAAGTATTAAAACCACTTAACCAAACCAGCTCATTTGCTTTTACAAACTTAGTATCTGCACCTCGTTCAAAACGATTGTCTTGTTGCGCTCTTTCGTAACGCAATGTAATTTTATTATCTCTACCGAAGTTATTAGTAATATTTTTTGGCTGACTTTTACCGTCTGGCGAAAATGACCAGATATCATATCTATCGTAAATTAAAACAGACTTATCATCTTCGGTCCACGTAGCAATGCCGTAGGCCTTCGGTGTATCTGGAACATCGTTTTCCTCATCGGCAAACTTAATCGCCATGCCATTATTTAATTGAGAAACTTTTCCAGTAGCAACATTGTATGTAAACCAGTTCGAAGTATTTTCATCAAAATAGATTACATAATTGCCCGCTGGAGATGCCGAAGCATTACCATTTAATTTTTCAATAATTTTTTTACGCTGACCAGTTTTGGTATCAACTAAATAATAATCTCTTAAAGTAGAACCGCTCCATTGAGATTCTACTCTGCGACCAAAATCCGTAGAAGCTAAAACAAAGTTTGCATTACCATCGCTCACCATATTTGCATCAGGTAAAGATAAATCCGTTAAAGGGATAACTTTTGGATCATTGCTGTAAACATCTATAACAGAAAGAAAACTTCTTTTACCGTCTCTATCTGCATTTTTAAGTTGCATTGGTTGCAAATAATCGTCTTTGTAATTCCAAACATCAACTTTTGCAACTTCGAAATCTACAATAGTGGTATCTTTTGCCTTTTTAATAGGCGCAATACCGAAAAATAATTTTTTTCCGTCTTTACTAAATGAAACTCTTCCATCACCACTAACCGACCATTTAGCTGGTAAACCTGGCATATCATAATCAACTATAGTTTGTGCAGTATCAAGCGTTAAAGAATTGTAGTAAATATTAAAATCTTTAATTTCTTGTTTTTCAGGACTTTGTTCTCCTACAAAAGCCAGGTGCTCGCTCTCATCATCAAAAGTAAATCCTTTAAAGCTGCCTTTACCTTTTACCAAAGTCTTAAGCGTTCCTTTTTCTGTATTTAAAAGGAATACACCTTGAGGTGCAGATTTATCTTTTTTGGAACCACTACAAGCGAAAACCAGTTGTTTCCCATCTTTGCTGAACGCATAGTCAGTAACATACTTATAGGTTTTATCAGCGTTAGTTAATAGATTTTTGACAATCAGATCAGTTCCTTCGTCTTTTTTAGGACCGCCAGCAGGTTCATCGTCAGCAAAATCCGTTTCCGAATCTTTTTTAGGTGCAGTAGTAGCAGCTTTTTTTGCAGTATCTAATTTATCTAATTGATAGGCCATATAGCCAAAGCCAGTTTCTGGAAATTTAAAAGACTTTACTCTTGCAATTTTAGTTACCGTATTCGAAGTTAGATTTGCGATACCCAAACTATCTTTTGGCATTGCATCGGGTTTTGCTTTTTTAATTTTTGCCTGGCGTAAATCTTTATAAAAAGGTTTTATTAAAAAGGCAGCGAATTTCGAATCGTTGCTAAACTGGCCCAGAGAAGCACGCGGTACCGTTAGCTTTGCGTTTGTTTTTAAATTTGTGATATATAAAGTTGCATCACCTTCTTGTTGTAAAACACTGTATAAAGCCAACTGGCCATTGTTTGATAGTTGCTTTGTACCTATTGATTCCCATGTATCATAAACTTTATGATCCAATGGTTTTTTTTGCGCACAGGCAAAGCTGACAACGAAAAACAGAATAATTGTTAGTCCTTTTTGCATTTTATGAATAAATTAATTTGTTGGTTGAGATTCAATCCTTAAAAATTGCAAAATTTTGTCTTAATAAAAAAGATGTACGTCAAATATTACAAATAAACGCAGTTTTTATTCAATTCGGGATGTTGAATTAATTTATTTCTTGATATATTAACTCAATTCCTTAATGCCAAAAGCGATTTTATTAATCAGTAGATATTAAACCAAAAAGCCTCGATTGCTTTTAAACAATCGAGGCTTTTGATATATAAATAAGTAATTACTTTTTCCCTTGTTGCTGTTGTTGCTGACGCATGTAATCATCTAAACGCTGTTGGAATTTAGATTTTTTCTTTTTCTCATCAGCTGGTTTCGCTTTATTTTGTTGAATTAAAGCATGAATTTTATCATCATCAACCATTTTACGGATTAAGAACTGCTGTCCGAATGTCATTAAGTTAGCTAAGAAGTAGTAATAATTTAATCCGGCAGGATAGCTATTTAATACACCCAAGAAAATTACTGGCATAATGTAGCCAATGTATTTCATTTGACCTGTTGCACCCGAAACCTGGTTGTTAAAGTAAGTCATAATTAATGTAGAGATCGTCATCAATACACACATTAAACTTAAGTGGTCGCCTATGAAAGGAATTTTAACACCGAAACGGATAAACTCATCATAAGTAGATAAATCTTTCATCCAAAGGAAACTTTCTTGTCTTAACTCGAACAAGTTAGGGAAGAAGAAGAAGAAAGCCATAACTAATGGTAATTGTAAAACCATCGGTAAACACCCTCCGAGTGGGTTTACACCAGCTTTCTTATAGAGTTTCAAATATTCTTGCTGAACTAAAGTAGGATTATCTTCACCAACTTTTGCTTTAATCTCATCCATTTCAGGTTTTAAAACCCTCATTTTAGCCATCGATAAGTATGACTTGTAGGTTAATGGCGACAATGCAAGTTTTAGTAAAATGGTAAGCGCAAAAATAATCAGGCCATAACCCCAGCCGAAACCGTTAAGGAAATTAAATACCGGCAATACGATAAAACGGTTAACATATTTTAACGGCCAATAACCCATATCAACTTGCTGCTCCAAATCGTATCCTTGAGCTTTCAAAGTCGAGAATTTGTTGGTGCCAAAATAGAATTCCATTTCGTAAGCCTGATTCGCAAGATGCGTGTAAGGCAATTGCATGTTTGCACTATAGAATTTAATCTGACCTGGAGTTGTTGGAATTTTAACTTCTAAACTTCCTTTTTCAAATGCTTGTTTAGCAATTAATGAAGCAGAGAAAAAATGTTGCTTAAATGAAACCCATTGGATTTTTCCTTTAGTCAATTCTTCTTTCTCATCTTTTGAAACACTTAAGTGGTTTACATCGCCATCTAAATATTTGTAGTATGGAGCAGAATAACGGTGCTCACTTTCAATAGATTTTTCTTGTTGCAATAACGTTGCATCCCAGTTTAAATTAAGTGTGTTGCCAGAAATAACTTGCTGTAAACCAACCAAATTAACATTAAATGCTACCTTGTTACTTGCTGCTTTTAAATCGTAAGCAAATTCTACATAAGCATTGGCACCATAATTAGCACGCATAGTTACATTATTGCCATTTTTAACAGGTGTAAAGTATAAATCGTTTGTGTTGATTACTTTTCCTGCTGCATTAATGTTTAAGCCAAACTTATTGTTGTTTCCACTAAACAAAATTAAAGGTTTACCATCAAAAGTTTTTTGGCCTTTAACTTGTACCGATGCAATTTTACCACCTTTATTACTCAAGGTAATTAATAAGTTTTCGTTTTCTATAACTGTATTCGATTCTGTTCCAGCTAAAGCGGTTCCGAAAGGGCCTTTAAGCGCTAAAGAATCAACTGCAGGATTTGCAACAGCTGTATTTTTTACAGTATCTTTTAATGTAGTTGCAGTAACACCTGCTTTTTTAAGCGAATCTATTTTCTCTGTTTCTTTGGCTTTTTTAAGTTCTGCTTCACTTGGTTTGAAGAAGTAGAATGATCCTGCCAAAATGATCATAATCAGGAATAATCCTGTAAAGGTATTTCTATCCATTATTTATTTTTATGCTGCAGTTAATTAGTTTTCTTTTTAGCATACTCCATTGCAGCGGCCACAAATTTAACAAAAAGTGGGTGAGGATTTGCTACTGTTGATTTTAATTCTGGGTGAAACTGGCCGCCCACGAAAAAAGGATGGCTTTTTAATTCTACAATTTCAACAAGGCCCGATTCAGGATTAATACCAGAGGCAATCATTCCTGCTTCTTCGTATTGTTTTAAATAGGCATTATTAAATTCGTAACGATGACGGTGGCGCTCGTTTATATGTTGTTTACCGTAAATAGCAAAAGCCTTTGTGCCTTTTTTAATGTCGCAAGGATAAGAACCCAAACGCATTGTGCCGCCTTTATTTGTTATTTTTTTCTGCTCCTCCATCATGTTGATTACAGGATTTTCAGCATTTTCTTCAATTTCTACCGTATGTGCGCCTTTTAAGCCTAAAACATTACGGCCATATTCAATTACGGCACATTGCATACCTAAACAAATACCAAAGAAAGGAATGTTATTTTCGCGAACGTATTTAATTGTATCAATTTTACCTTCAATACCGCGACTACCAAAACCTGGTGCAACTAAAACACCTTGTAAATGGCCTAATTTCTCTTTTACATTATCAGGGAAAATGCCTTCAGAGTGAATATATTCTACTTTTACTTTACATTCATTTTTAGAACCTGCATGTACAAAAGATTCTATAATCGATTTATAAGCATCAGGTAATTCAACATATTTTCCAACCAAGCCAATTTTAACTTCAGCTGTAGGATTTTTTAAACGACCAAGAAAATCTTTCCAGCTTTCCATATCTGGATCGTTTTTGGTTGGTAATTTTAATTTCGCTAAAACAGTTTTATCTAATTGTTCTTTTAACATCAGCAAAGGCACATCATAAATTGTAGATGCATCCATTGATTCGACAACTGCGTTGATATTAACGTTACAAAATAAGGCGATTTTTTTTCTCAAATCAGGGCCTAAGTGATGTTCGGTTCTACAAACCAGGATATCGGGCTGAATACCATATTCTAACAAGGCTTTAACCGAGTGTTGTGTTGGTTTTGTTTTCAACTCTCCAGCTGCCGCTAAATATGGTACTAAAGTTAAATGAATTACAATTGCATTCGAATTGCCTTCTTCCCATTTAAACTGACGAACAGCTTCTATAAACGGTAAAGATTCGATATCACCAACCGTACCACCAAGCTCCGTAATTACAATGTCGTAATCACCGCTATCACCAAGAATACGCATATTACGTTTAATTTCATCGGTAATGTGCGGAACAACCTGTACAGTTTTACCTAAATACTCACCTTTACGCTCTTTGCTAATTACGTTTTGGTAAATACGACCTGTTGTAATGTTGTTTGCCTGCGAAGTTGGAACATTTAAGAAACGTTCGTAATGACCAAGATCTAAATCGGTTTCAGCACCATCTTCCGTAACAAAACACTCACCGTGCTCGTATGGATTTAATGTTCCTGGATCGATATTAATGTACGGATCGAATTTTTGAATGGTTACACGATAACCTCGTGCCTGTAAAAGTTTAGCTAAAGAAGCGGATATGATGCCCTTACCTAAAGAGGAAGTAACACCGCCCGTAACAAAAATATACTTAGTCATGTTTGTGAATTTATGCAACAAAGGCAAAAAATGTTGCTTTTTGTACGGGGTACAAAGGTAGTAAAATTAGTCGTTCAAGCAGAAATAAAACTCGGTAATTTTAAAAATGATAAAGCAATGTTATTTAATGGATTATAAAATTGTTTTGTTGCATTATCTTTTTTGGTAAAGCTTAGTCGATAACAATTATTAAGATCAGTTTCGTTTTTCGCTTTAAATTATGATGATAATTTGTGCTTTTTGTGATGGGGGTTAAGAAGATAATTAGTAGATATAAAAAGTGAATTAACAACAATTGTAATAAATCTTTACCTTCTTTTCTTTTTCGCTCCAGGCAATGTAAATGTTGTTCTCTTTTCCTAAACGATACTTGAAGCCATTTAAACCCGATTTTTTTAATTCCTCATAAAGCGCTTTATCTGGGGTGTAATTATCAGCTTTATCATCTGGCATAACTGCAGGTTCTAGAAAATTATCATCACTAAAAAAGTCGTTAGCTATTGTTTTAAGAAAAATAATTTGATCTTTTTCTTTCGATAAATCGATGTTGGGATCTGTACTACCCAAAAGCTCAGTACCTTTTAGTTTCGCATTGTAAATTTCGATGCCTTCAGCATTTTTGATGCTGAAGTTTAAAACCATATCTTCTGGCTTTCTGCCAGTTAATTCAATTTTAAATGTATCTAATGTCTTTAAATTTGAAAATGATTTACCTATGCTCGAATTTACATTCTTAAATTCTATGGATTCTGCTTTTTCTTTTTTATTTGATTGACAAGCAAATAGAACAACAACACATGTAATGATAAGTAATGATAATTTTCTCATGGTCGAAAATACGAATTTTAGAGTTTTATCAAATTTTTAGTTCGAATTATAGAGAATAACCTATTGATAAAGTTAATTGAAAATCTAAATATCCTTTTGGAGCATCGCTTCCTTGAAATGTTTCTATGTTGAAATACTTTCCATAACCTATTCCACTAGTTGTTTCGAGCAAAAATCTTTTAGCTGGAATATACAGAAACCCAAAATTAATACCCGAACGGATGGAATTCGCCTTAAAGTTTCTATCATTTCCAAAAGATAAATATCCAGTAGGATGAACGTAGGCATTATTTGATACAATTGTTTTGTTTAAGTTTCCTGTATATATTCCAAAAAAAGGCGTAATCTCATGTTGTTTTATTTCATAAGCATACATTTTTGCCCGCAGTAAAAATCCGTTATATTCATAATCTCTTCCCCAGTTTAATACTCCTGTGTTATAAGAAAGTTCCAGGCCATATTTTAGTGCGATAGTTTTCTCAATAGAAAATGATGGTCTTTTAGCAACCAGATTTAATAAATTTGTTTTTAAAAAGATTCCGTATGGCTTTTGAGCTATTCCGTTTTTAGCTATAAATAAGAAAAGCAATAAGTATAAAAACTTCCTCATAGTATATCGTTTTCTAAAAATAATTTAATTTATCCAATGGGAAGATATTTATTTTGTAATATTGCGTAATCAGTTACGTAATTAATTTAATATATGAGCTTTTTTGAACAAACAGGTAAGGTTGCTATTGGAAGTAGATTAAGAATGTTAACCGACAAGGTTACCGAAGACGCAGCACAGATTTATAAACTTTACGATATAGATATGCAACCCAAATGGTTCCCCGTATTTTATTCTCTATCAAAAGGAGCGGAGAAAACCATTACAGAGTTAGCTAAAGAGATTGGTCATTCACATCCCTCCGTAAGCAAAATAATTAGCGAGATGTTAAAGAAAGGTTATGTATTGGAAAAGAAAGATAAAAGTGATGGGCGACGGAATGTAGTTAGCCTTTCTAAACAAGGTTTGATCATTTCGGACAAAGTTAGTAACCAGTTAATTGATGTTAATGCCGCTATTGAAGAATTATCGGCACAAACGCAAAATAAACTTTGGGAAGCGATAGGTGAGTGGGAATTTTTATTAGAACAAAAAACATTATTAAAAAGAGTGGAAGACAAGAAAAAACTTAGAGACAGCGAGCAAGTTGAAATTGTTGCTTATGAGCCAAAATACCAGGAAGTATTTAGGGCGTTAAACGTAGAGTGGATATCAGCATATTTTAAAATGGAAGAATCTGATTACAAAGCTTTAGATCATCCGCAAGGCTATATTTTAGATAATGGTGGACATATTTTAGTTGCACTTTACAATGGCGAACCTTTAGGTGTTTGTGCGTTGATTAAAATGGATGATGAAGAATACGATTTCGAGTTGGCAAAAATGGCTGTTTCTCCGAAAGCACAAGGTAAAAATATAGGTTTTTTACTTTCTAGCGCAATTATAGAATTAGCAAAAAAATTAGGTGCTTCTAAAATTTATTTAGAAAGTAATACTATTCTTAAGACTGCCATTAACCTTTATCATAAACTAGGTTTTGAAAAGGTTGCTGGCAAACCTACGCCATATACACGTTGCAATATCCAAATGGAGTTGGTGGTAAGCTAAAATCCTTATATTAAGCCACGAAGCAATCTCAAATAAAGAAATTGCTTCGTACCATTTACTCTAATTTCAAAGCCTTTAAAAGCTTATTCAACTTTTTAAGGTCTTCTGGTGTATCAATAGCAACAGTTTCTAAATCTGTAATTTTTGTTTGGATGTAAAATCCGTTTTCAATCCAGCGAAGCTGTTCTAAACTTTCGGCAATTTCTAATGAGGATGGTGCTAATTTTGTAATCTCTTTTAAAGATTCTGTTCGGTAACCGTAAATACCAACGTGTTTGTAAAACTGATGTTTTTCTGCCCAAACACCTGGTTCTCCATTTCTAATAAAAGGAATAGGGCTTCTACTGAAATACATTGCCCTGCCGTTTATATCAATTACCACCTTTGGACTGTTTGGATTATAAATACTTTCCTGACTTTCTATCGGTTTTATTAAGGTTGCCAGCTGAACTTTTTCTTCAACAAAGCAACTGGTAAGTAAATCTATTTGTGCAGGTTCTATAAAAGGCTCGTCACCCTGAATATTGATTACAATATCAAAACCAGTAAGCTGCTCAATAACTTCAGCGCATCTATCGGTTCCGCTTTGGTGTGTTGAGGCTGTAATTACATACTCGCCACCAAATCTTTTAACTTCTTCAACAATACGTTTATCGTCGGTTGCAATTACAACTTTCGATAAACTTTCTGCTTTGGATGCCTGCTCATACACCCTTTGTATCATGCTTTTGCCAGCAATATCTACCAATGGCTTGCCTGGAAATCGGGTAGAGGCAAAGCGAGCAGGAATTATCCCGATAACTGATTTTTTATCTATCATATATTTTTTTGATAGAGCCTGTAGGCTACAAAAGCAAAAATTAACCCCAAAATAATGTAAGAAATTGGATGTGCAAAATTAAGTGTCCACCCCAAAACTTCAATTCGTTTTCTGATGATAAATCTTGAATCGTTTCTATTAAAATAGAAAATACCCCATTTCCAGTTTTCTGGTTTATCATGTTCGAAATCTTTTTCCATTGTTTATAGATTGATAATTTTACTTAAAAAAACCTTAACTGATTATACAACTCTTCATAATTATGAGTTTGATAAAGAGTATTTTAAAGTGAAATAAAAGTTTAGATTTCTTACAAAGTTCAGGGTAACAATTTTGAATCGTTTTTTCTTACAGCTAAAAAAAATTAAAATAATCCGTTTATTTCGGCTTCTATAGATTGAATTACCGTACCTAAATCTTCAGGATTGTTAGTGAAATCCAATTTATCCTTATCAAGAATTAATAATTTACCAAGATCGTAGCCTTTAATCCAGGCTTCATATTTCTCGTTCAGTTTAGATAAATAATCGATACGAATACCAGCTTCATATTCGCGGCCTCGGCGTTGTATATTATTTACAAGCGTTGGCACAGAAGCACGTAAATAAACCAGCAAATCTGGAGGTTTAATAAACGATGTAATATTATCGAAAATAGCACGGTAATTATCGTGATCACGGGTAGTCATCAAAGCCATGTCGTGTAAGTTTTCAGCAAAAATATGTGCATCTTCATAAATCGTTCTGTCTTGAATAACATTACGTTTATTTACTTCGATGTCTGTAATTTGTTGAAAACGACTGTTTAAGAAATAAATCTGAAGGTTAAAGCTCCAGCGTTTCATGTCGCTATAAAAATCTTCGAGATACGGATTGTTATCAACAGCTTCATATAAAGCTTCCCATCCATAATTTTTTGCCAACAAACCAGTTAAAGTTGTTTTACCAGCGCCTATATTTCCTACTATTGCTATGTGCATATATAATGATGTAAGATGTGAAATATGTAAGAAGGAAAATGAAGGATTTTAAGCGCTCATCTAAAGTCTCTTATCTCAAATCTATTAAATAAAATTAAAAACTTTTAAACCCAATTAAGTTACGAACTTCTTTAATGGTTTTCTGCGCACTTTCTCGAGCTTTTAAAGCACCGTGTTTAGCAACCTGTCTTAAATATAAATCATCTTTAGATAACTCTTCAATTCGTTCTCTTATTGGTGAGTTAAAAATAATCATATCTTCTGCAAGCTGTTTTTTCATATCTCCGTATCTAATTTGCATTTTGTTGTATAAACCGTCAAAATGCTCAACCGTATCAGGAGTAGAAACAATTTTCATTAAATCGAATAGGTTTTGAATAGCTTCGGGTTTTGCCTGGTTTTCTTCGGTCGGGCCACTATCGCTAACCGCACGAGATACCTTTTTGCGAATAATTTCTGGACTATCAGACAAATAAATGCAATTTCCATCACCGTCAGATTTGCTCATTTTACCTTTACCTTCTAAACCTGGCACTTTTACCAAATTTTCAGAATAACTAAACGCAAACGACTCTGGGAATAAATCGGTATTATACATTCTATTAAAACGATTTCCAAAATTCCTGGTCATCTCTAAATGTTGCTCCTGATCTTTACCAACAGGAACTTTTGTAGCCTTGTGAATTAAAATATCTGCCGCCATTAGGGTCGGATAAGTTAATAACCCAGCATTAACATTATCAGGATTTGCTCTAATTTTCTCTTTGAAAGATGCACTGCGTTCTAATTCGCCCAAATAAGCATTCATATTCAGGTACAAATAAAGCTCAGAAACCTCTGGAACATCGGATTGGATATATATTGTTGCCTCTTCAGGATTAATGCCACAAGCTAAATATTCTACTAAAACGTGTCTTACATAACCATGCAAATCACCAGGTACTGGATGTGTAGTTAAAGAATGGAGGTCGGCAATAAAAAAATAGCAGTTGTAATCGTACTGCATTTTTACAAAGTTAGTTACTGCGCCAAAATAATTTCCTAAATGTAGCTTTCCTGTTGGCCTGATGCCACTCACCACTGTTTCTTTCATAATGGCACGAAATTAAAAATAAAAAGCCATCAAACTATAGTATAGATTCAATTTTATATCATAAAAAAAATATCTTCTCCTAGGTTAATCAATACCTGCACCTAGTGGTCATATCCATTTTATCGTCAAATATTTCTAAGATCATCTTTGGGTTAGCGTCGGTGTTAGGAACTGGGTTTATACTGGCGAATACCTGGCTAAGTACTGGATACAGATATTATTTACTACGGATAGTTATTATAATAATGTGCTCTTTTATTGATGTGATTAATGTAATTGAAAATAAAATGATTATGATCTGATCAGCACTGAGATCGTGAGCTTATATCATAATGAATTATCAAACTATTTTATATTTTTGACAATCTATGATAAAATTTTTTAGGCAGTTACATCGCGTTTGGTACCTTTTCTGGATACTGTTTTTCTTTGCACTCTTTTATCCGATTTATATAATTACGTCTAAAAATCCGAAGTATTATGGGATATTAAATTTTTGCCGAATGGCAAATAGCTTTCTATGTAGTTTATTTGCAGGGGTATTTTTCTCTTATAAATTTGAAGAGCCATTAGATAACAAGCAAACTTATATTTACTGCGCCAACCATACATCTAATTTAGATATTATGATATTTTGCATTTTGGCAAAAGGGCGGTATCATTTTATGGGCAAAGATGAATTATTAAATAACCCTGTATTAGGCATATTTTTTAAAACTATTGATATATCTGTAAAACGAGATAGTAAAATATCAGCATTCAGGGCTTTTAAAAAAGCAGGCGAAAATTTAGAAAAGGGAATGAGTTTAATCATTTTTCCAGAGGGCAAAATAGATGATCACTACCCACCAAAACTTGGCGAGTTTAAAAATGGTCCATTTCGCCTTGCAATAGAAAAAAATATTCCTTTAGTGCCAGTAAGTATAACCAATGTTTGGAAAATTAACTGGGATGACGGTGCTAAGTATGGAAGTAAGCCTGGAATTTGCGATATTTACGTCCACAAACCAATAAATACATCTCAGCTAACAGATGGTGATACAGATGGATTAAAAGAAAAGGTTTTTAAATTGATTGATAGCAAACTTTTATAATATGAATTTAGACGCAAAGACCATTCACAAAATAGCCGATTTGGCAAGGATTCATATTGATGAAAAAGAGGTTGAAACCCTCATTCCTGAAATGAATAAGATCTTATCGTTTATGGAAAAATTAAACGAACTAGATACTTCTGCTGTTAAACCCTTGGTTTATATGAATGAAGCTACAAATGTGTGGCGCGAGGATGTTGTTAAACAGGAAATTTCTACTGCCGATGGTTTGAAAAATGCAGCAAAACATACAGATGAGTTTTTTATGGTTCCAAAAATCATTGAGAAATAAGCTTCAATTAATTGGTTAAAATTTAAGCTGCGTTTAGTAACATAATTGATGTTTTTTAAAATCGCTTGTAACATCTTAACCATTACCCTTGTCTAAAAAATAAAAACTATGTCGCAACCACTCATCACCATTAAAGAAATTGGACGTAAATACGTTATCGGTTCAGAGGTAATTCATGCTTTAAAATCAGTAAGTTTAGATATAAACAAAGGTGAGTTTGTAGCGTTAATGGGTCCTTCTGGTTCAGGTAAATCTACGTTGATGAATATTTTGGGTTGTTTAGATACACCTTCGAGTGGAACTTATATATTAAACGGAACGGACGTAAGCCACATGACGGATGATGCTTTAGCTGAAGTTCGCAATCAGGAAATCGGTTTCGTTTTTCAAACATTTAATCTTTTACCGCGCTCAACTTCTTTAGATAACGTAGCATTGCCGCTAATTTACGCAGGAAACAGTAAAAAGGATCGAGATGCTCGCGCTGCTAAGGCATTAGAAAATGTAGGTTTAGGAAATCGTATGGATCATAAACCCAACGAGCTTTCTGGTGGTCAGCGTCAACGTGTAGCTGTTGCCAGAGCATTAATTAACGATCCTTCTATTATTCTTGCCGATGAGCCAACGGGTAACTTAGATACCAAAACCTCTATCGAAATTATGGGTTTGCTCGAAGAAATTCATAGCAAAGGAAATACAATTATTTTGGTAACGCATGAGGAAGATATTGCTCAACATGCACACCGAATTGTACGTATGCGTGATGGTTTGATAGAGAATGATTACTTGAATACCGATATAAAAAATGTTTCACCACGCTTGCAGGCTTTAAAAGAAAGCGGAAGCGATTGGGAAAAAATAAATTAATCCCTGAATCCCCAACGGGGACTTTTAGGATTTTATATAATAATTTCCCTTTAGGGATTAAGGGTATGAAAATCTACACAAAAACTGGCGATAAAGGCCAGACATCATTAATTGGTGGCACTCGTGTTGCAAAATATCATTTACGTATTGAAGCTTACGGAACCGTTGATGAATTAAATTCGTACATCGGGTTAATTATGTGCCAGAACATCGATGCCCATCATCAGCAATTACTTAAAGAGATTCAGGATCGATTATTTACGGTAGGCTCTTCTTTGGCAGCCGACCCTGAAAAATCTAAAATGAAGATTCCTGATTTGCATGATAGCGACGTTACTTTGCTTGAAAACGAAATGGATGCTATGAACGAAAGCTTGCCAGCATTAAAGCATTTTATTTTACCAGGCGGTAATACGGTAGTTTCCTACTGTCATATTGCCAGATGTGTTTGCAGAAGGGCAGAACGTTTAACTGTAGAACTTGCAGAAAATAGTTTTGTAGATGAACGCGTAACAGTTTATCTAAACCGTTTGAGCGATTATTTATTTGTTTTGGCACGAAAACTGAATATTGATTTCGGAGCAGAAGAAAACATTTGGATACCTCGTGTTTAATGGTGGAAAAATAAGTTTGTTTTGCTCAGAAATTTTAATATACTTTGCGAAATATTAAGAATAAGAATTTAATTGAATTGAAGATATGTATTGGACACTAGAATTAGCTTCCCACCTGGAAGACGCACCATGGCCTGCAACAAAAGATGAGTTAATTGATTACGGTATCCGTTCTGGAGCACCTGTAGAAGTTATCGAGAATTTACAGGCATTAGAAGATGACGGCGAGCCTTATGAAACAATAGAGGAAATTTGGCCAGATTATCCTACTAAAGAAGATTTCTTCTTTAATGAGGATGAATACTAAAGAAAGCCTAAAAAGCTCCCGATGAAAATGAGGGCACTGAAAAAGTAGACTCAAAATGGTCTATAAAAAGATTAGCGGATGAGTAGGTCATAAGATCTCCATCCGCTTTTTGTTTTTTGAGTGTTTTTATATTTTTTACTGATTCCAATTCATCAAGTTCTCTCGAGGAATTTCAGTGTTTTATAGCCCTTTTTGGCATGTTTTTTTTGGTAATAATGATCCCGTTTTAGAATTTTAGTATTCTTTTTAGATTTACTACGAATATCGTAAGTGCACCTTGCATTCTCATGTTTTCAAGGCCATAGGAATTTGCTCTGTCATATCCATGCACATTTTTCAATTCACTATTTTTCGCCTCAATTTTATATCTGTGTTTTGACTTTTCCCTGAAGTACTCGCTTTGTTGGAACATCTCCTGCTCTTTGTGCTCATCTGGTTTTATTGCAACCGAGTACGTCCTGCTTTTGGCTTCTGCTTTGTAGCAGCCATCCTTTAGCGGGCATACTTTGCATTTTTCGATATCGAAATAATAGGTCATAACCTGATTGCTCTTATCTACCTTTTTGCCCTGCACCCGTTTATACATGGCCAGGTGCCCTGCAGGGCATACGAACATATCAGCGTCTTTGTTGTAATCAAACTTTTCTTCCTCTTTTCTAGTACCAAGAGTAATAGCAGGGTTCATCCTGGCAACGATTTTAATCTTATTTCCGTTCAAATCCTTAAGCTTGAGGTTGTTCTTGCCGGCATAGGCTGCATCACCTATGATAGTATCAACCTCCATTCCGTTGGCCTGTGTCTGATTCAATAATTTTGGCAGCTCAGGACCATCGCCTTTCTCCCCGGAGGTAACAACAGCGGCCGTTATGATACGTTCCTCTGTCATTGCCAAATGAGTTTTGTAACCAAAAAAACTGCTGTCAGCTGTTTTATGACCAACCTTGGCATCCATATCTTTGGATATCGCATAACTCTCCCGGGTATCTTCCACTGTTTCCTTTAAGAGGTTTAGCTTCTCTTTCACAGCAGGGATTTCACTTAATGCTTCATCAGACTCGATAAGTTTTTGTAACTCCTTGCAGTATTCTATTTCTTTAAGGATATCATTTGAATCATTTTTCTCAGGCATCTGCCCCTTGAAGTCATCATCCATTAGATACACTGCTTTTCGAAGCATTTTCGAGCGTTGCCTGAGCACTTCAATAGGTGAATATGGATTGGATCTGGAAAGTGAATGCGTCGCATCGACAATGATGGACCTGGATTTAATAATGCCTTTTTCCAAGGCCAGGGAAACAGTTTTGCCAATTAGAAGGTTTAAAAGATCCATATCCTTAAGGCGGAGCTTTCTGAACTTGGTCAATGAGCTTGAATTGATCACATCTTCTTCTGGGGACATCTCCAGGAAATATTTGAAGGACATATCATAGCGGGAACGCTCTACGACATCAACATCTGAAACGGTGAATATGGTTTTCAAAAGTAGGTATTTGAACATGCGTACTGGACTCTCAGCATTACGCCCGTTGTCCGTGCAGTATCTATCCAAAAGCTCATCATATATAAAGCCAAAATCTATAAGCTCATTAATCTTGCGCAGTAAGTTCTCTTTGGGAACAATCAGGTCATAAAGCCTGGAAAACTCGCTAAACTGGATTTTTTGTTGTTGAAGAAGCATCTAAAAGCAATAATAATACACCTTTAAGATACAAAAAAAGGAGTAGAAAAACTAGTTCTCTACTCC
>Ga0247813_10000752_pt1 | contig 26897 bp, 26 predicted proteins | sample UWRJL169409C1_FD_180719 | JGI IMG/M metagenome (GOLD analysis project Ga0247813, IMG submission 180719) | Plant litter microbial communities from Arlington Agricultural Research Station in Wisconsin, United States - UWRJ-L169-409C-1 | ecosystem: Environmental > Terrestrial > Plant litter >...
ATAGCGGCTCTGACAGCGAAGCGCGATGCGGGGGCATCGCTCGACACCGGCGAGACGAAGACGCTGGCACGGGCGGTCGAAAAGGCTGCGGAGCGGGCAAAGGCTAAGGCCGACCACCAAGCCGTTATCGTCGCCGAGGACAAGGCGCGGTCGGGCAACGCGTCCAAGTGGGTCGGTGCGCAGGTTGCGAAGTCGGTCGAACGGCTGGACGGCAGCGAGATCGGCGCGATTTGGGAAGCAGCCGGCACGATGCTGATCGGCGCCGCGCTCTTCAGGCTTGGCATCCTGCAAGGCGCTCGGTCGCGCTGGTTTCTCGCCCGGATGACGCTGACCGCCTATGCCGTGGGCCTGCCGCTCCGGTGGCTCGGCGCCTATGAAGCGACGCGCTTCACCGATGATCCGCACATCAGCTGGGCGACGTCCGAATATGCGCGGTTGGCGATGACACTGGGGCATGTCGGACTGATCCACCTGCTGCTCGGCACCATGCTCGGTGCGCGGGTGCTGAGGCCCTTCGTCGCGGCGGGTCGCACTGCGCTGACGATCTACATCCTGCAGACGATCATATTCCTGTGGATCCTGTTCCCGCCGTTCGGGTTCGCGCTGTACGGGCGGTTGAGCTGGTGGCCGATGATGCTAGTGTCCGTCGTCACCGATCTGGCGCTGCTGTGGCTCGCGAACGTCTATCTCCGCCACGCCGCGATCGCCCCGGTCGAATGGGCATGGCGATCGATCATCGAGGGGCGGAGGCTACCTTTTCGCCGCATTGCCCTGGCGCGCTCAGGTGGCGCGTTCAGCTAATGCTGCCCCGGCGTATCAGCGCGTGACCGAGCTGCATCATCGGCTTCTCGGCGTACCGATAGACGACCGCCGCCACGGCGATCGTCACCAAACACGCGACCATCGTGAAGAGCAAAGCAGACGCCGGGTTTGCGGCAATCAGAAGGCCCGCGGATGCCGCGATGACCGGGCCGTGAAACAGGTAGATCGAATACGAAATCGTTCCGAACCATGTCGCAATCGCCGGCACCGCCCATCTTTTCCCAGCCAGCGTCACGAAGAAGACCAGCGCGCCGATATAGGCGAGCGTCGGCGCCAGCGTGAAGCCATCGGCGCCCTGCGGCGGCACCGTCAGGAACTGAACCAAGGGTACCGTCGCGATGAAGCATCCGGCCATGATGCGCCCCAGCCGCAGCGCGAGCAAGTCGTCGTCCAGCATCGCCAGGCGGAGCAAACTACCCAATAGCATCAAGCCCAGGTGCAGCGGCAGGTCCGCAGGCAGTCGCCGACCGAGCATGTACGATGCGAAGGTCAGCACCAGCGCAGACATCAGCAGGATGGCGACGCCCTTCGCCAACGCGGACGGCGTCCGCAACAACCCGGCAGCAACCAGACAGGCCGCAAGCGTGTAGAAGGCGAGTTCGGTCGCCAGCGTCCAGTATGCGACGACAATATCGGGCTGGCCGACGTATTTCTGGACCATGCTCACATTGGCGACGATCGTTACTGCCGAGACCGGTGTTGCTCCGGTGAACCTCATCACCAACAGCGCGAAGCCCAACGACAGCCAGTATGCAGGATACAGGCGAAAAATTCTGCCGATGACGAATGCGCGCAGTGGTCGATCGGTACGAAAGCTGAACGGTATGACGAATCCGCTGATCAGAAAGAATAGAGCGACGCCGAACCGCCCAATGTTGAAGACCCCGTCGAACAGAAACACACTTGCCCGTTCAAGCCCCAATGGAAGCGCGTGAGACGTAATGATCACTTCGGCAATATGCTGAAAAACCACGAGCATAGCGGCAAAACCGCGCATCGCATCGAGCGTCTCGATACGGCGTCGCTCTTGCGGCCTCGACCGGTCGCAGACATTCGTCGTTGGTCCGACTATTGCTGTTGCGCCAGCGTACATCGATCGGGGGGTAAATGGCGGCGGCGCGGCTGGCAAATACAGTGATTTACAAAACCCCCGATTTGGTTCGGTTTTGCCCCGAAGCGGGACGCTCAGTAAAACCGATAGGGCGAATTTCGACGCTGTGGGATCACATGGCTTCGGATAACCGGTACCATTGTATACAAATGCCGAACAGCGCGCCCCGAAAAAGGCTCGCGAGTGGTAGCGGAGGAGGGACTTGAACCCCCGACCCCAGGATTATGATTCCCGTGCTCTAACCAACTGAGCTACTCCGCCAAAGGCGATGCGTTCACTCGCGAGGGGGGGCCTATAGGAAGGGCGTTCGGGTCGGTCAAGCGAACATGTGGCGCGACAGCTTTTCCCATGGCCCCCCGCGGTACCACCACGCGCCAAGGCCGACGATTTCGACGTCGCGGGGCACGAAATCGCGGTTGAGTTCGCCGAGGAGCAGCTTGGCGACCGCGGGGGTAACCTTGTTCTGGATCGTCACGTGCGGGCGCCATCCGCCGGCATCCTGCGGTGTCAGCATGCCCGCAAACGCATCAGCCAGACGCGCCCGGATGCCGAGCAGTTCGGGCGAATCGATACGATAGGCGACGCCGCGGCCGAGCGACATAAGGCTCGCCACGCGACCACGCGGCGCGGAAATGCCGCGCGTCTCTTGGTTCAGGCGATGCTTGAGTTCGTCGACCATCGACGGCGGTAGATGGTGGAACAGCGTCAGATGCGCATCAAGCTGGTTGCGCTCGGGTGGGAAGTGCGTGCGGCGCATGCCGTCGAAAAACGCCGTATCCTGCCGCCCGAACAACGCCGTGACGATGATCGGCGCGGGTATGGGGCCAGGCTCGGTCAAATCTCGATCTGACTGCCGAGCTCGACGACGCGGTTGGTCGGCAGGCGGAAGAACTCCATCGCGCTTTCGGCGTTGCGGAGCATCCACGCGAACAGCTTCTCGCGCCAGATCATCATCCCCGGCTTGTCCGACGCCAGCAGCGTTTGGCGCGACAGGAAGAAGCTGGTGTCCATCATCTTGAAGTCCGCGCCGCAATTATGCACCTCGCGCAGGGCGGCGGGGACGTCGGCGTCCTCCATGAAGCCGTAGCGCAGGATCAGGCGGTGGAAGCCCTCGCCCAGTTCCTCACGCACCGCGCGGTCGTGCGCCGGCCAATAGGGTTGGCCGACGATCTTCACGGTCAGCAGGATGACGCGGTCGTGGAGGACCTTGTTATGCTTTAGGTTGTGTAGCAGCGCATGGGGAACGCCGTCGGGCGTCGAGGTCATGAACACCGCCGTACCGGGTACGCGCGACGCAGAACCCGACGCGGAACCGATGAAAACCTTGATCGGCATCGCCGCTTCACGCATCCGGTCGATCATCAGCTGCCGCCCCTTCGACCAGGTCGTCAGGAAGGTGAAGATGATGAAACCGACCAGCAGCGGGAACCAGCCCCCCGCCGGCACCTTGGTCAGGTTGGCCGCGAAATAGGCGCCGTCGACCAGGAAGAAGACAGCGAGCAGCGGTACCGCGAAATACACCGGCCAGTGCCACAGGCGGAACAGCACGACGCCGAGCAGGCAGGTGTCGATGAACATCGCCCCCGTCACCGCGATCCCGTACGCACTCGTCAGGTTCGACGAGGTGCGGAAGAACAGCACGAGCAGGATGACCATGATCATCAGCGCCCAGTTGACGAGCGGAATGTAGATCTGCCCAGCGGTCGACGCGCTGGTGTGTTCGATCCGCAGCCGCGGGATGAAGCCCAGCTGGATCGCCTGCTGCGTGACCGAGAACGCGCCGGAGATAACCGCCTGCGACGCGATCACCGCGGCCATCGTCGCTAGGATCACGAGCGGCAGCTGCAGCGCCTCGGGCGCCAGATTATAGAACGGGCTGACCAGCGCGGCATCGCCATCACGAAACAGCAGCGCCCCCTGCCCCATGTAATTGAGGATCAGCGCGGGCAGCACGAAAACCAGCCAGGACACGCCGATCGGCTTGCGACCGAAATGCCCCATGTCGGCGTACAGCGCCTCCGCGCCGGTGACTGCGAGCACGACCGAACCGAGCGCCAGGAACGCGCGTTCGGGGTCGATCAGGAAGAACTGGACCGCATAGTGCGGCGATAGCGCCCACAGGACCTCGGGCGTCTTCACAATGCTCAGCACGCCGAGCACCGCGATCACGCTGAAATAGACCAGCATGATCGGTCCGAAGAACAGTCCGACGCGCGCCGTGCCGCTGCTCTGGATGTAGAACAGGAAGATCAGGATCGCGACGGCGATCGGCAGCACGAGGCCGGCAAAGCTGGGCGCGGCGACCGCCAGGCCCTCGACCGCGGACAGCACCGACACGGCGGGCGTGATCATGCTGTCGCCGTAGAACAAAGCGGTCGCGAACACGCCGAGCAGGATGATCCCCTTGCTCCAGCGCTTCGTCTTGGTCTTGCCCGAGACGAGCGCGAGCAAGGCCAGGCTGCCGCCCTCGCCCTTGTTGTCGGCGCGCATGATGATGATGACGTATTTGACGGTGACGACGATCATCATCGACCAGAACATCAGGCTGATGACACCCATGATGTGCGCCGGGTCGAGTGCCAGCTTGTGGTGGCCGGCAAAGGTCTCGCGGAATGCGTAGAGCGGGCTGGTGCCGATATCGCCGAAGACGATGCCGATCGCGCCGATCGCAAGCTTGAGCATCCCGTCGGCGTGATGATGTCCGGTATCATCGTCCGACGTGGAGCCGGGTTGCGCGGTCGTCGCCGCGGCGGACTGATCGACGCTCACTGGACGGTGAATCGACCCGGAAGTGCTGCAATCATCATCGAATTTCCGATTCCACCCTGTGCCCCGAACCTGCGCATTTAGCATGCGGCGTGGGGGGCGGCAACGGCGGGGCAGTCAACGTGGATTAACCGGGGCTGATCGCAGCCGTTCTCCTGCGAACGCAGGCGCCCAGGGTAACCCGCGCTGGCGTTCGTGACCCTGGATTCCTGCGTTCGCAGGAAAACCTAGCGCGTTACGACTTCGCGGATCACGAAGTGCGAAGCCAGTCGCGTGACCCCCGGCAATTGCGACAGCGTTTCGCGGTGGATGCGCTCGAACGTCTCGCCGCGCCGGATTTCGACGTGGAGCATGTAATCCGCCTCCCCGCTCATCAGGAAACATTGCACGATCTGCGGGCAATCGACGATCTCGGCCTCGAACGCCGCCATCGTTTCCTGGCGCTGGTCGCGAAGCGTCACGTTGACGAGCACGATGCTCGGGTCGCCGCGCGCTGCCCGCGACAGCGTCGCGCGGAAGCCCGTGATCGCACCGCTTTCCCGCAACTGCGCGACTCGGCGATGCGCGGCGCTCGCGGACAGGCCGACCGCGTCGCCGAGCTCGGCGCTGGTCAGGTCGGAATTGGCGGCGAGCAGGTCCAGAATCCTGCGTTCGATCGTACTGGTCAAGATTGTCCCGTTTCAACGGCGTTGCGTGCAACCGCATTGCAAATGCGCTATCTCATTGGGAGAAGTTTGCGAACCCTTCCCACCCGATGCGCGCTACAAGGCGGCAACTATAATGGAGTGGATATCATGCGCGTCGGCGTTCCCAAGGAAATCAAGAACCACGAATATCGCGTCGGGCTGACCCCGCCGTCGGTCGCCGAACTGGTCGCGGCCGGGCATGAAGTGCTGGTCGAGACCCAGGCCGGCGCCGGCATCGATTTCGAGGATGCCGACTATGTCGCGGCGGGGGCGACGATCCTGCCGACCGCCGCCGCGGTGTTCGCCGGGGCCGACATGATCGTGAAGGTCAAGGAGCCGCAGCCGAGCGAGATCGCGATGCTCGAACCGCGCCACCTGCTGTTCACCTACCTCCACCTCGCCGCCGACAAGCCGCAGGCCGAGGGGCTGATGAAGTCCGGCGCGACCTGCATCGCATATGAAACCGTCACCGCGCCGCGCGGCGGCCTGCCGTTGCTCAAGCCGATGTCGGAAGTCGCCGGGCGCATGTCGATCCAGGTCGGCGCGCATTATCTGGAGAAGGAACAGGGCGGACGTGGCGTCCTGCTCGGCGGCGTGCCCGGCGTGGCGCCCGCCAAGGTCGCGATCCTCGGCGGCGGCGTGTCGGGCGTCAACGCCGCGCAGATGGCGGTCGGCATGCGCGCCGACGTGACGATCTACGACATCTCGAACGATCGGCTCGCCGAACTCGACATGTTCTTCTCGAGCCAGATCAAGACGGCGTACGCGTCGAAGGCGGCGATCGCGGCGGCGGTGAAGAACGCCCATCTCGTCATCGGCGCGGTGCTGGTGCCAGGTGCCGCTGCGCCGAAGCTGGTCACGCGCGAAATGCTGAAGACGATGAAGCGCGGATCGGTGCTGGTCGACATCGCAATCGACCAAGGTGGCTGTTTCGAGACGAGCCATGCGACGACGCACGAGGACCCGGTGTTCGAGGTCGACGGCGTGATCCACTACTGCGTTGCCAACATGCCGGGCGCGGTCGCGCGCACCTCGGCGTTCGCGCTCAACAACGCGACGCTTCCGTTCGCACTGAAGCTCGCCAACCTCGGCGCAGAGGCGGCGATGGCCGCCGATCCGCACCTCGCCAACGGGCTGAACGTCTACAAGGGCAAGATCGCGTACAAGGCGGTCGCGGACGATCTGGACCTGCCGTACGAAGCTTGGGCCGCGTAATTCGACGGGAACAGTTGCAGAACATCGGCGTTGGGATGTTTCGAAAGGAACATCCCATGTCCGACACCAATCCCAAGAGCGAACCCTTCTCGAACGCCGAGAAGGATCCCCATGACTGGACCACCGGCGACGAGAAGATGACCGGTGCGCAGGCGAGCTATCTCAAGACGCTGAGCGAAGAAGCGCATGAGGAGTTCGATGATTCGCTGACCAAGGCGAATGCGTCGATCAAGATCGACGAACTGCAGGCGAAGACCGGCCGGGGTCAGTAACGCCTGTCGTTGTAACCGACGGCCCTCCCCTCCTTCGTCATCCCGGGCTCGTCCCGGGATCCAGAGTCAAAGGCGATATCGTCTGTAACCCTGGATCCCGGGACGAGCCCGGGATGACGGAAGGTTGGGGTAGCTAATCAGTCCCTAGTAACCCGTACCGGCCCAAGGTCGCCTTTACCGACCGTCCCAGACGCCATCGCCAGCATTGCATCCAAGCTCGTCTTCGCCTTCAGTCGCAGCCCTTCCTCGATCTCGATCCGCGGTTCGAGATCGCGTAGCGCGACGTACAGCTTCTCCACCGTGTTGAGCGCCATGTACGGGCAGATGTTGCAGTTGCAGTTGCCGTCCGCGCCCGGTGCACCGATGAAGCGCTTGTTCGGCAGCGCCTTTTCCATCTGGTGGATGATGTGCGGTTCGGTCGCGACGATCAGCGTGTCGCCGGACATCGCCAACGCATAATCGAGGATGCCGCGGGTCGAGCCGATATAGTCGGCGTGGTCGAGGATGATCGGCGGGCATTCGGGATGCGCGACGACGGGCGCGCCGGGATGCTGCGCCTTCAGCTTCATCAGTTCGGTTTCGCTGAACGCCTCGTGGACGATGCACACGCCCGGCCAGAGCAGCATGTCGCGGCCGGTCTTCCGCACCAGATAGCCGCCGAGATTGCGATCGGGGCCGAAGATGATCTTCTGGTCGGCGGGCAGCTGCGCCAGGATTGTCTCGGCCGACGAGCTGGTGACGATGATGTCGCTGAGCGCCTTCACCTCGGTCGAGCAGTTGATGTAGGTCAGCGCGATGTGATCGGGGTGCTTTGCGCGGAACGCCGCGAACTGTTCGGGTGGGCAGCTGTCTTCCAGGCTGCAGCCGGCGTCCATGTCGGGCAGCACGACGATCTTGCTGGGCGACAGGATCTTCGCGGTCTCCGCCATGAAGCGCACGCCGCAGAACGCGATCACGTCGGCATCGGTCGCCGCCGCCTTGCGCGACAGATCGAGGCTGTCGCCGACGAAATCGGCAAGGTCCTGAAGCTCAGGCTTCTGGTAGTAATGCGCGAGAATGACGGCATTCTTCTCCTTGCGGAGGCGTTCGATCTCGGCGCGGATGTCCACGCCCGCGAGGTTCTGACGAAGTTCCATGATCACATCCCGGTTAGTGGGCGTTGCCTAGCACATCCTGCAGCGAGCGCGAGGTGTCCCAGCGCTCGGTCGACCGCTCCTCCCCCGCGAACGTCACCGCGACCTTGACGTCGCCGAGCCCGGCCGCGCGGAGTGGCGCGACCAGCATGCTCGACAGCGCGTTGCGTGCATTGCGCTGGGCCGCGGCGATGCGTTCGGGCTTGCGGGCTTCCGCGCTGGCGACGCGGTCTGCGCCGGCCGACGCCTGTTGGCGCATCTTGCTCATCATCGTGCGCGTGACGAACACACCTTTTGTATTCTCGATATAGATGCGCGATTCGTCGACGTTGACGTCGCCGACCCGCACGTCGGGCGCGCGTACCGTCAGCACCTTCCGCGCCTCGTCCCAGCGGAAATTCGATGCGCCCATGCCGGACAGGTCGACATAATAGCCGGCCGAGAACGGCGCCTTCATCACGTAGCTCGAATCGAGCCAGGAGAAGGTACCCTTGTTCGTGCCCACGCTCTGCACGGTGCCGGACAGCGTGCTGACCTTCAGATCGCTGGCGCCGGCGAACGCGGTCTCGACGATCCGCGCGACGGCGGGACCGTCGCGGCCCTCGGTCGTGATGGTGTAGCGATCGGTGTAGGTGCGATAGCCGGCGTAGATCGCGACCAACGCGGCGACGGCGACGACCAGCGCGACCACGGTGCCGACGACCGATTTCCGGGTCACGGGATCCGCCATGTCGGTCCTTCCTCCGCGACGAGCCCGCGATTGCGCAGGTCGTACAGATGCGCGAGCACCGAGCGTTCGGCGGCCGGCAGCAGCCGCGCGTCGAGCCCGACATACATGCGCGCGACCAGCACCGGGATCGCCTGCGATGCCTCGCGCAACGCCCGCAAAATCTGTCCCTCGCGCTGCTTTCGGTGGCCGAGCATGCCGCGGACGAGCCGCTGCGGTCGCTCGATCGCCTCGCCGTGTCCGGGATAATAGATACGGTCGTCGCGCGACATCAGCTTGTCGAGGCTGGCCATATACGCCGCCATGTCGCCGTCGGGCGGCGAGACGATCGTTGTCGACCAGCCCATGACGTGATCGCCCGAGAACAGCGCATGCGTTTCGGGCAGCGCGAAGGCGAGGTGGTTCGAGGTATGGCCCGGGGTGGCGATAGCGCGCAGCGTCCAGCCTTCGCCTGTCGCGGTATCGCCTTCGGCCAGCACGCGGTCAGGCGCGTAATCGGCGTCGAACGAAGCGTCGGCGCGCGCGCCGGTGTCGTTCAGGTCGAACGGCGCGGCGCCGACGATCGGCGCGCCGGTCGCTGCCTGCAACGGGCGCGTGGCGGGGCTGTGGTCGCGGTGGTGGTGGGTGACGACGATCGCGGTTACCGGTCGACCGTCGATGACGCGCAGCAACGCGGCCAGATGCGCGGGATCGTCGGGGCCGGGATCGATCACCGCCAGATCGGTGGAGCCGAGGATGTGGGTCTGCGTGCCGGTATAGGTGAAGGGCGACGGGTTCGGCGCGAGCACGCGGACGACGAGCGGCTCGAGCTGGATCGGAATTCCGGTGGGATGCTCGGCCATTGCGGTGCAGATGGCGGCGGGGACCGGCAAAGGCAAGGCGCCCCCGCCGGCCTTGGGGTCAATCCTTGCCGATCGCGGCAATCTCGCCGTGCAGTTCCTTGATCGAGGCGTCGATGTCGGCGACCGCGTCGGCGCGATCGTGCGAGGGGATTGCCGCGTTGGTCTGCAGCGATGCGCGGGTGGCCTGCAGGCTTGCGAGCGCGGCGGTCATCGCCTGGCGCTGGATCGCCTCACCGTCCACGTTGGTCATCGCCCCCGCCTGCGCCGCGGCGACGATCCGGTCGGTGCAGATCACCGTGACATTCGCGTTGCCGTTGCGCCGGGTGACGGTGAAGGCCTTGCGTTCTGCAGTCGGGCCGCAATTGCCGGAGACGACGGGCGTCGGCGGGATCGGGACGGCGGGTGCCGGGGGTACGATGCCGGCTTGCGGACGGGGCGGCAGCGGCGCGGGGTTGGCGGCGATGTAGCGGTCCGCGGCCGAGCCTTCGTAGACGTTGGTCTTGCCGTTGTTGACGACGACGACGCGGCGGACGTTGCCGGCGGCGGGGGCTGGCCGCGCAGGTTGTGCGGGCAGCGCGACGGGCGTCTGCAGCGAGAGTCCGGTCGCCGTCTCGATCCGTTGCGTCACGGTCGCGGCGGCCTGCGTGCCCGATATGGTCAGGCCGAGCCCGGCGACGGAAAGCAAAGCGACGGCGGCGGTACCCGTCAGGATGCGGCGGCGCGACGTGCGCGAGGTGGTCAGCATGCGGAGTCTCCCTTTCAGGTCGGTTATGGTGTGGAGGTGGCAGGCCGCGGACACCGCGCCGCCGTGCGCCGCCTTGACGATCGCGCAGGCATAGATGTGGCGGTCGACCAGCGATCGTCCGGCGAGCACGCGGGCGTCGTTGGCGAGTTCCTGGTCGGCGCGGAAAGTGCGGAAGGCCCGCCAGGCGATCGGATTGAACCAGTGCAGCGCCAGCACGCCCAGCGCGATCCAGTTGGCGATCAGGTCGCCGCGCTGGTGGTGGCCGATCTCGTGCGCGAGCGCGAGTTCGCGCTCGTCGGCGTCATAGCGTTCGGCAAAATCCTGCGGGAATGCGACGTATTTGCGGACCACGCCGAACGCGAGCGGCCCCGGCGCCACCGCGCTGGCGATCACGCGCACGCCCTGCTGGTCGTCCAGCCGTTCGGCGCTGTCGAGCATTCGCGCGCAGAACCGGCGATGGTTCAGCACATGCCAGACGAGGAACGCGGCTGCGCCCAAACCCCATAGCGCAACGCCGATCATGCCGAGCGACACGCTTTCGGGCGCGGCCGCGACGGCGGAACCGGTGGGCTCGATGATGTAGACCGCGATCGTCTCGCCCGCGCGCGACATCGGCGTGGCGATGCTGCGCCAACCCGATGGCATCGGCGGCAGCGCAAGTCGCAGCACGGGCAACGCCCAGAGCGCGTAGGCGACCTGTGGCCCGAACAGGCGGCGGACCGGCGTGCGAACGGCCAGCACGCCGATCATGAGTAGCGTCGAGGCGACCAGCGCCTCGATCCACCATCCGGTCAAGGCGGCGCTCATGCCTTGAGGTCCTTCAGGATCGCCTCGATCTCGGCAACGTCCTGCGCGGTGAGTTGGTCCCTCTCGGCCAGTTGCGCGACCAGCGGCGTCAACTTTCCACCGAACAGCCGGTCGATGAGCCGCCGCGATTCACCGGCGACATAATCGTCGCGTGCGACCAGCGGCCGATAGAGATAGCGGCGGCCGTCCTGTTCATGGCCGATCACGGTCTTTGCGAGCAACCGCCCCAGCAGCGTTTTGACGGTGTTGGCGCTCCAACCCTTGGCGGGATCGACGCGTTCGGCGACGTCCTGCGCGGTCAGCGGGGCCTCGTCCCACAGCACTTCCATGATCGTATGTTCGGCGTCGCTGATACGTTCAGGCATTACGCGCCTCCTCTGTGACTACGACTGTAATCGTATCGATTACGTTTGTAGTCAAGAGGCTTCGCTAGACCGTTATCCGATCCGAGCGGTGGTCGGCTGCCGCCCTGGGAGCGATGACGCCGGTATGTCGTGATTTTTTACAACCGACCTGTCGGCCGTCTCGGCGTTAACCAATAAGACCGGCGGGAACTCGCGGTTTGCTGCGATTGGCACAGGGACTGCAATGTCGTTGTCGTACCGAGCGTTTCAGCGCTTATGCAGGGTGGACGGGCCGCTATCGTCTTCGCAGCCGTCCACCCTCACCCGGTTCACCCGCCCCTATTTAGCCAGCAGCGTCCTGCTTCTGGAACAGTTGCGCCAACTCGCCGCTCTCGTACATTTCCATCATGATGTCTGACCCGCCGACGAACTCGCCATCGACATACAGCTGCGGGATGGTCGGCCAGTCGGAATAGGCCTTGATGCCCTGGCGGATGCCTTGGTCCTGCAGCACGTCGACGCTCTCGAACTCGACGTCGAGGTGGTTGAGGATCGCGATTGCGCGGCTGGAAAAGCCGCACTGCGGGAACAGCGGGCTGCCCTTCATGAACAGCACGACCGGGTTGGCCTTCACAAGGGCGTCGATACGGGCGTTTGCGTCTTCAGTCATCGGTTCGTCCTCAAGCAATCACGGTGGTAAGTTGCAGCGCATGGAGCACGCCGCCCATGCGGTCGCCGAGCGCGGCGTAGACCGCCTTGTGTTGCTTCACCCGGCTGAGCCCGGCGAAACTGGCACTGGTCACGCGCGCGGCATAATGATCGCCGTCGCCGGCGAGATCGGTGATCACGACATCGGCGTCGGGGATCGCATCGCGGATCATCGCGGCGATGTCGTCGGCGGCCATCGGCATTACTGCGCCTCCAGCAACTGGCGACGCGCCTCGATCATCTGCTGCGCTAACGCGCGGCGCACGGCGGCTTCGTCATGGTCGAGCCCGGCGGCCGTCAGGTCGCCGACGAGTTTCCGCACGACATCGTCGTCGCCGCCACCCTCCAAGTCGGCGTGTACCAGCGCGGTCGCGTAGGCGTCGGCCTCTTCCCGCGTCAGCGCCATCTCGCCGGCGGCCCATTGGCCCAGCAGGCGGTTGCGACGCGCAGTGATGCGGAACGCGAGTTCCTCCTCACGCGCGAACTGCGATTCCTGCGCCCGTCCGCGATCTTCGATACTGGTCATTCGCGCGGATCCCCATTGTCGCTTATTCGCGGTTAAGATAGGTTGCGTGATGGCCGGGCGCAACGATCCACGAGAGGGATCGGGCTCGGAACCAAGTACGTCGCTTAACGTTTTGTAAAATAACGATGCGTAGACAAAAATGCGCCAAAAAGGCGTGGCCTGGAGAGAGGTGATGAAGGTTATGATGCTTCACGGCATGCCGGCGCACGACGGACATTCCGCGCGCTCGGCCGCACCACCGGTCATCCACGGGTTCGCCTATGGGATCGCAGTGTCGTCCGTCTTCTGGATAGTCATCGCAGCAGTCGTTGTCGGGATCGCCTGAAACGCCTTAGTCGATTTCGACGACCAGTTTGCCGATCGCGCCGCGCGCAGCCATCTTGGCGATGGCAGCGCCGCCGTGTTCGAGCGGAAAGATTTCGGTGACGCGCGGCGCGATCTTGCCCGCCTCCCATAGCTTGAACAGCTCTGCGATATGCGCCGCGTTGGCCTGCGGATCCCGCGCCGCGAATGCACCCCAGAATACGCCGCAGACGTCGCAGCTCTTCAGCAGCGTCAGGTTGAGTGGCAGTTTCGGGATGCCCGCCGGGAAGCCGACGACAAGGTACCGCCCCTCCCACGCAATCGACCGTAGCGCGGGCTCAGCATAATCGCCGCCGACCGGGTCGTAGATCACATCCGCCCCACCCTTGCCGACCGCCGCCTTGAACTGTTCGGCGAGCGCCTTCGACGCGTCCTTGTCGAACGGCGCGCGACCATAGATCAACGTCGTATCGGCTCCGGCCTGCTTCGCCGCGGCAGCCTTTTCGTCCGACGACACCGCCGCAACGACAGTCGCGCCGTACGCCTTGCCGAGTTCGATCGCCGCCAGCCCGACGCCACCCGCCGCGCCAAGCACGAGCAACGTCTGCCCAGCCTGCAACCGCCCGCGATCGAGCAGCGCATGGATCGTCGTGCCATAGGTGAGGATCAGCGACGCACCCTCGGCGAAGCTGCGGCCCTCCGGCAGGCGATAGAGCTTGGTCGGGTCCGCGACGACGCGTTCGGCTAGGCCGCCATGGCCGAGCATCGCGATGACGCGGTCGCCGATCGCCCAACCGGTCACGCCCTCGCCCAGTTCGGCGATCGTGCCGGCGATCTCGCCACCCGGCGCGAACGGCCGCTGCGGTTTGAACTGGTATTTGTCCTCGATGATCAGGACGTCGGGATAGTTGATCGCGCAGGCCCTAACCGCGATCACGACCTGCCCCGGCCTGGCGACCGGATCGGGCAGCTCGGTCAGTTCCAGAGTGTCAGGTCCGCCCGACGCCTTCGACAGCAATGCCCGCATACCCGCTCTCCTTCAGGCTCCAGGGGCGGTGTTCGCGCACCGCCTCCTCGAATTTTGAAATCTGGGTATCCCTTGCCAGCGTCAGACCGATCTCGTCCAGCCCTTCCATCAGGCATTGCCGGCGGAACGCGTCGAGTTCGAAGGGAAAGCGGTCCTGATACGGCGTGGTGACGGTCATCGTCTCGAGGTCGATCGTGATCGGCTCGGACTTGGCGACCTCGATCAGGCGCTCGATCACGTCCTCGGCGACCACCACGGTGACGATGCCGTTCTTGAACGCGTTGCCCGAGAAGATGTCGGAAAAGCTCGGCGCGATCACCGCCGCGATGCCCATGTCGGCGAGTGCCCAGGCCGCGTGTTCGCGGCTCGACCCGCAACCGAAATTGTCGCCGGCGATCAGGATCGGCGCGCCGGCATAGGCGGGGTCGTCGAAGATGTTGCCGGGCTGCGCGCGCACCGTCTCGAACGCGCCCTTGCCAAGGCCGGTACGCGTGATCGTCTTCAGCCAGTGCGCCGGGATGATGACGTCGGTGTCGACGTTCTTCGCGCCCCAGGGATAGGCGGTGCCGCTGACCGTGGTGACGGGTTTCATCGCTGTACCGTGCGCTCCGAAACGGTCCGAGCCGAGGCCACGTACGCCGCGACGCCGCTGAACATCGTACCTGCGACGAGCAATACCAGAACCTTCTTCACGCAATTTCCCCCATCAGTTCGCGCACGTCGCTCAAATGGCCGGTCACCGCGGCGGCGGCGGCCATCGCGGGCGAGACGAGGTGCGTGCGGGCACCCGGCCCCTGGCGCCCGACGAAATTACGGTTCGACGTCGATGCGCAACGCTCGCCCGGCGGCACCTTGTCCGGGTTCATCGCCAGGCACATCGAACAGCCCGGCTCGCGCCATTCGAAGCCGGCGGTCTTGAATATCCGGTCGAGCCCTTCGGCCTCGGCCTGGCGCTTCACCTGGCCCGATCCCGGTACGACCAGCGCACGCACGCCGGCGGCGACATGGCGCCCCTCGGCGATGCTGGCGGCGGCGCGCAGATCCTCGATGCGGCTGTTCGTGCAGCTGCCGATGAAGACGTGCTGGACGCTGACCTCAGTCATCGGCGTGCCGGGTGTCAGGCCCATATAGTCGAGCGATTTCCGGGCCGCGATCCGCTTGGCGGGGTCGGCGAAGCTCTCGGGATCAGGTACCACGCCGGTGATCGCGACGAAATCCTCCGGGCTAGTGCCCCAGGTCAGCCCCGGCGCGATCGTGCCTGCGTCGATCACGATGGTCTTGTCGTAGACCGCACCCGCGTCGCTCGGCAGCGTCCGCCAATAGGCGACCGCCTCGTCCCACGCCGCACCGGTCGGCGCCATCGGCCGGCCCTTGAGATACGCGAACGTGGTCTCGTCGGGCGCGATTAGCCCGGCGCGCGCGCCCGCCTCGATCGACATGTTGGCGATCGTCAGGCGCCCCTCGACCGACAGCGATCGGATCGCGCTGCCGGTGAATTCGATCACGTACCCGGTGCCGCCCGCCGCGCCCAGGCGGCCGACGATCGCGAGGATCAGGTCCTTCGCGCTGACGCCGTAGCCGAGTTCGCCATCGACGCGCACCTCAAGCGTTTTCGACGGCGACAGCAACAGCGTCTGCGTGGCGAGGACATGTTCGACCTCGCTGGTGCCGATCCCGAACGCGAGCGCACCAAGCGCGCCGTGCGCCGAGGTGTGGCTGTCGCCGCAGACCAGAGTCGTACCGGGCAACGTGAAGCCGAGCTCGGGCCCGATGACGTGGACGATGCCCTGCTGCACCGCGTTCGCATCGATATAGTCGATGCCGAACTCGGCGGTGTTGCGGCGGAGCGCGTCGAGTTGTGCCGCGCTTTCCGGATCGGCGATCGGGATCTCGTGACCCTGCGCATCGACCCGCTGCGTGGTCGGCAGGTTGTGATCGGGCACCGCAAGCGTCAGGTCGGGGCGACGCACCGGGCGGCCCGCGAGCCGCAGACCGTCGAATGCCTGCGGGCTGGTGACCTCGTGGACGAGGTGGCGGTCGATATAGATGAGGCAGGTGCCGTCGTCGCGTCGTTCGACGACATGCGCTGCCCAGATCTTTTCGTAGAGCGTTTGGGGACGGGATGCCATGACGCGCCGCGTTAACCGAAACCGCGCGTCTGGCCAAGGCATGCGGCAATTTTCGTGCGCTACGATTCCTTGAGCGCGCCGTAGCGTGCGTGATGAGCGACGGACCGGATCAGCGAACCGCCATCTGCGCGTTCAGGAACGCGACGCTGTCGGCGAGCACCGGCGCCTTGCCGCGGAACGGCTTCGACAGCGCCATGACGACGTTCTCGTGGCTCAGGCCGGGATAGTCGATATGCTTCACCGGCGCTCCGAGGGCGGTCAGCCGGGCGGTCAGGTTGATCGCGTTGTGCGGCTTTACCTGGGTGTCGTCGCCCGCGGTGATCAGCAGCATCGGCGGGGCATCAGCCCGCGCGAAGTGGATCGGCTGGGTCATCACCGGGTCGGCAGCGCCCTGCATCGCGTCGATCGCGCGCTTGGCGGTGAAGGGGTAGAAGTCGTAGGGGCCGCACAGGCCGACCGCGGCCTTGATGATGTGCGGGTCGACGCCTTCCGCCTTCAGCCAGCGCTGGTCGAGCGTCAGCATCGCGACGGTGTAGGCACCGGCGGAATGACCGGCGACGGCGATGCGGCCGGGGTCGCCGCCGGACTCTGCAATATGGTCGCGGGTCCATTTCACCGCTTCGGCGCCGTCCTGCAGGAAGGCGGGGAAGCGGACGTCGGGCACTTTGCGATAGTCGGGCATGACGACGACGTAACCCGCCTTCGCATAGGCGCGCGCGGCGAACGCATAGGCGCCGCGCGAGCCGTGGACCCAGCCACCGCCGTACCAGAAGATCAGCACCGGCAGGCCGGTCTTCGCGCCGCCGGAAGGGCGCCAGACGTCGAGCTTCTGGCCGTGCGTGCCGAACGGGACGCCTTCGCGGATGCGGGCGGTGCCGCGACCGCCGCCCATCACGCCGTCGAGGACGCTGAGGGTGCCCGGCCCTGCGGTGAACGCGGTGCCTGCGATCAGGATGACGATCAGCGCTATGACGATCGCTGCGCGCACGACGGATCGGGGCATCAGCGGCGGAAGTCCGCGGTGATCGAGCCACAGGCAGCGAGATCGGCCTCGTGGCTCTCCTCGCGCCATGCCTCGGCAAGAGCAGTCGATTCCCATTCGCGCATCGCCGGATGGGCGATGATCCGCTCGACCCAGGCGAGACCTGTCGGACCGACGTCGATCCCGTAGGTCCGCACGCGGAACGCGACCGGAGCGTAGAACGCATCGACGGCGGTGAACTCGGCACCAGCGAGCCACGGTCCGCCGAACCGGTCGAGTCCCTCGCTCCAGAGTTCGGCGATCCGCGCGACGTCGCGGTCGAGCGCGTCGCTGCCGGGGGCGGCGTCGACGCGGACGCCGACATTCATCGTCCGCTCGTTGCGGAGCGCGGAGAACCCGCCATGCATCTCCGCTGTCGCGCAGATTGCCCACGCGCGCGCATCCTCGTCGACCGGCCACACGCCGTCGTGACGCTCGGCAAGGTAGAGGACGATGCCGAGCGAATCCCATACCGTCCGCTCGCCGTCGATCAGCACCGGCACCTGCCCGGTCGGCGAGAAGGCGCGGAACGCGTCGTAATTGACCGGCGCCAGGAACGGCTCGATCCGGTCCTCGAAGGCGATGCCGAGCGCCTTCATCAGGACCCAGGGCCGCAGCGACCAGCTCGAGTAATTGCGGTTCGCGGTGACGAGCGAGTAGCCCATCAGGCGGTGTAGCGCGCGGTGGTCTTTGCAGCGATCTCATCCGCGGTCACACCCGGCGCCATCTCGACCAGCCGGAACGGCGATGCATGATCGGCGCGCTGGAACACGGCAAGGTCGGTGACGATCATGTCGACCACGCCCTTGCCGGTCAGCGGCAGGGTGCAGGACGGGATGAACTTCGGGCTGCCGTCCTTGGCGTTGTGGTCCATCACGACGATGATCTTCTTGACGCCCGCGACCAGGTCCATTGCGCCGCCCATGCCCTTGATCATCTTGCCGGGGATCATCCAGTTGGCGATGTTGCCGTCTTCCGACACCTCCATCGCGCCGAGCACGGTCAGGTCGATATGCCCGCCGCGGATCATCGCGAAACTGTCCGCCGAGCTGAAATAGGACGACGACGGCAGCTCGCTGATCGTCTGCTTGCCGGCGTTGATCAGGTCGGCGTCGACCTCGTCGTCATACGGGAACGGGCCGATGCCGAGCATCCCGTTCTCCGACTGCAGCGTCACCGTCATCCCGTCGGGAATGTTGTTGGCGACCAGCGTCGGGATGCCGATGCCGAGGTTCACGTAGAACCCGTCCTCGAGCTCCTGCGCGGCGCGTGCGGCCATCTGATTGCGGTCCCAGGGCATTCACTTCTCCTTGGCGGGCAGCGTTGTCGGTTGTGGCGTCCACTGGGTCGCAGTCGGGAACACGGTGTCGAAATCGCCTTTCAGCCCGGTGCCGTAGACCGGGTTGGGCAGCATGAACCAGCCGCGCCCCCACATCAGCGTGGTCTCGAGCCCGCCGACCGAAGCGCGGCGCACCGCCGGCGATGCGCCGGGTGCGTTGAACAGATCGGAGAAATCGCCGAGCTGGTCGCCCGACATCGCGACCACGCAGTATTTCGCGGCGATCGCCCAGCGGCGGCCGTCCTTGTCGCCGGTCGGGCCGGCCGGGTCCCCCTGCAACCACAAGGTTTCGCCGTGAGCGACCGGCCCCAGCCCGACGCCGTCGAGCATCGCCGCCGTCGCCTCGGCATTCTCGGCACGGCGGTTGGAGTTGAAGATGACCGCGATCTTCGCGAGCCGCGCGACCCGGATCGCCTCCATCAGGCCCGGCACGACCGCGACATGGCCGGTGCCGGTGCGTTCCCAATCCGACCAGCGATCGGCGTCGAACGCCTCGCCACGACGGGCGGCGTCGCCCTCGTAGCCGAGGTTGAGGATCGCGGTCTCGTCGATGTCGAACACGATCGCGAGCGGCTTGGCCCCGCAGGGCACGAACTTCGGCTTCTCCAGCGTCGCACCGGGCGCCAGCACCACCGACCCGACGTCGTGGCCGATCCGGCGATCGGCGGATATGCCGACGAGGTAATTGGCGAGCGCCATGTACGCCTGGATGTCGAGCGCGGCAGCCTCACCCGATGCATAGAGATACTGCATCGCGGGCGGCACGGAAGCGGCCAGAGGCTGCTGCGCGGGTATCGCACGTGCCATCGCCGCGCGCGCCTTCAGTTGCTGGCGCGCCTGACGGTCTTTCAGGTGCGAGCGCCCCATCACGCCGCCGGCGACGACCGGGATCGCCGCCGCAGCGCAGCCCTGCAGCACCAGCGCGGTCGCCGCGAGCGCCAGCGTCGCGCGGGCGTTCACGCTGCGGTGCGCTCGCGAACGGTGCGGAACTCGATCTTCTTGTCGTACGGCCCACCCATGATCATGCGCTTCACATAGATACCGGGCAGATGGATCGCATCGGGGTCGAGCGCTCCGACAGGGACGATCTCCTCGACCTCGGCGACGCAGATTTTCCCCGCGGTCGCCATCGGCTGGTTGAAGTTGCGCGCGGTCTTGCGGAACATCAGATTGCCCGCCTCGTCCGCCTTCCATCCCTTGATGATCGACAGGTCGGCGCGGATGCCGCGCTCGAGGATATACTCCTGGCCCTCGAAGACCTTCACTTCCTTGCCCTCGGCGACCTGCGTACCGACGCCGGTCTTGGTGTAGAAGCCCGGGATGCCCGCGCCCCCTGCCCTGACCCGTTCGGCGAGCGTGCCCTGCGGACAGAATTCGACTTCGAGTTCGCCGCTGAGATACTGCCGCTCGAACTCCTTGTTCTCGCCGACATAGGAGCTGATCATCTTCCTGACCTGGCGGCTGCGGAGCAGTTTCCCCAGCCCCTGCCCGTCGATGCCGGCATTGTTGCTGGCGATCGTCAGATCCTTGACCCCCGACGCCTCGATCGCGTCGATCAGCCGTTCGGGAATGCCGCACAGGCCGAACCCGCCCGCGCAGATCGTCATGCCGTCGAACAGCACGCCTTCGAGTGCCGCCGCCGCGTCGGTGTAGCGCTTGTTCGCCATGCATCCTCCTCAACTTTGGGCGTGGCATAAGCCGCGGCGAAGGCGACCGCAATGTCGGCGACCCTCGCCACGCGCCACGCCCCCTCGACTTGGCGCGCGGCACCGGCTTAGGTGCGCGTAGGAGAGATGTTCATGACCCAGCGTACCGGCGGCCGTATCCTCGTCGACCAGCTCGTCGCACAAGGCTGCGACCGGATATTCACCGTGCCCGGCGAGAGCTTCCTCGCGGTGCTCGACGCATTGCACGACACGCCGGCGATCGAACTCGTCACTTGCCGGCAAGAAGGTGGCGTCGGGTTCATGGCGTGCGCCGACGGCGCGATGACCGGGCGTCCCGGTATCGCCTTCGTGACCCGCGGTCCCGGCGCGACCAACGCGTCGATCGGCGTCCACGTCGCGATGCAGGATTCGCAGCCGATGATCCTGTTCATCGGCGACGTCGACCGCGGCACGCGCGACCGCGAAGCGTTCCAGGAAATCGATTTCCAGGCGATGTTCACGCCCGTCGCCAAATGGGCGGCGCGGATCGACGATGCGCGGCGCATCCCCGAATATGTCGCGCGCGCCTATGCGACCGCGATGTCGGGGCGGCCGGGACCGGTGGTGCTCGCGCTACCCGAGGACATGCTGCTCGACCTGGTCGATGCGGTCGACCGACCGCGCGTCGAGCGGGTCGCGCAAGGCGCCGATGCCGACAGCATGGACCTGCTCGCCGACCTGCTCGCCACCGCCGAGCGCCCTGTGGCGATCGTCGGTGGCGCCGGTTGGGACGTCGCCGCATCGGGCGCATTTGCGACCTGGGCCGATCGCAACGGCATTCCCGTCGCAGCGGCCTTCCGGCGCCAGGATGCGATCCCCAACGACTGTCCGGTCTGGGCCGGCAATCTGGGATACGGCCCGAACCCGAAGCTGGTCGAGCGCGTCAAGGCCGCCGACCTGCTGCTGGTGGTCGGACCGCGGCTGGGCGAGGCGACCACCGATGGCTACGCGCTGGTCACGCCCGATCATGCCGGACAACGGCTGATCCACGTTCATCCCGACCCCGACGAACTGCAGCGCACCTATCGCGCCGACGTCGCCGTCTGTGCCGGCATGGCGGAATTCGCCGAGGCGCTGCTGGCGGTCGACTTGCCGCCGCGGACCGCGGGGCATGAGGCGCATGCGGAGTGGCAGGCCTGGTCGACGCCGCACCCGCGCGAACTGACGATGGACCTTGGGCCCTGCGTCGCGGCGATGCGCGATCGGTTGCCGGCGGATACGATCATCTGCAACGGCGCCGGCAATTATTCGGGCTGGTGGCATCGCTACTGGCCCTATGCCGGGCCAGGCACGCAGCTCGCGCCGACCGCGGGCGCGATGGGGTACGGTGTCCCCGCCGCGATCGCCGCATCGCTGCGACATCCGGGGCGCAGCGTGGTCGCACTGGCGGGCGACGGGTGCTTCCTGATGAACGGCCAGGAACTGGCTACCGCGGTCGCGCACGGTGCGGATATGCTGGTGATCGTCGTCGACAATGGCGCGTACGGGACGATCCGGATGCACCAGGAGCGGGAATATCCGGGGCGGGTCGTGGGCACGGCGTTGGGCAACCCGGATTTCGCGGCGCTGGCTCGGGCTTATGGGTGCTGGGCGGAAACCGTTGTGCGGACCGAGGATTTCGCGCTGGCGCTTGGGCGAGCGATGGGGCAGACCGGGGTGCGCATGCTGCACCTGAAGACTGATGTCGAGGCGATCACGGCCGGGACGACGTTGTCCGCGATGCGCAGCGCGTAACACCTTCAGCACGTCATCCCGGGCTTGTCCCGGGATCCAGGGTTGCAAGCGGTGCGCTCGTTACTCTGGATCCCGGGACAAGCCCGGGATGACGGGTGGCTAAGCGGCGACGGCCTGACTTTCCAACGCAGCCCGCACCGCCGCTAGCGCATCGGCTGCTTTGTCGCCGTCGGGACCACCGCCCTGCGCCATGTCGGGTCGGCCGCCGCCGCCCTGACCGCCCAGCGCCGCGACCGCGACCTTGAGCAGGTCGACGGCGTTGTGGCTGGCGACGAGATCGGCCGTCACGCCGACCGCCACCGACGCACGACCTTCGTTAACGGCGACCATCACCGCGATCCCCGAACCCAACCGCTGCTTGGCCTCGTCGACCGCGCCGCGCAAACCCTTGGCTTCGAAGTCGTTCAGCACCTGCCCTAGGAAGGCGACGCCGCCGATCTGCTCGGGTCCAGCCGCTTCACCACCACCGCCGCCCATCGCCAGCGCCTTCTTGGCATCGGCCAGCTCGCGTTCGAGGCGCCGGCGGTCCTCGATCAGTGCCGCGACACGTGCCGGCACTTCGTCGGGCGTCGACTTCAACGCCGCCGCAGCTTCACGCAAACGATCGTCACGACCGTTGAGATACGCCCGTGCCGCTTCGCCGGTCAGTGCCTCGACACGGCGCACGCCGCTCGATACCGCGCCTTCGCCGACGACCTTGAACAGACCGATATCGCCGAGCGCATTGACGTGCGTGCCGCCGCACAGTTCGATCGAATAGGTCCCGTCTGCGTCCGCGCCCATCGACACCACGCGAACCTCGTCGCCGTATTTCTCGCCGAACAGCGCCATCGCGCCCATCTCGATCGCCGCATCGGGCGTCATCAGCAGCGTGGTAACCGCGCCGTTGCCGCGCACCTGCGCGTTCACGTCGGCCTCGACCTGCGCGATGTCGGCGGGCGTCATGCCCACCGGCTGAGAGAAGTCGAAGCGCAGGCGGTCGGGCGCGACCAGGCTCCCCTTCTGCGCGACGTGCTTGCCGAGGCGCTCCCGTAGCGCTTCGTGGAGCAGATGGGTCGCCGAATGGTTCGCACGGATCTGCGCGCGGCGCGCGACGTCGATCTGCAGCTTGACCGGATCGCCGATCTTGATCTCGCCCGAGCCGATCACCGCCTGATGGACGAACACGCGGCCGAGCTGCTTCGAGGTGTCGGTGACATCGGCGTGCAGCCCGGCGTCGTTCGAGATCGAGCCGGCATCGCCGACCTGCCCACCGCTTTCGCCGTAGAACGGCGTCTGGTTGACGACGATCGCCACGGTGTCGCCGGCGGTCGCGGACTCGACTCGCGCACCGTCCCTGACCAGCGCGACGACCTCGCCCTCGCCGCTGTCCGACGCATAGCCGAGGAACTCGGTGCTGCCGCTGGTCTCGGCGATGTCGAACCAGATGTCGTCCGATGCCTTTGCGCCCGAACCCTTCCAGGCGGCGCGGGCGGCGCGCTTCTGCTCGGCCATCGCAGTGTCGAAACCGGCACGGTCGACGCCGATTCCGCGTTCGCGCAGCGCGTCCTCGGTCAGGTCGTAGGGGAAGCCGAACGTGTCGTAGAGCTTGAACGCGGTTTCGCCGGGCAATGTGCCTTCGGTCATGTCCGCGGTCGCCTCGTCGAGCAGCTTCAGCCCCTTGTCGAGCGTCTGGCGGAACCGCGTCTCCTCCTGTTGCAGCGTCGCCTCGATCAAGCCGCGCGCACGCGAGAGTTCGGGATAAGCGGCGCCCATCTCGGTGACCAGCGCGGGCACCAGCCGGTGCATCAACGGCTCCTTCGCGCCGAGCATGTGGGCGTGCCGCATCGCGCGGCGCATGATGCGGCGCAGGACGTAACCGCGGCCCTCGCTCGCCGGCAGCACGCCGTCCGCGATCAGGAAGCCGCTGGTGCGCAGATGGTCGGCGATCACGCGGTGGCTGGCGGTGTTGGCGCCATTGGTCGCGGTATGCGTCAGCGCGCCCGACGCGGCGATCAGCGCCTTGAACGTGTCGGTGTCGTAATTGTCGGTGACGCCCTGCATCACCGCGGCGATGCGCTCCAGCCCCATGCCGGTATCGATAGACGGCTTGGGCAGATTGCCGACGATCTCGTTGTTCTCCTGCTCATATTGCATGAACACGAGGTTCCAGATCTCGACGAAACGATCGCCGTCCTCGTCTGGCGAGCCGGGAGGACCGCCGGGGATATGGTCGCCGTGATCGAAGAAGATTTCCGAGCACGGACCGCACGGCCCGTTCTCGCCCATCGTCCAGAAATTATCCTTGGTCGGGATGCGGATGATGCGGTGGTCGGGGAGGCCGGCGATCTTCTTCCACAGGTCGAACGCCTCGTCGTCGGTGTGATAGACCGTCGCGGTCAGCTTGTCGGGCGACAGGCCCCAGTCCCGCGTGAGCAGCGTCCAGGCGTTGAGGATCGCCTGTTCCTTGAAATAATCGCCGAACGAGAAATTGCCGAGCATCTCGAAGAAAGTGTGGTGGCGTGCGGTGTAGCCGACATTGTCGAGGTCGTTGTGCTTGCCCCCGGCGCGGACGCATTTCTGGCTCGACGCCGCGGTCGAATAGGGCCGCGATTCATGCCCGGTGAAGACGTTCTTGAACGGCACCATCCCGGCGTTGACGAACATCAGCGTCGGATCGTTCTGCGGCACCAGCGGCGCGGAGGGGACGATGGTGTGGCCCTGGCTCGCGAAGTAATCGAGGAAGCCGCGGCGGATGTCGTTGGTCGAAGTCATGCGCGGGACTTAGGCGAGCGGCGCGGTTCGCTCAAGTCAGGGTGTGAGGCCGTTTCCCCGATCCGTCACCCCAGCGGCACCTCGATCGACTTGGGCGGCGTGCTGAACCATTTCGGCCCCGCCTCCGTCATGTGGAAGCAATCCTCGAGCCGGACCCCGAACTTGCCGGGCGCGTAGAGGCCCGGTTCGTCGGAGAAGCACATGCCGACGGCGAGCGGCGTGGTCTCGCCGTGGACGAAATTGACCGGTTCGTGGCCGTCCATGCCGATCCCGTGGCCGGTGCGATGCGGCAGGCCGGGAAGCTTGTAGCCAGGACCATACCCAAGCGGCGCGTAATAGCGGCGCACCGCGTCGTCGACGCTGCCCGCAGCCACACCGATTCGCGCCGCCGCGAACGCGACCTGCTGGCCGCGCGCGACCTGGTCCCAGACCTTGCGCTGTTCACCGGTCGCGGTGCCGTGCACCCAGGTGCGCGAGATGTCGGACTGATAGCCCTGCACGGTGCAGCCACAGTCCATCAGCACGACCTGCCCGTCGGCGACGCGGTGGATCTCGCGGCTGCCATGCGGATAGGCGGACGCCTCGCCGATCAGCGCCAGCGCGAATTCGGGTTCGCCGCCGAGTTTGCGCGTCGCGGCGGTCATCAGCGCGGAGATGTCCGGCCCGGTCATGCCCTTCTCGACCCGCGCATACGTCCAGCGATAGGCGGCGAGCGTGACCTCGGTCGCGGCCTGCATCAGCGCGATCTCGGCGGGGGTCTTGATCATTCGGCAACCGCGGACGACCGGATTCGCGGACACGATCGTCGCCCCCGGCAGCACGCGCTCCAGGCCGGCGGCCGCGAAATACCGCACATTCTCCTCGACCGCGACCGGCCGCGCCGCCAGCCGGCGGTCGCGCAAGAACCCCGCAACGACGCCGAGTGGGTCCTCGTCCTCCTGCCACACGCGGACCTCTGCCGGCACGGCGAGCGTCTCGCGCACCGACGGCTCCTCAAAGAACGGCGTGACGATGCACGGTGTCCCCTCGACCGGCAGGATCGCCAGCGTCAGCCGCTCGCTGGTGTGCCAGCGCACGCCGGTGAAGTAGATCATCGACGATCCCGGCTCGATCACCACCGCGCCGATCCCCGCCGCCTTCATCAGCGACTGCGCGCGGACGAGGCGCGCGGCGCGTTCGACCGCGTCGATCGGCTTGGTGCCGCCGGTGATATCGGACAGCGCCGACAGATCGGGCTCGGCGGCGCGCAGGATCGACGCGCTCGACAACAGCGGAAGCGCCATGGCGGCGGCGAGGACCTGGCGGCGATCGATCGGTGTGTGCATGGCCGGCACGATAGGGTCCTTGACCGCGCGCCCGCAATCCCCTCCCTAGGCGCGACGTTTCTCGGGAGATCGATTTTGGCCAACCGCCTGACCCTCTATATCCTTATCGGCCTGGTGCTGGGGCTGGTCACAGGATGGGGGCTTCACGTCGCGATCGACGACGGCAGCGCGGAATCGGCGGCGCGGCTGACCGAGATTGCGGGCTATGTTTCGATCGTCACGACGATCTTCCTGCGGCTGATCAAGATGATCATCGCGCCCCTGGTGTTCTCGACGCTGGTCGTGGGCATCGCGCACATGGGCGACACCGGCGCGCTCGGCCGGGTCGGCCTGCGCGCGGTCGGCTGGTTCCTGTGCGCCAGCCTGTTGTCGCTGACGCTGGGCCTGATCCTGGTCAACCTGTTCCATCCGGGCGTCGGGCTGAACCTGCCGCTGCCGCCCGTTACCGCGACCAGCGGCGTCGACCAGGCGGCGTTCGACATCGCCAAGTTCGTCACGCACATCGTGCCCGCGTCGATGATCCAGGCGATGGCCGAGAACGAGATCCTGCAGATCGTCATCATGTCGCTGTTCGTCGGCGTCGCGATCACCGCGGTCGGCGAGAAGGCCGCGCCGCTGGTCCGCGCGATCGACGCGCTGGCCAGCGTGATGCTGCAGATCACCAACTACGTCATGCGGTTCGCACCGTTCGCGGTGTTCGCGGCCGTCACCAGCACGCTGGCCGAGCGCGGGCCGGGCGTGATCGGCGACCTCGGCTACTTCATGCTGACCTTCTATATCGGACTCGCGCTGCTGTGGGCGCTGCTGATCGGGCTCGGGTTCGTGTTCATCGGCCGGCGAATGGGGCTGCTGGTC
>Ga0247813_10000753_pt1 | contig 26893 bp, 17 predicted proteins | sample UWRJL169409C1_FD_180719 | JGI IMG/M metagenome (GOLD analysis project Ga0247813, IMG submission 180719) | Plant litter microbial communities from Arlington Agricultural Research Station in Wisconsin, United States - UWRJ-L169-409C-1 | ecosystem: Environmental > Terrestrial > Plant litter >...
CCGTCGTGCGGGCATCGAGCGTCGAGGTCAGCCTGCGTGCGGGCGTCGAGGCACCCTCACCCGTCCCGCCGGCCCGCGAGCCCGCGGCCGGGGCGCCGGCTGCCTCCGAGACGACCACCAAGGACGGGCTCGACGCGGACGCCCTCGACGGGGAGCAGCCCCTCGACCCGAGCATCCCGGTCCCCGGCCGCGCCGCCCGGCGTGCCCTGGTCACCGACGAGCCGGTCGCCGGTGCCCGGACCAGCCACGCAGCGACAGCCCCGGCGGCACCACAGCCGAGCCCTGACCCGGTCCGCGACGCCGAGCGTGCCCGCGAGTACGTCGCCCGCCGGGCCCGCGCGACAGCCGCCCAGGCACCGCTCCGCGACAGGTCGTCGGTCCCCGACGCAGCCCCGGCGACCTCGCGCCGCGGCTACGACGCCGCGCGCCGCGCGGAACCCGTCGTGGTCCCCGCGACGTCGGCGACCTCGGCCTCGCCCCTCGTGGCGCGCGCGGACGAGGTGGCACCGCCGCCCCCGCCCGCGACCTCTGTGCCGGTCGTGCCGTCGGTCACCCCCGAGCCGGTGCCTCCAGCAGCACCCGCGCCCGCAGCTCCTGCGCCGGGCGGCCTCGACCACGCGTTCGTCGACCCGACCTTCGCCGAGATGACCGTGGTCCCGGCCGCCGAGCCCGAGCCCGTCGCGCTCGAGCTCACAGGGCCCGACGTCTCTGCGCTCGTCGACGACGACGACAGGTACGGCAGCACGGTGCTCTCCACGAGCCTCGTCGAGATCCGACGGCAGATGAACAACCGCGAGCCGGACGCCCTCCCCGGGCCCTTCCCGGTGCCCGAGGTCCCGAGGGTCCACAAGATCCGGATGTCCTCGGGGCTGCTCGTGCCGCTCGACCGCGCGGTGCTCATCGGGCGTGCGCCCGTGGTCTCGCGCGTCGCCGCGCGCGACCTGCCCAGGCTCGTCACCGTGGTCAGCCCGAACCAGGACATCTCGAGGACCCACGCCCAGGTGCACACCGACGGCGAAGACGTCCTGGTGACCGACCTCAACTCGACCAACGGCATGCTGCTCACCGAGGCCGGCCACCCGCCGCGCAGGCTGCGCTCGGGCGAGCCCACCCCGATCGCCCCGGGCGCCCTCGTGGACCTGGGCGACGGCGTGACCTTCACGCTGGAGCGTGACAGGTGAGCGCCCGCCGCCAGCCCTCGGTCCCCCCGAAGATCCCGGGCTACGAGTTCGTCCGCCTGCTCGGCATGGGTGGTTTTGCCGACGTCTTCGAGTACCGCCAGGAGCTCCCGCGCCGTTCGGTCGCCGTCAAGGTGCTGCTGTCGGGCTCGCTCGACCAGGAGGCCCGCGAGGCCTTCTTCGCCGAGGCCAACGTCATGGCCCAGCTGTCCCACCACCCGTCGATCGTCACCGTGTACCACGCAGACATCGCCTCGGACGGTCGCCCGTACCTCGTCATGGAGTACTGCTCCCGCCCCGGGCTCGGCACGCGCTACCGCATGGAGCGGTTCACCGTCGCCGAGGTGCTGCGCACGGGCATCCGGGTGGCGTCGGCCGTCGAGGCTGCCCACCACCTCGGGATCCTGCACCGCGACATCAAGCCCGCGAACATCCTCGCGACAGACTTCGGCTGGCCGGCGCTGACAGACTTCGGCATCGCCTCGACCCTCGGCTCCTCGGCCGCGGCGACCGGGATGTCGATCCCGTGGGCTGCGCCCGAGCTGCTCGCCGAGCGACCGACGGGCGACGCCCGCGGCGACGTGTACTCCCTCGGGGCGACCATCTACTCCTTGCTCGTGGGACGCTCGCCCTTCGAGGTGCCCGGCCGCAGCAACAGCCCGGCCGACCTGCTCTCGCGGATCGAGCGCTCGCCGCTGCCCACGATCGACCGCGAAGACGTGCCACCGGGCCTCTCGGCCGTGCTCGCCCGTGCGATGGCCAAAGACCCAGACCGCCGGTTCCTCAGCGCCCTCGCGCTCGCGCACGCGCTCCAGCAGGTCGAGCGGTCCATGCACCTGCCCGTGACGAGCATCGACCTGTCGCAGGACATCCTCCCGGACTCCTCGGCGAGCCGTGGTGACCTCGGCGGACCGCCCGGCGACGGCTCGCGCGACGACCAGGTGACCCGTCTGCGCCCCGTCGTGAGCATCGACCCCGACGGCGGTACAGGTGGCACAGGTGGCACCAGCAGCACGGGCGGTGTCAGCAGCTTCGCGTCGCAGGGCGCCCCTGCCCCCTCGACCCGGGCGCAGGCCCGTGCCGCTCGACGCACCCAGGCTCCTCCACCGCCGCCGGCCGACGAGGCCCCGCGCGCCTTCGACGAGGACGCCACGCGTCTGCGACCCATCACGACGATCACCGCGCAGACGGCCGTCCCCGAGCCGGGCCGTGACGCGCGGTCCTGGGGCTCGACCGACGGTGTGCGCACGACGACGGGCGGCACGGGTGCGCGTCGTGGCGACGCGTCACGAGGCCCCGCGCAGGACGCCGCGCAGCAGCACCCTGCAAGCTCGCCGGGGCAGCAGCCGCACGCAGCCCCGCGGTACGTGGACCCCCAGTACGTGGACCCGCAGTACGCCGATCCCCGGTACGCAGACCCGGCGCAGGCAGGGTTCGGGCAGACAGGGTCTGGGCCCACCGCGCCGCAGCACGACGACTCGCTGTACCCCTCCCACCCGTCGTACCCCTCCCACCCGTCGAGCCCGTCGCAGCCTCAGCAGCCCTACCCGCAGCAGGCTCCCTCCGGCTACGCAGGCGCGCCTCAGGGTGCCGCGCCCACTGACAGCCAGCCCGGGGGCGGGCCAGCGGCACCGTGGTACCAGGGCATCGCCCCGGCAGGCCATGGCGGCCAGCCTGGCGCGCCGACCGCCGCACCGGGCTACCCGGCGCCAGGCCAGCAGCACCTGCCGCTCCCGCGCGGTCCGCAGGCCCCGCTCGGCCAGCAGGGTCCCCTCGGTCTGCCCCAGGCCCCCTTCAGGCCGGCGGCCACGGCCTTCTCGCCGACCCCGGCCGAGATCCGGTCGCAGCACTACCGCAAGCCGTCCTCCGACGAAGAGCCCGGACGTCGCGGCCCGCACCGCGGGTGGCTCGTCGGTGCGGGTGCCCTGGTCGTCGCCGCGCTCGTGGTCGTCGGGGTGCTCGCCCTCGGCCGCGGGGCCGACGAGAACCCCCAGGCCGGCGACGACCCCACGTCGACCCCGACCTCCGTCGAGGAGGCCACGGTCCCCGGTCCGGCCAAGCTGACCGGCGTCGACCAGGGGGACGGTTCTGCGCTGTTCACCTGGGAGAACCCCGACGAGAAGGACGGCGACTCCTACGTGTGGCGCGAGGTCGCCGTCGACGGTCAGGGTGACGCACGCCGCACCACCGTGACCCAGGTCGAGGTCCCGCTCGACGAGACCACGGGCGTGGTCTGCATCGAGGTGTCCATCGTCCGCCAGGACGGGCGCGCCTCGACCATGCCCGTGCAGGAGTGCTCCCGATGAGGCTCGGTCGTGGCACCACGCGCGCCGAGCGGGTCCGGTCGACCTCGGCCGTCGTCGCCGGGGTCACGGTCCCGGCGGTCCTCGCGATCATGGCCGTGATCGACCCCGGCGTGAAGATCGCCGAGGTCGACCTCAACGACGGCGCCGTGTGGGTGACCAACCGGTCAGAGCTCAAGCTCGGCCGCTACGACGCGACGGTCCGCGAGCTCAACGGCGGGCTCGTCGCGACAGACCCGTCCTTCGACGTGCTGCAGTCCGGGCAGGACGTCCTGCTCGTCGAGCCCGGCAGGGTCTCGACGGTCGACCCCGCGACCATGGCCCTGACCACCCAGGCCGAGGTCCCCGCAGGCTCGCAGGTCGCGATGGGCGCGGGTGTCGTGGCCATCACCTCGCCCGAGGGTTCGGTGTGGGTGCGGACCATGACGTCCCTCGCCTCGGTCACGAGCGACACCCCGGGTGACATCGACCTGGGCGACGGCGGCATGGCCGTGGTCGACCCCGACGGCCTCGTCCTCGCCCTCGACCCGACCGACGGCACTGTCCACCGGGGCGAGATGGTCGACGGCACGCTCGCCGTGACCGACGCCGGCACCCTCGAGGGCGCGGCCGGTGTCGAGCCTGAGGCCGTCACGGCGGTCGACGGGACTCTCGTCATGCTCGCCGACGGCACGCTCCACGGGGACGGCTGGACGACCGACCTGGTCGACGGCGCCGCCCCCGTCCTCCAGCAGCCCTCGACCTCCGGCGCGTCGGTCGCCGTCGGGACGACCACACACCTGCTCGAGGTGGACCTCCGGTCCGGCGACGTCGCGGTGACCCCGACGTCCGGGCAGGGCACGCCTGCGGCCCCCGTGCGGCTCGGCGACTGCCTCTACGGCGCGTGGGCCAGCCCCACGGGCAGCTATCTCGTCAGGTGCGGCGACGACGAGCCGACCCTCATCGACCTCGAGCGCATGACAGCCCAGAGCACCCCGGTGTTCCGGGTGAACCGCTCGGTCGTCGCCCTCAACGACACGCTCCAGGGCCTCCTGTGGCTGCCCGACGACATGCCGCGCGTCCAGGTGCCCAACTGGGACCAGATCGAGCAGGACGACGACACCACGGACACCGAGGACGAGTCCGACGAGGTCGAGACCACCCAGCAGCAGCTCACCGAGTGCACGCCGGAGTCTGCGGCCCCGGGCGCTGTCGACGACGACCTCGCCGTGCGCCCCGGGCGCTCGACCATCCTCGAGGTCCTCAACAACGACACGGCCGGCGACTGCGGCATCATCGCGATCGACGAGATCGACACGACCACCCTGGACGCCGGCTTCGCGACAGTCGAGACGATCTACGGCGGGCGTGCGCTGCAGGCCGTGGTGTCACCCCAGGCGCAGGGCAGCGCCACCATCACCTACACGATCTCGGACGGGCGCGGGAACAGCCCGCCCTCGACCGCGACGGTCACGCTGCGTGCCTCCGACCCCGACAGCAACTCGGCCCCGGTCGAGCTGCGCACAGGGTCGGTCGAGGTCGAGCAGGGCGCGACTGTCGACGTCGACGCCCTCGCGAACTTCGTCGACCCGGACGGCGACGAGCTCGTGCTGCTCGACGCCGTGACCGACGGGACCGCGACGGTCCGCGCCCGCCAGAACGGCATGCTCACCGTCACGGCCGAGGGGGAGACCCTCGGCCGCCAGACCGTCACCCTCGTGGTGAGCGACGGGATCGAGCAGACCACCGGCCAGGTGGCCGTCGACGTCCGCGCGACGGGGTCGCTCCCGCCGAAGATCGACCCGATCCACGTGGTGACCGAGGCCGGCAAGGACGTCGACGTCGACGTCCTCGAGTCTGTCCACAGCCTCTCCAGGGAGCCGGCCCGCCTCGCGAGCGTCGACGAGCCTGCCGGGACGACGGTCTCGCCGAACCTCGACGACGGCTCTTTCACCTTCACCGCGACCAACGCCGCCACGTACTACGTGCCGTTCACAGTCGTCGCCTCGCCGCAGCAGGCCCAGGGCCTCGTCCGGGTGGACGTCGTCGAGCCGTCGACCGCACCCCAGCGGCCCGTCGCCGTGCGCGACCTCGCACCGCTGCCGCGGGGCGGCGAGGTGCTCGTCGACCCCCTCGCCAACGACGTCGACCCCTCCGGCGGCGTCCTCGTCGTGACGGCGGTGTCCGCCGCAGAGGGCTCAGCCCTGCAGTCTGTGGTCGTCGACCACAGGTACGTGCGCATCAGCTCCCAGCGCGACCTCGACGCGCCCGAGACCCTCGAGTACAGGGTGTCGAACGGCTTCGAAGAGGTCGCGGGCGAGATCCTCGTCCAGCCTGTCCAGCCGAGCGGCCTCGACCACCCGCCCGTGCTGCAAGACCTCGAGGCGACGGTCCGCACCACAGGTGTGGTGACGGTCCCCGTGCTCGACAGCGCGGTCGACCCTGACGGCGACGAGATGAGCATCGTCCCGGACCTCCTCGAGACCCTGCCGGCCGAGAAGGGCCTGCTCTTCGCCTCGGGTGACGTGCTGCGCTTCCAGGCCTCGGGGGAGACCGGGACCGTCGAGACCACCTACAGCGTCCAGGACGCCGGTGGCAACGTCACCACGGCGAGGCTGTCGATCTCGGTCCACGCCTCCGACCCTGAGACCAAGGCCGCACCGCGGCCGCGCGCGCTCACGGCGCGCACCTTCGACGGCGAGACCGTGCGCATCCCTGTGCCGCTGACAGGCATCGACCCCGACGGCGACGGCGTGACGCTGCTCGGTCAGGGCGACTCCGTGCCGAGCCTCGGCCGTGTCGTGGCCGTGGGTGCGGACTATCTCGAGTACGAGGCGTACCCGGGGTCCTACGGGACCGACACCTTCCAGTACGCGGTCGAGGACTGGACCGGGCAGCGGGCCCAGGCGACGGTCCGCGTCGGGATCTCTCCGCGCAGCGTGCAGGGCCAGCCCATCGTGGCGCGCAACGACGAGGCCACCGTCAGGCCCGGGCAGCGCGTCGAGGTGCGGGTGCTCCGCAACGACGTGGACCCCTCGGGCGGCGAGCTCTCCCTCGCCCCCGAGCTCGAGGTCCCCCCGGGTGTCGACGCGCACGTCGACAAGCGGCGTGTGGTCGTCACCGCGCCGGCCGAGCCCGTCGACGCGCTCACGATCGTCTACACGGTCACCAACACGCTCGGCTCGACAGCCCGGGCGACCCTGACCCTGCACGTCGTCGACGACGCCCCGATCGCGGCCCCGATCGCGCGTGACGTGACTGTCGCCCCGATCGAGGTGGTCGACAAGACGAGCGTCGAGGTCGACGTGCTCGCCCTCGCCGAGAACCCCTCCGGGCCGCTGAGCGACCTCGAGGTGTCGATCCCCTCGTCGCACTCGGGCGTCGCGCAGGTGATCGGCGACGGGCAGGTGCTCGTCACGCTCACCGACCGCACGCAGACCATCCCGTACAGGCTGACGAACACCCGCCCCGAGGCCGACGGCGTGGGGGCCTACGCCTTCATCGTCGTGCCAGCCCTCGGCGACTTCCCGCCGACCCTGCGGCCCAAGGCCCGCGAGCTGCGCGTCGCCTCGGGCGAAGAGCTGGTCATCTCCCTCGCCGAGTTCGTCCAGGTCGGCACAGGCAAGACCGCGCGCGTCCGCGACGCCGAGAGGGTCTCCGCGACCAACTCCGACGAGGGCGAGCTGGTCGTCGACGACACCACGCTGCGCTACGTCTCGGCGCCCGGCTATGCAGGCCCTGCGTCGATCACCGTCGAGGTGACCGACGGCGCGACCCGCGACGACCCCGCCGCGCGACGCTCTGTGCTGACCCTCCCGATCACCGTCTTCACCGAGGACGAGCGACCGCCGACCTTCACGCCGAGCGAGCTTCTCGTGCCGCAGGGAGAGTCGACGAGCGTCGACCTGCTCGGCTTCACGCGCGGGCCCCAGGGCGCCTCGGCCGAGCAGAAGTACACCTACGAGGTGGTCCAGGCTCCAGGCAACGGGTTCCTGGCCTCGATCACCCCGGGCACCACGCGCCTCGCAGTGAGCGTCCCCGCCGACGTCGCCCGTGGGACGCTCGGCACGGCGACCGTGCGGCTGGGCTACGGCAGCGTCGGGACCATGGACGTGCAGGTGACCTTCAAGGTCGCGGCGAGCTCACGCCAGCTCGCGACGCTCCAGGTCCACGAGGCCGACGGCGCCGCGGGCCGCGACGTGACCGTCAACGCGCTCGCCGGTGCGGGCAACCCCTTCAGCGAGCCGCTCACCCTGCTCAGCGCCTCCCCGGCTGTCGCCGGGCAGGGGACGGCCCGGGTGTCGGGCGGCAACGTCGTCGTCCGACCCGCCGAGGGGTTCACAGGGCTCATGGTGGTCCGCTACCGCGTCCGTGACGTCACCGGCGACCCGCTGCGCGAGGTCGACGGGACCATCCGGGTGGCGGTCCGGGACATCCCGGCGGCGCCCTCTGCGCCGCGGGTCGGCGAGGTGTCGAGCCGCGCGGTCCCGCTCAGCTGGGACGCCCCGGCCACGAACGGCTCGCCGATCACCGGGTACAGGGTCACCCGCTCACCGGGTGGCCAGACCACCCAGTGCGCGACGACAGCCTGCACGATCACCGGTCTGACCAACGGCACCGAGTACACCTTCACGGTCGCTGCGCAGAACGCCCTCGGCTGGTCGGCCGAGTCGCCTGCCAGCGGGCGCGCGACCCCTGACGCCGTCCCCGGCGTCCCCGGGTCGCCGAACCTCGAGCCCGGTGACCGCCAGGTCACCGCCACGTGGGCTGCGCCGGCGAACGACGGCACCCCCGTGACCAAGTACACGGCCGAGCTCTCCGGGCCGCAGGGCATCGTCTCCCGCGAGGTCGCCGGCACGACCATCGTCTTCTCCGGGCTGCAGAACGGCGCGGGCTACACGGTCCGCGTCAGGGCCCACAACTCCGCGACCCCGCCCGAGGGCGGCGCATGGAGCGGCGCGTCGCGCCAGGCTGTGCCTGCCGGGCTGCCGGGGACGCCCGAGGTCGGGGCGTCGCGGGTCGACACACTGCTCGGCGGGCAGATCAGGGCCACCTGGACCACCCCTGACGCCAACGGCTCGGCGATCACCGGGTACACGGTCGTCGCCCAGAGCTCGGGCCACCCGACGCTCACGTACCAGGCTGGCGGCGGCGAGACCGGGACGGTCTTCTCCTCGGTCGTCAACGGCGCGGACTACACGATCTCGGTGACCGCGAAGAACACCGTGGGCGCAGGGTCGGCCGGGGTCAGCGCGCCGACGTCGACCTTCGCCCCGCCTGGGGCGCCGGGGCGGGGTTCGACGACCGCAGCATCGGGTAGACCGTTCGGTGACGGTCAGGTGACGGCCTCATGGAGTCCGCCATCGGAGACCGGAGGTGTCGGAGTCGGGATCTCGTACTACGAGTTCGAAGGTCGGCCGGAGCAGATCGGCGGGACATCGCTCACGATCGGTGGTCTGCCGGGCGGGGAGAAGTCTCCTGGTCTGAGGGTCAGGGCTGTGAACAACCGCGGTGCTGCTGGACCGTGGACTGATCTCGCCACGATCGACATCTTCACCGTCGCAGCGACTCCTGCGGTCTCCGTGACGGCAACCGCAGGCTGGTACTCCACCGTGACGGCGTCGTGGCCTGAGCCGGCCAACGGCGGATCCGCGATCACCGGCTACAAGGTGAGATACAACGGCGGGGACTGGACCTCGCTCCCCGCCGGTCAGAGGTCGGTCGAGTACCGCGACATCGTCCCGGACACCGGTGCCAGGGTCGAGGTGATCGCTGTGACCAGCCAGGGTGACAGCGCCGTCGGCGTCGGGACCGGAGTTCCGACCGTGCCCAGGCCGCCCGGAGCGCCTGCTGGTCTGAACGCCGTCCCGACCGCTGACCCGCCGTCGATCCAGATCAACTGGCAGGAGCCGACGATCAACGGCTCTCCGGTGATCGGATACAGCTACCGGGTCTACCGCTCTAACGGTCTGGTACCCGGGTGGCAGGACACGGCTCCGGACGTACGTTCCGTGACGGTCACCTCAGGCATCTCTGAAGGGGACTGGGTGGTCGAGGTCTCGGCGCGTAGCGACCGCGGGCGCGGTGACGTCGCGTCGACCTCTGTCCACGTCGACCCTGCAGCGACACCAACCCCGACCAACCCTGGCGGCTAGACCAGACGCGCGCCGCGCGTCCCGCAGCGCTCCCGGCCGACCGGCCATGATGACGTCCGACAGACCAGCAGCCTCGCTGCCCCCGACAGAAAGCGGCACCTCCCGATGACCTCGAACGCGACGCCCGGCCCCATGACGGCCGAGCAGGCGGCCTGGTTCGCCCAGACCTTCAGCACGCTCGTCGACAACGTCGGCGTGGCTGTCCTGGGCAAGACGCACGTGGTGCGACTGACCCTCACGGCCATGCTCGCCGAGGGCCACATCCTGCTCGAGGACGCCCCGGGCACGGGCAAGACGATGCTCGCCCGGGCGCTCGCCGCGACCGTCGACGGCACCCACCACCGCATCCAGTTCACGCCCGACCTCCTGCCCTCGGACGTCACGGGTGTGACCATCTACGACCAGAAGACGAGCGTCTTCGAGTTCCACAAGGGCCCGATCTTCGCCTCGGTGGTCCTCGCTGACGAGATCAACCGGGCGTCCCCGAAGACGCAGTCGGCGCTCCTCGAGGTCATGGAAGAGTCGCGGGTCACCGTCGACGGCACCTCGTACCCGGTCGGTCGCCCGTTCATGGTCATCGCGACGCAGAACCCCATCGAGCAGGCCGGCACGTACCGCCTGCCCGAGGCGCAGCTCGACAGGTTCCTCATGAAGACCTCGCTCGGCTACCCGGACCACGCGTCGACGGTCCAGATCCTCGCAGGGTCGGCCGCCCGCGACCGGACGTCGGCCATCACGTCGGTCATCACCTCGGCGGCGGTCGCGAGCATGGCCGACCTCGCGGCCACCGTCTACGTCGACACGTCGATCAACGACTACGTCGCGCGCCTCGCCGAGGCCACGCGCACCGACGCCGAGACCCGTCTGGGGGTGAGCGTCCGCGGGTGCCTCGCGCTCGTGCGCTGCGCCAAGGTGTGGGCCGCCGCCCAGGGCCGTGCCTACGTCATCCCGGACGACGTCAAAGAGCTCGCCGTCGCCGTCCTCTCGCACCGCCTGGTGCTCGACGTCGAGGCCGAGTTCGCGGGTGTGACCCCCGAGGAGATCGTCGAGAGGATCCTCGGCGAGACCGTCCCTCCGACGGAGCGGGCCGTCTGACGTGAGCGGACCCGCAGCCCTCGGCGGCAGGAGGGGCTCGACAGGTCGTCTCGCGCGCTCCGCCGTGCGCGGGGTGCGGGCCAGGACCGGAGGCCTCACAGGCCTCGGGTGGGGCATGGTCGTGGCCGCGGTGGTCACGCTCGTCGTCGGCCGCCGCTACGGGTGGGCCGAGCTCGTCGTCGCCGCCTGCGTGCTCGGTGTCGCCGTCCTCGTCTCGGCCGCGATGACCGTCGGGCGCTCGCACTACGCGGTCGACGTCGACCTCGCCGACGACGCCGTCACCGTCGGCGAGCGCGCGATGGGGCGCATCGAGGTGCGCAACGTCGGCCGTCGCCGTCTCCTCCCGGCCCGCATCGAGCTGCCCGTCGGCATCGGCTCGGCCAGCTTCGCGCTGCCCAGCATGGCCGCGGGTGCCGTCCACGAAGAGGTCTACGCGATCCCGACGACCCGACGCGCCGTGGTGGTCGTCGGCCCTGTCCGCTCGGTCCGTGCCGACCCGCTCGGCATCGCGCGCCGCGAGGTGCTGTGGACCGACCCCGTCGAGCTCTACGTCCACCCTGTCACCGTGTCGCTGACCGGGACCCGCGCCGGGCTGCTGCGCGACCTCGAGGGGCAGTCGACCCGCAGCCTGTCGGACGACGACATGTCCTTCCACGCCCTGCGCGAGTACATCCCCGGGGACGACCGCCGCAGCATCCACTGGCGCACGAGCGCCCGCACCGGCACGCTCATGGTCCGCCAGTTCGAGGACACCCGCCGCACCCACACAGCCCTCGCCGTGTCGACGGACACCGAGGACTACCGCCACGAGGACGAGCTCGAGCTCGCCGTGAGCACCTTCGCGTCGCTCGGCACGCACGTGATCCGCGAGGGCCTGGAGATCACGGCGCTCGCCGGGGACCAGCGCCTGCGCACCCAGACCCCGCGCCGGCTGCTCGACGACTGCTCCGCGCTCGTCGCGACGCCGCGGGCCGCCGACGCCCACGACCTCTCCAGGGTCGTCGCGCGGAATGCGCCGTCAGCCTCGATGGCGATCGTCATGACGGGGACGGTGCCCACACGGGCCGACCTGCGGACCAGCTCGTCCCATCTGCCCCCGGGCCTGCGGACGGTGTTCGTCCAGTGCGACCCCGGCGCCGAGCTGAGCCTGCGGACGCAGGGCACGCTCTCGGTGTCGACCCTCGGGAGCGTCGAGGACCTCCCGCGCCTCTTGCGTCAGCTGGTGACAGGATGACCGGCCTGCTGGGCGCGACCCGCCCGCCCGAGACGACGACAGACACCCAGGGGCGCAGCATCCGGATCGTCGGAGCGCCCGCCGGCTCGCGTCCTGCCGCAGGTCTGCTCGTCGACGTCCTCGTGGTCGCCGTCGCCGTCCTGCTCGGGCTCGTCCCGCTCGTGCCCGTCTTCGGTCTCGGTGCCGCGGCCCCGGCGATCGTCGGCGGCGTGGTGGTCGGTGCGGTCCTGGCCGTCGCCGCGGTCGTCCGCCGTTGGCCTGTCGTGGTGACCCTCGCCGCAGCCGTGCTCGCCTACGCCCTGCTGGGCGGTCCGCTGGCCGCCCCCGCCACGACCACAGCCGGTGTGCTCCCGACGGGCAGCACGCTCGTGACCCTCGGGCAGGGTGTCGTGACCTCGTGGAAGCAGGTGCTCACCCTCGAGCCGCCGCTCGGGTCGAGCGGCACAGGGCTCGTCGCGCCCTTCGTGCTCGGGCTCGCCGCTGTGCTCGGGGGTGGTCTGCTCGCTGCGAGCCGGCAGGTCTCGGGCCGCGCCGCGACAGCCCGGCTGCTCGTCGCCGTCGCCGTGCCGCCCGCGGTCCTCGTGCTGTCCATCTTGCTCGGCACGGTCGAGCGGACCCTCGCCGTGGTGGTCGGTGCGAGCATGACGGTCCTGCTCGTCGTGTGGGTCGCGTGGCGGCGGGGTGCGTGGCGCCCGCAGCGGGTGCCGTCGCTCGCCGTGCTCGCGGTCCTCTCGATCGGCGGAGGCGTCCTCCTCGCTCCTGTCGTCGCGGGCGACACCCCGCGCTTCGTGCTGCGCAGCGTGATCGTCCCGCCCTTCGACCCGCGCGACTACGCCAGCCCGCTGTCGGCCTACAGGGCCTTCATCAAGGACCAGCGCGAGGCCGACCTGCTGACTGTCGACGGCCTCCCCGAGGACGGGCTCGTCAGGGTCGCGACGATGGACAGCTTCGACGGGGTCGTCTGGAACGTCGTCGGCGACGGCGAGCCGCAGGCCTCCGGTGCCTTCCGCAAGGTCGGCGACGTCATCCCGGTGACCGTCGCCGGGGCCGAGGCGCAGGTCGAGGTCGAGGTCGGCGAGCTGCGCGGGCCCTGGCTGCCGACCGTCGGCGAGACCCGACGCGTGACCCTCTCGGGCCCAGACGCCGACCGCACCCGTGAGGCCTTCCGCTTCAACGACGCGACGGGGACCGGTGTGCTGAGCACCTCGCTCGTCCCCGGGCAGGCGTACACCCTCGACGCCGTGGTGCCGGCCCCGGTGACGGACCAGGAGATCGGCGACGCGCAGGCGAGCACCCTCGCCGTCCCCGCACCGCAGCAGGTGCCCGACATCGTCGTCGAGCGTGCCAAGCAGGTGACCGCGAGCGCGACGTCCCCCGCAGGCGCGGCCCGGGCGATCGAGACGTACCTGCACGAGACCGGCTACTTCAGCCACGGCGACGACTACCCCTCGCTCGCCGGTCACTCGGCGTACCGCATGAACCTCCTGCTGGGCGAAGACCTCATGGTGGGCGACGCCGAGCAGTACGCCTCGCTCATGGCCCTCATGGCGAGCCAGTCCGGGCTGACGGCCCGGGTGGTCCTCGGTTTTGTCCCGTCCGAGGAGCAGCGCGGCGACGACTCGATCACCTTCACCGGTGGTGAGATCCAGGCGTGGACGGAGATCGCCTACGAGGGTGTCGGCTGGGTGCCGTACTTCCCGACGCCCGACACCAACCGGACGCCCGAGACGGCCGACGAGGAGGTGCAGAACGAGCCGCAGCCGCAGGTCGTGCAGCCTCCGCCGCCGCCCGCCGAGCCTGTCTCCCCGCCGTCGGAGGACGCCGAAGACCCGTCGGTGACGACCAACGAGGAGGAGACCGCCGCCGAGGGGAACCTGCGCACCGTCCTGCTCGTGGTCGCCGCCGTCGCCGTCCCGCTGCTGCTCCTGCTCACGCCGTCGCTCGTGGTCGTCGCGCTCAAGGCGCGCCGTCGGCGTCGTCGCCGTCGGGCTGCGACCGCAGAGCTGCAGATCAGCGGCGGGTGGGACGAGGTGCTCGACACCGCGCACGACTTCAAGGTTGCCCCGCCCGCCGACGCCACCCGGCGCGAGGCGTCGAAGGCGCTGCTCGAGACCTTCCCGAAGGCACCCGTGGTGCTGCTCGCCGACCAGGCCGACGCCGCGGTGTTCTCAGCCGACGGTGCTGGTTCCCGTGGGGTGTCGCGCTACTGGGCGGCGGTCGACGAGACCGTGCACACGATCCGCACCCACGGGTCGGCCTGGCGCAGGCTGCGCGGGACGCTCGCGCTCACGTCGCTGCGTCGTCGCCGGGTCCGGTCTGCGGCTCCGGCTCCGGCGCCAGCCGACCGAGACGCTCGACGTGCTCGAGCACAGCGCCCTGCACGGCGGGGTGGGCGACAGTCCTGAGCTGTCGGCTCAGGCGGAGGTTCCGGCCAGCTGTGTCAGCTCTGGCCCTTCCTGCGTCGCACGGCGAGCGTGGTGATGCCGAGGACCACCAGCACCCCGGCCGCGAGCAGCAGCGGGGTCGAGCCCGCACCCGTCGCGGAGAGGTCTTCGTCGCGGTAGCGGTCCGAGACCGCGGGTGAGGTGCGTCGGGCTCCGGCGGGGGTGCTCGGACCCTGGCCTGAGCCCGGGGGGACGCCAGCACCCGGGGTCGGGCCCGTCGGCGGCGCAGGGGTCACAGGTGCGGGCGTGTCCGAGGGGGCGACAGTCGGGACAGGTGTCACGGTCGGTGTGTCGGTCGGCGCCGGGGTGTCGGTGGGAGACGGGGTCTCGGTGGGGGTGTCGGTCGGCGTGGGGACGTCGCACACGGGCGCGGTGATCGTGTTGTTGATGAGCGTGACCTCGCCGGTCTGCGCGAGCGCCCGACCCTCGAGCGTGGCCCCCGAGGCCATGCTGATCGACGTCGACGCCATGACGGTCCCGACGAAGTCGGTGCCCGTGCCGATCACGGCGCTCTCGGCGATCTGCCAGTACACGTTGCACGAGGCGGCGTCGCCGAGGAAGGCGACCTCGCTGTCCGTCGCTGTCGTCAGGCCCGAGGTCAGCTGGAAGATGAACACGGCTGCGGGGTCACCCAGGGTGTCGAGGGTCAGCGTCCCCGTGAGCTGCGCGGCCGGGAGCCTGTAGGTGCCGGGGGTGAGGGTCTGACCACCGAGCTCGGCGGGGAGGTTGATGAAGGGCGTGCGGCCCGCGGCGTCGCCGTAGGCGGCGGTCAGGTCTGACTTGGCCTGGAGAGCCACAGCGTCTCCGAGGTGCACCTCGCCGCCGACGATCCCGGGCGGGAAGCCGGGTGCAGTCGTCCCAGGGTGGACACCCAGGCTCTGGCCCAGGACCGACGGACCGGTGTTGGTGACGGTCTCTGCGCCGAGCACAGAGAAGCTCCCGGTCGTGCCGAGCGAGACCGGCGGGTCGGCGGCCTCGGCCGGCAGCTGGTCGAGCACGACGAGCGTCGAGCCGAGGGCCAGCACAGCGACGACGGAGACGGCGAGTACTGGCCGGGCCCCCGTGCCGAGCGCGCGCGGGGATCGGATCGTGCGGTCTCTACGGGCTGCCGTCGTCATGGGGTGTCCTCTCGTAGGGCACCCCCGGAGGCAGACGCCACGGTGGCCGGCCAGCTCGAGAGAGCACCGGCAGCCCATCGGCTGCCTGCCCTGAGTAGAGCACCCTTCGGGGGGTCACGCGCGGCCACGGACGACGCCGCAGGTCACGGCCTCGGCCGGGTACGGCGGCTCGTAGCCCCGGTGCCTGTCAGATCCGCCACGCTGCCGCGCGACGCCGCGAGCGGACGGCGATGCCGATGACCAGCCCGACGAAGGTCAGCACGAGGGCGATCCCCGCGGTCAGGCGCACCCACGGTGGCAGCCCCCACAGGGTGGCCGTCTCGTCGAGGAGACCGAAGACGCCGCTGATGATGAGGAAGGCCCCGCAGAACCCGAGCGCTGCCGCGGCGACCGCGAACCGCACGACCTCTCGCTCCCGCGAGCGCGGGGCGAACTGGTCGGCGTACCTGGAGACCGGGCCGAAGGCCTCGACAGGGTCCTCGCCCGACTCTGCGAGGTGGCTCTGGACCTCCCGGACGATCTGCCGAGCGGCCTCGGCGGGCACGTCGCGGACGTCGAGGGCCTCGGCGAGGTCGGAGGCGTACTGCTCGTGCGTGCTCTTGCTCATGACGTGCCCTTCGTCCCGGTGATGATCGCTGTGCTGACCTGCGTGAAGGCGACCCAGTCGGCCCTGTACGCCTCGAGGTGCTCGCGGCCGGCCGGGGTGATCGAGTAGTACTTGCGCCCCGGTCCGCTGTCGCCCTCGCGCCAGGTGGCGACGACGTCGCCGTCCTGCTCGAGCCGGGCGAGCAGCGGGTAGAGGGTGCCGCCCTTGACGACACCCATCCCGCCGTCCGCGAGGCGCTGGGCGACGAGGTACCCGTAGGTCTCGCCCTCGCTCACGAGCGACAGGACGGCGCCGACGAGCGCGCTCCGCAGCCACTCGGCAGGCCATCGCTGTGTCTCCATGAGGTAGATGGTGGCACGACCTAGATGGGGACGCAACCTAGATGGTCGTGCGACCCATCGGACGAGGTGGCCTGCGCGGCGCTCCGCCGGTGGGTCCAGGCTGGGCTCTGGTCGGTGGGTGAGAGGCTGCAGGGGTGTCGTCGTCAGGCTCGGCGGTCGTCTAGTCTTCGCTGGTATGGCATCAGAGCAGAGTCAGCCGGAGGCCCGTGACGTGCAGGACCAGGCCGCAGGGGACGTAGCCGCAGGTGAGCAGCCCGTCGGGGTCCAGAAGGCACGCAGCCTGCGCAGGCGCAAGGAGATCGTCGAGGCGGCGATGACGACCTTCGCGAACCGCGGCTTCTACAACTCCTCCCTGGCGGAGATCGCCGACGAGGTCGGGATCTCGGCCGCCGGGATCCTGCACCACTTCAAGACGAAGGACCAGCTCCTCACCGAGGTGCTGCGCACCCGCGACATGGTCGACATCGAAGAGGCCGCCCACGGGCGCGAGCTCGTCGGGCTGGAGTTTCTGAGGCACCTCGTGGACACCGCGGCGCTCAACAGCACCCGGCCGGGCATCACGCAGCTCTACGCGGTGATGTCGGCCGAGTCGGTCACCACGGACCACCCCGCGCAGGAGTGGTTCCGCGGCAGGTACGTGGGGCTGCGGGAGATGGTCCAGAAGGCGCTCGCGCAGGCGCGGGACATCGGCGAGCTGCGCGACGACGCCGACGTCGCCGAGACGGCGATCGCGATCATCGCCGTGATGGACGGTCTCCAGGTCCAGTGGCTGCTGGACCCGGAGACCGTCGACATGGCCGCTGTCACGCACCGCACGATCGACGCACTCGTCGCCTCGCTCGCCCCCGAGGAGGACTGAGCTCTCCCTGCGTGCGGGCGGCGGCGAGAGCCCCCGGGCCCCGAGCAGGACGCGCGGCGCCACGGGGACTGGCATGGCCCGGAGCGGGCAGGGCCAGCGGCCTCAGCCCTTGATCGCCCCCGTGAGCACACCCTTGGTGAAGTAGCGCTGCGCGAAGGGGTAGAGCATGAGGATCGGGATGGTCGCCACGACGATCACGGCCATCTGGAGCGTCTGCCCGGGCGGTGGCGGCTGGTCCGGCGCCTGGATCGAGGTGAGTGCTGAGCCCTGGACCACGTACTGGTTGAGGACCACCTGGATGGGCCACTTCGACGTGTCGTTGAGGTAGATCATCGCGTTGAAGAACGAGTTCCAGTACCCGACCGCGTAGAACAGCGCGATGACGGCGAGCACGGCCTTCGACAGCGGGATGACGATCCGCGTGAAGATGCGCCAGTCGCTCGCCCCGTCGAGACGCGCGGACTCGAAGAGCTCGCTCGGGAGCCCCATGAAGAAGTTGCGCACCACGACCATGTTGAAGGCCGAGATGAGCCCGGGGACGATGAGCGACCAGTACGAGTCGAGCAGCCCGAGTGACCTCACGAGCAGGTAGTTGGGGATGATCCCCGCGCCGAAGAGCATCGTGCACAGCACGAGGACGAGGATCGTCTTGGCCCCGGGCACGTCCCGGGTCCGCATGAGCCCGTAGGCCAGAGTCGTGGTGAAGATCATCGACAGGGTGGTGCCGACGGTCGTGATGCCGATCGACACGAGCATCGCGCGGGTGACCACGTCTCCGCCGAGGATCGACCTGTACGCGTCGAGGGAGAAGGCGGTCGGGAAGAACCCGCCCGACGCGGCGGCCTCGCGCGAGGCGAAGCTCATCGCGATGACGTAGACGAAGGGGTAGAGCATCACGAGCACGATGAGCGCGATGGTGATCGCCTTGAGGAGCTGGACCCCGGGGGACGGCGTCCCCATCCACACTGGTCGCTTGCCGGACGGCCTGTAGACCGGGACCGTGCGGTCGAGCAGGGGCGCTGGCGCCTGCGGTGCTGCTGTCATCAGAACAACCCTCCGGTCCCGAGCCTCTTGGCGAACTTGTTGGCGGCCAGCACGAGGACCGTGCCGATGACGCCCTTGAACAGCCCGGCTGCCGTCGACAGCCCCCAGTCGCCGCCTGCGATGCCGCGGTAGTAGACGAAGGTGTCGAGCACCTCGGCGGCGTCTGCGCCGACCGCGGGCTGCTGGAGCAGCAGCTGTTCGAAGCCGACGGTCAGCACGTTGCCGATGGTGAGGATGAGCAGCAGCGTGATGACGGGGACCAGGCCGGGGAGCGTGATGTGCCACGTCCTGCGGGCAGCCCCGGCGCCGTCCACGGCCGCGGCCTCGTAGAGCTCGTTGGGGATGCCGCTGATCGCGGCGAAGAAGATGATCGTGCCCCAGCCGATGTCCTTCCAGATCACCTGCGAGACGACGAGGGCCTTGAAGGTGTCCGGGTCGGACATGATGTTGACGTTGTCGAGCCCGATGGCAGAGAAGAGCTCGGCCGCTGGTCCGGCACCGCCGAACACCTGCTGCCAGATCGAGATGACGATCACCCACGAGATGAAGTGGGGCAGGTAGACGATCGACTGGACCACGCGCTTGGTGCGCTCGGAGATGAGCGAGTTGAGCAGCAGGGCCAGCAAGATCGGGGCCGGGAAGGCGAAGACGATCTGCAGGGACGAGATGAGCAGGGTGTTCTTGAGCGCCCCGAGGAACTGCGGGTCCGAGAACATCGCCGTGAAGTTGTCGAAGCCCACCCACTCCGAGCCGCCGATGCCCCAGTAGGGCGAGTAGTCCTGGAACGCGACCACGTTGCCGAGCAGCGGCACGTAGGCGAACACCAGGAAGAACAGCATCCCGGGGACGATGAAGGCGTAGGTCCAGCGCTCCCGCTTCATGCGGGTCCATACCGACGCCTGCTCGCGCAGGACGTGCTCGAGCCGAGGGTCGTCGCGCCGACGGCGACGGCGCCCAGGCCTGCTGGCCCTGCCGCGCCCGGCCGGTGCGTCGCTCGCCGCCGGGGAGGTGCCGGCCTGTGCCGGCACCCCGTCCTTGGTCACGGACATCGGCGGTCAGACCTGCTCGGCGAGAGCGGTCTCGTAAGCCTTGCGGACCGTGTCGCCGCCGGCCTTGCGCCAGGCGTCGCGGTACTCGTCGAGCTGGTCGAGCGACATGCGGCCCGACACGATCCCGTTGCGGTAGTCGGTGTCGACAGCGGCGAGCTTCGAGCCCTCGCTGACGTTCGGCTCGTTGTAGAGCCCGACGACGGGGCTGGGGACCGTCGCCGCGATGAGCGGCTCGAGGGTCTGCTGGAAGTTCTCGACGAACTCGACCGAGGTCGGGGCCACCACGAAGGACGGCGACTTGAAGGCGCCGAGCCACTGGAGCGCGGCGCGGTCGTTGTTCGCGGTCTCGTCGTTCAGGTCTTCGATCACACCGCCCTCGCCGAGCGTGTAGTTGTAGCCCTCGGCGCCCGTGTGGATGAACAGCGCCTCGGTGCTGCCGTCAGGTGCGCGCCAGTAGTTGACGACGTCGAGGAGCTCGGCCAGACGCTCGGGGTCTTCGGCGGCCTTCGCCGAGATCGAGACCATGCCCCAGTAGCCGTCGTTGCGCTGGACGACGATCTCGCCGCCGTCGACCGCGGGCGGGACGAACATGCGCGGGTCGGCGCCCTCGGTGATGTCCACGGTGTCGCGCAGGATGTTCGCGCCGAAGTAGCCGTTGAAGGAGTCGACGGTGATCGCGAGCTGGCCGTTGGTGAACATCTCGGCAGCCTTGTTGCCCTGGGTCCCGAGGGCGAGGGCGTCGGGGTGGTAGACACCCGCCTTCCAGAGCTGGGTGTGGAACTCCAGGACGTCGGCGTAGGCGTCGGTCTCGATGACGTTGACCAGCTTGCCGGAGTCGTCGAGCTGCCACGTGGTGCCGGCCCGGAACATCCACTCCACGACGGCCTGCAGCTTGCCGTCGAAGGCACCGATGCCCCAGTGCTGCTTGCCGTTCACCGACTTGAGGGCGGCGACAGCCGTCATCATCTCGAGGAAGCCGGCGGCGTCGGCGGGCATCTCCTCGTAGCCGGCGGCCTGCATGAGGTCCCACCGGATGGCCGGGAAGTTGGTGAGGTACGGGTCTTCGTTCGGGATGCCGAAGAGGTGCCCGTTCTTGGCGGAGGCCTTCCAGGCGTTCGACCCCACGTTGGCGAGGTTGGGCCAGCGCAGGATCTCGTCGCCCGCGAGCACCTCGGAGAGGTCGGCGAACACCCCGTCGTTGATGGCCTTCGCGGCGACGGCGTTGGTGTCCTGGACGAACAGCAGGTCCGGGACGTTGCCCGAGGCGATGGTCGTGGCCATCTTCTCGTTGTAGGTGTCGAAGGCGACGAGGGTCGGCTCGAAGGTGCCGCCGAGCCGCTCGTTCAGCCCGGCCCAGTACTCGTTGGCCGGGGCCTTCTGGGGAGGAGCGCCCCAGAGCACCTGGAAGGTCGTGACCTTGCCGCCGGACAGCGGGGCCTTGGTCACCGAGTCGTAGTACTCCTGGATCGGCTGGGTGTAGATGGTCGGCATGCCCTCGACAGCGCTGACGATCCCCCCGGGGACCTCGCGCGGTGCGACGTAGGTGGGCAGTGCGAGGGCGACGGCCTCGCGGGGGTTCGGGCGGGCACCCCCGCCCCCGCCACCCGAGCAGGAGGCGAGCGTCACGGACAGCGCCGCGATGCCGGTGAGGCTGAGGAAGGTGCGCCGGCTGAGCTGTGCATCGAGTCGGGGACCGAGAGGTGCCGAGGACATCCGCTTCTCCTTTGAAGGTGGTGATGCTCAATCAGCCACGACGGTAGCGCCAGCCCCGTAGAATGTCTAACGAACGTTCAGTAAGTTGGCGTGACCTGCGAGGACATCCCTCCACCTAGACTTCGTGCCTACCACTCATCAGTCCTGCTCGAGAGGCAGCCCCCAGCCGTGTACTCGTTCCTCCTGGCGATCATCTACGTCGCCTTCATCAGCCTCGGGCTCCCGGACTCCCTCGTCGGGGCGGGGTGGCCGGTCATGCACCAGGACCTCGGTGTCCCGCTGGCCTACGCCGGCATCATCACCATGATCATCGCCGGAGGCACGATCTTCTCGAGCCTGGCCTCGGAGCGGGTCACCCGCCGCTTCGGTGCTGGCATCGTCACCGCTGCCAGCGTCGGTCTCACTGCAGCCGCGCTCGTCGGCTTCTCGGTCTCCGGCTCGTTCTGGGTGCTGTGCCTGTGGGCCGTGCCCTACGGGCTGGGGGCCGGCGCTGTCGACGCTGCGCTCAACAACTACGTCGCCCTGCACTACGCGGCCCGGCACATGAACTGGCTGCACAGCTTCTGGGGCCTGGGCGCGTCGATCAGCCCGTTCATCATGAGCTACGCCCTGACCTCAGGTCAGGGGTGGTCGAGCGCCTACAGGATCGTCGGTCTGGCCCAGGTCGTGCTCACCTTCGTGCTGATCATGACCCTGCCTGTGTGGGGGAGGGCGGCCAAGACCGCGCTGACGGCACCGGCGGCACCGGCGGCACCGGCGGGACCGGCGGGGCGCGACGACGGCGACGTCGCCCCTGGTGCCGACACCGCTGTCGGTGCCGGAGAGGCGGCTGGGGGCGAAGCGGCGGCTCTCGACGGACAGGCAAGCGGAGCCGAGCCGTCCGGCAGACGCAGCGCCCACGTGCCGCTCGCGGAGGCGCTGCGCATCCCCGGGGTCGTACTCATCCTCGTCGCCTTCTTCGCCTACTGCGCGCTCGAGAGCACGGCGATCTTGTGGGCGTCGACCTTCCTGGTCACCGACCGGGGCGTCAACCCCGCGACGGCGGCGGCCTTCGCCTCGTTGTTCCTCATCGGCATCACCGGTGGACGGTTCTTGGCAGGCTTCTTCGCCGACCGCATCGGTGACAAGCAGCTGATCCGCGGCGGCTTCGTGACGATCGGCGTGGGTGTCGCGATGCTCGCGCTCCCGCTGGGGGCAGACGCGCCGGCTCTCGTCGGCCTCGTGGTCGTCGGGCTCGGGTGCGCGCCGATCTACCCGGCGATCATCCACTCCACCCCGGTGAACTTCGGTCGGGACAGGTCGCAGGCCGTCATCGGCATCCAGATGGCTGCGGCGTACACGGGCTCGACCCTGGCGCCGCCGCTGTTCGGCGTGGTCTCGACCTGGGTGGGGATGTGGACCTTCCCGCTGTTCCTCGCCGTGCTGGCGGTCCTGGGCCTGCTGATGTCCGAGCGCCTCAACCGGCTCGTCGGGCGCAGGGCGCCGGTCGATGGGTTCGTTCGCCAGTCCTGAGCGCTGAGCTCTGCGCGCCGGGTCCCGGGTGCTGGGCGCCGAGAGCTGGGCGCCGGGCGTCGCCGATCCTCTGCTCGAGACCCTCTCGTCAGCGGTCCGACCTACTCTGTGACTGGTGTGCCTGTCGTCGCGCAGCGTCGCGGCCCCATCCCCTCCGGCCCGAGAGAGACCCCTGTGAGCACCGAGAAGACCCCCGTGACCGAGACGCCCCGCGTCGAGGCCGCACCCCGCTTCGGCTGGATCTACGCGAGCCTGCTGCTCGTCATGTTCCTCGCCGCCCTCGACCAGACCATCGTCGGCACGGCCCTGCCGACAGTCGTCGGAGAGCTCGACGGCGTCAACCACATGGCGTGGGTGGTCACCGCCTACGTGCTCGCCATGACCATCGCGATGCCGGTGTACGGCAAGGTCGGCGACCTCGTCGGCCGCAAGAAGCTCTTCCTCTTCGCGATCGCCCTGTTCCTGCTCGGCTCGGCCCTGTGCGGCGTCGCGCAGGACATGATCCAGCTCATCGGCTTCCGTGCGCTCCAGGGCCTCGGCGGTGCTGGCCTGATGATCACGTCGCAGGCGATCCTCGCCGACCTCGTCCCCGCCCGTGAGCGTGCCAAGTACATGGCTCCCATGGGTGCCGTCTTCGGTGTCGCGTCCGTCGCGGGTCCGCTGCTCGGCGGCTGGCTGACCGACTCGGTCGACTGGCGCTGGATCTTCTGGGTCAACCTGCCGCTCGGCATCGCGGCCTTCGCCGTCGCCGCGACCATGATCCACCTGCCCAAGCGCACGTCGACCGCCAAGATCGACTACCTGGGCATCGCGACGATGGCCGTCGCCGTGACGGGCATCGTGCTGGTCTGCACCTGGGGCGGGACCGAGTACGACTGGTCGTCGCCGACGATCCTCGTGCTCGCTGTGGTCGGGCTCCTCGCGACGGCCGCCTTCCTGGTGGTCGAGCACCGCGCCGTCGAGCCGATCATCCCGCTCGGCCTGTTCCGCAACCGGACCTTCGTGGTCGCCACGACCCTCGGGCTCTTCGTCGGGGCGGGCATGTTCGGTGCGCTCGCCTACATGCCGACCTTCTTGCAGATGGCCTACGGGGTCAACGCGACAGAATCGGGCCTGCTGCTCATCCCGATGACCGTCGGCATGCTCACGGGGTCGTTGTTCTCGGGGTCGAGGGTCAGCAAGACCGGCCGGTACAGGATCTACCCCGTCGTCGGGACCGTGATCGCGGCCTTGGCGATGCTGCTGCTCTCGCGGGTCAGCGACGAGACACGCCTCTGGGCCGTCTGCGCGATCCTCGCCCTCATGGGTCTGGGCATCGGGCTGTTCTTCCAGCTGCTCGTGCTCACCGTGCAGAACGCCGTGCCGCCGCGCGAGATCGGCACGGCGACGTCGTCGAACAACTTCTTCCGCGAGATCGGTGTCACCCTCGGTACCGCGATCCTCGGGACCGTCTTCGCCTCGCGGCTGACCTCGGGCCTCGCCGACGCGCTCAGCGGCACCGAGGGGGTCGACCTGCCCGGCGCCACGAGCCTCACGCCCGCGATCGTCCGGTCCTTGCCCGAGGCGGTCCAGTCCGGGGTGGTCGACGCGTACACCGACGCGCTCATCCCGCTCTTCGCCTTCCTCGTGCCGATGTTCCTCGCCGGGACCATCGTCGCGCTGTTCCTGCCGCACATCCCGCTCGCGAGCCGGAGCGACGTGGCGGGAGCGCTCGAGGTCGACCCGGCCGGACAGCCTGGCGACGAGGTCCTCGGTGAGCCTGCCGACGAGCGGGTCGGCCGGTCGGCCGACGAGGCGTCGGGCGCGCAGCGCTAGCCGTCGCCGGGGAACCGCACCCGTCGGACCGCCCTGTACACGGTCGCCCGCGACACCCCGAAGATCTCGGCGACCTCGCTCGCGGTGCGTGACCCCTCGTGGAGGGTGGTGACGAGCTGACGTTCCTGCGCAGGGGTGAGCGTCGGGCGTCGGCCGCGCAGGTGGCCCTTGGCGCTGGCCTCGGCCATCCCCTCGCGGGTGCGCAGCCTGACGAGGTCCGCCTCGAGGTCGGCGACGAGGGCCAGGCAGTCGCACAACGAGAGGGCGTCGGGGCCACCCAGGCAGTAGTGCTCTGCGCCCACACGGAGCATCGCCCCGGCTGCGGCCAGGTGGTCGACGATGTCGCGGGCGTCCGGGACAGAGCGTGCGAGCCTGGCCAGGGCAGTCACCACCAGCGTGTCTCCTCGCTCGCAGCGGGCGAGCGCGTCGCGCAGACCTGGCCGGTCCCGGTCTGTGCCGGTCAGCCCACGGTCGACGTAGACGGCAGCGGGGTCGACCCCCAGCGCCCGGAGCGCGCTCACCTGGGCCGTGCAGTCGCGCGGGGTGACCGAGACGCGTGCGTAGCCGATGAGCATGTGGACGACGCTATCCGCGGGTGCGGCGTCCGGGGTCCTGGGCTGATGGGGACTGGTCCCCTGGCGCGGTTGTGGCCGGTGGCGCTGATGCGGACCAGCCGGTGGGGAAGGCGGTGATCCCCGGCGCGTGTCATGAGTCGTCGCGGCCTTCATCGTCCGGCACCGGCTAGGAGCCGTCGGTGACTGCCGGGGCGGCGGCAGCCAGGGCCGTGGTGTCTCACTGAGGGTCCCCCGTGCGAACTGTCGAGATCGCCCGGCAGGCGCACCAGCACGCCGTTCCTGAGCCGTCGAGGGGGCCGTGCGGTCTGGACGGTCTGGCCTGTCCGGGCGAGCGTGGAGACATGAACACGAACAGGACGTCACTGAAGCGAATCATCGGCGCAGCCGGCGCGACGGCTGCACTCCTCCTGGCGGTCCCCGCCACTGCGCAGGCCGCAGACACGATCGACTACACGCTCACCCGGGCGGAGGTCGCCCAGCAGGCCGCGGACGCACAGTCGCAGACCGACCTCATCTGCGGCGCGCTGCCGTGGCCGATCAGCTGGGCGTGCTCGCAGAACCAGGCCAACGGCGGCATGCGCGACGCGCTGCAGGACGCCTACGTCGCCGGGTGCGGGCTGCGCGTCCAGGTCACCCCGACAGGCTCGGGAGCGTCGTACGACAAGGCGACCTACCAGTACACCAAGGTCAACTGCCGCTGACCCAGCCCGAGAGCCCGCGCGGCACCGAGGCCGTGCACCGACTCAGACCACACCAGACTGCAGGACGAGGCCGGCGGGAGACGAGACAGTCTCCCGCCGGTCTCGTCGTGCGCGTCCGGCTGGCCGTCGCGAGCTTCTCGGGCTGCGCTGCGACTGGGCGTCGTCGTCCGCCTGCGGGCCGGGCGCTGCCCCGCGTGGCGGGAGCTCTCCGCGTGTGGCGCGCTATCCGCGTGCTGCGCGGGCCCGGTGCTTGATCGCGACGATGACATCGGTCTTGGCGTCGGCGTAGGAGTTCATGTCGTCCCACCGGGTGCTCATGAGGGACCGCTTGGTGCTCTCGTAGAGCTCACGGTCGGCGGCGTCGGCGCGCAGGTGGTCGCGGAGCAGCAGGTACTCGTAGACCGCGGGGTCATCCTTCTCGTAGACGTGCACGTGGACGTCGCGCCCCGGAGTGCGGACCAGGCGGTGGCGTGGCTCCCGGACCCGCAGCACGTACCCGGCCCCGAGCAGCCCGTCGAGATAGTCCTCTTCGGCGGTGATGTCGTCGACGCCGACCACGACGTCGATGATCGGCTTCGCGGCGAGCCCGGGCACCGAGGTCGACCCGATGTGCTCGACGAGCACGTCGGTCCCGAAGAGCGCCTCGCGGATCCGCTGCTCGTGGTCGCGGTAGAGGGCGGGCCAGGCCTCGTCGTAGTCGTGCAGCGTGATGGTGAGCGGCTCGACACCGCCGATGAGGTCGAGCGTGGTCACGTCAGGACGGCGCGGTGCGAAGTTCGGGGTCACGAGTCCATCGTCGCACCGCCCCGCGCCACGCGACCGGGCGAACCATGGGCCGGGAGAGAAGTCAGGCCCTCGTCGAGGCGTGCAGACCCGCCTCGGTGCGAGGGTCGCGGATCGAGCTCTCCAGCCCTGTCGACAGCACGCCCGTCTCGCGCAGATCTTCAGCGGTGACGCGGCGACCGCCCGCGTCGGCCGAGGCGTAGATCGCGGTGACGATCTCGAGGGGGCGCCGCGCCGAGGACGCCACGTCGGGCAGGACGGTTCCCTCGCGCAGCGCGCGGTACGTCGCACGGACCAGCGGGACGTGACCGCTCGGCTCGTCTTCCTCGGGGAGCGCCCACCCGGCCGCCTCCTCGGCGGGGACGCCCGGCGCCGGGGTGATCCGCCA
>Ga0247813_10000754_pt1 | contig 26886 bp, 23 predicted proteins | sample UWRJL169409C1_FD_180719 | JGI IMG/M metagenome (GOLD analysis project Ga0247813, IMG submission 180719) | Plant litter microbial communities from Arlington Agricultural Research Station in Wisconsin, United States - UWRJ-L169-409C-1 | ecosystem: Environmental > Terrestrial > Plant litter >...
ATGAAGGCCAAGGCCAAGCCGCTGGAGACCCTGCAGCTGGCCGACCTCGGCGTGGACGCCGCCGATACCTTCAAGACCACCCAGTACGCCGCGCCGGTCAAGCGCAGCAAGGGCGTGATGGTCAAGGACGCGGCCGAACTGGTCGCTGCACTCAAGCAGAAGGGGTTGCTGTAATGACCAAGATCCTCGTTGTCGCTGAACACCACGATGGCAAGCTCAACGCCGCCACCGCCAAGACCGTGAGTGCGGCCGCTGCGATCAGCGGCGCCAGCATCGATGTGCTGGTGCTGGCCGCCGATCCGGCCGCCGTGGCTGCCGAGGCCGCCCAGCTGGCCGGCGTGGCCAAGGTGCTGACCGTGACCAACGCCGCCAATGCCCAGGCGCTGGCCCAGGTGCTGGCCCCGCAGATCGCGCAGCTGGCCACCGGCTACACCCACGTATTCGGCCCCTCGACCACCTTCGGCAAGGACCTGATGCCGTGCGTGGCCGCCCTGCTGGGCGTCAACCAGGTCTCCGATCTGATGACCGTCGAAGGCAGCCACAGCTTCAAGCGCCCGATCTACGCCGGCAACGCCATCATCACCGTGGAGGTGCCGGCCGACCAGATCGTGGTGGCGACCGTGCGTGCGGCCTCCTGGCCTGAAGCGGCCAAGGGCGGCAGCGCTGCTGTGGAAGCGGCCAGCGTGGATGCGGCCCTGCCGAGCCACACCCGCTTCGTCGGCCTGGCGGCCGGTGCGACCGACCGCCCGGACCTGCAGAGCGCCAAGCGCGTGGTCTCCGGCGGCCGTGGCGTGGGCTCGGAAGAGAACTTCAAGGTGATCTTCCAGCTGGCCGACAAGCTCGGTGCCGCCGTGGGCGCCTCGCGCGCCGCGGTCGACGCCGGCTACGTGCCCAGCGACCTGCAGGTCGGTCAGACCGGCAAGATCATCTCGCCCGAGCTGTACGTGGCCGTGGGCATCAGCGGCGCGATCCAGCACCTGACCGGTATCAAGGACGCCGGCACCATCGTGGCGATCAACAAGGACCCGGATTCGCCGATCTTCGAGATCGCCGATATCGGGCTGGTGGGGGATCTGTTTACGTTGCTTCCCGCGCTGGAAGCGGCGCTATAACGACGGACGCCCTGCTGCGCGCCCACCGGCGCGCAGCGGTGCAGACATTGTCGGCGGGGTTCAGCATCCCGCATTCATACGTCATCGCCTGGGGGTACTGTCGCTATAATCCAACGTCGTCCCAACACGGAATGCATTGATGACGCTTCCCTGCTTCAAGGCTTATGACATCCGCGGCCGGGTGCCGGAAGAACTGAATCCGGCCCTTGCCACGCGCATTGGTGCGGGTACCGCAGCCCTGTTGGGCGCTGGTCCCGTTGTGCTGGGATACGACATTCGCCTGAGCAGCCCCGAACTTCACACCGCACTGACGGCAGGTTTCCATGCTGCCGGCCGCGACGTCATCGACATTGGGTTGTGCGGTACTGAGGAGGTCTACTTCCAGACCTTCCACCGGAACGCCGCTGGCGGGGTGATGGTGACCGCCAGCCACAACCCGATGGATTACAACGGGATGAAACTTGTCCGTGCACAGTCGCGTCCGATCAGTGGAGACACTGGTCTGTTCGACGTGCGGGAGTTTGCAGCCGGCGATGCGCCCCTGCCCCATGGGCACGGCCAGGTGCAGCACTCTGCCGACAAGAGCGCCTATATCAATCACCTCCTGGGCTACGTTGAACACAGCGTACTCAAGCCGCTCAGGATAGTCGTCAACGCGGGAAACGGGGGCGCCGGCATGGTCATCGATCAGCTGGCTCCGCACCTGCCGTTCGAATTCATCCGAATCCAACACCAGCCCGACGGCACCTTCCCCAACGGCATTCCCAACCCGCTGCTGCCAGAGAACCGCGACGCGACGGCCAATGCCGTGCGCGAGCATCGCGCCGATTTCGGGATCGCATGGGATGGTGACTTCGACCGATGCTTTTTCTTCGACTCACAGGGAGATTTCATCGAGGGTTACTACCTTGTGGGCCTGCTCGCCACCGCCCTGCTGAAGCGCCACCCCGGCGGGAAGATCATTCACGACCCCCGCCTGACCTGGAACACCGTTGAAATGGTGGAACAGGCCGGTGGCATACCTGTGATGAGCAAGACCGGCCATGCCTTCATCAAGGAACGCATGCGTGCGGAGGATGCCGTTTACGGCGGCGAGATGAGTGCGCATCACTACTTCCGCGACTTCGCCTACTGCGATTCAGGGATGATTCCCTGGCTTCTGATCGCCGAACTTGTGTCGCAGCGCGGCGTCTCCCTGGGCGACCTGGTCGCCGACCGGATGCGGGCCTTCCCGTGCAGCGGCGAAATCAACTTCCGGGTTGACGATGCCAAGGAGGCCACGGCCCGTGTCATGGCCCATTATGAGGCGCAGGCGCCGTGGCTGGACCATACCGACGGCGTAAGCGCCGAGTTCGCGGACTGGCGCTTCAATCTGCGCAGTTCCAATACCGAACCGCTGCTGCGCCTCAACGTTGAAACCCGCGGCGATGCAGCGCTGTTACGCACCCGCACCGACGAACTGACCGCCCTGATCGGCGGCAGTACCGCCCAACACTGATTCAGGACGCACCCATGCTGCCCATCGTTCCCGTCATCCTTTCCGGTGGCTCAGGCACCCGCCTGTGGCCCGTGTCGCGCGAAGCCTACCCGAAGCAGTTTCTTCCGCTTGTCGGCAACGACACGATGCTGCAAGCCACGTGGAAGCGCGTCGCGCCGATTGCCGGTGCCGCCCCCATCGTGGTGGCCAACCAGGAGCACCGCTTCATGGCCGCCGAGCAGTTGCGCGAGTGCAACGCGGCCCCGCAGGCGCTGATACTGGAGCCGATGGGCCGCAACACCGCCCCCGCGATTGCCATTGCTGCATTGCAGGCTTTGACCACCAGTGAAGACGCACTGCTGCTGGTTCTGCCGTCCGACCATGTCGTTCGCCATGAGCAGGCCTTCCATGAGGCGGTGAAGCTGGCGGCGGCGGCGGCGCAAACCGGGCAACTGGTGACGTTCGGCATCGTGCCGACCGCCCCTGAGACGGGCTACGGCTATATCAAGGCTGCAAAGGGCGATGGTGTTCGTCCGGTGGAACGTTTCGTCGAGAAGCCGGACGCGGAAACCGCTGAAGAATATGTTCGATCCGGCGAGTATTTCTGGAACAGCGGCATGTTCCTGTTCAAAGCCTCCCGTTACCTCAAGGAACTGGAGACCCTGCAGCCCGCCATTCTTGCGGCCAGCCGTGCGGCGTTGGACAAGGCTACGCGTGACAGCGATTTCATCCGTCTGGACGCGGAGGCGTTCGCCGCGTGCCCGAACGATTCGATCGACTATGCCGTAATGGAAAAAACCGCAGATGCCGCTGTGGTCCCGCTGGATGCCGGATGGAACGACGTCGGCTCCTGGTCCGCGCTATGGGAGGTATCGGACAAGGATGTCTCCGGCAACGCCTGCCACGGCGACGTGATCGCCGTTGACTGCCGCAACAGCTACGCATATGGCAGCCGTCTGATCGCCATGGTCGGCCTGGACGACATGGTGGTGGTGGAGACCGATGACGCTGTGTTCGTGGGACGCAAGGACCGCGTGCAGGACGTCAAGGAGATCGTGGCACAGATCAAGCGCGATGGTCGTAGCGAAGCGGCCGCACACCGAAAGGTGTACCGTCCCTGGGGTGCCTACGACTCCATCGACAACGGCGCCCGATTCCAGGTCAAACGCATCACCGTCAAGCCCGGCGCCACGCTGAGCTTGCAGATGCACCACCATCGTGCCGAGCACTGGATCGTCGTCAGCGGCACCGCCGAAGTCACCCGCGGCGAGGAGGTGATTCTGCTCAGCGAGAACCAGAGCACGTACATCCCGCTCGGTGTGACCCACCGTCTGAAGAACCCCGGCAAGCTGCCGTTGGAGCTTATCGAGGTGCAGTCCGGCAGCTACCTCGGTGAAGACGACATCGTTCGATTCGAAGACCAGTACGGTCGCGCACCGCAGTGATCTGCGGCAACCCAATCCCAAAGACAGCACCCAAGACATGACGTCCACGATCCCGGTCAACTCCCTTTCCCGCCACATTGCGCCGTTGCAGGATGCACTGTCGGATATCGCAGCCGCCATCATTGCCAGCGGCTATTACGTGCTGGGCCCGAATGTGAAAGCATTCGAGCAGGCGTTCGCCGGCTATTGCGGTGCGGCCCACTGCATCAGCGTTGCCAACGGGACCGATGCGCTCGAGCTTTCGCTTCGCGCACTTGGCGTGACCGAAGGTGACCAGGTCGCCGTCGTGGCCAACGCCGCGATGTACGGTACGTCTGCGGTGCTGGCCTGCAACGCGACGCCGGTCTTCATCGACACGAACGTCGATGATGGATTGATGTCCATCCAATCGCTGCAGGCCGCCCTCGACTCGGGCGCTGCACCGAAAGCGGTCATCGTCACCCACCTTTACGGCAAGCTGGCCGATATCGAGGCGATCGTCACCCTCTGCCATGGCCGCGGCATCACCGTCCTGGAAGACTGCGCGCAGTCCCACGGCGCTACCCGCAATGGCAAGCGCGCCGGCAGCTTCGGCGACATCGCCTCGTTCAGCTTCTACCCCACCAAGAACCTGGGTGCACTGGGCGACGGCGGCGCCATCGTCACCAACGACGCGCAGCTGGCTGAAACGACCACGCGCCTGCGTCAGTACGGCTGGTCCGCCAAGTACACCAACAGCCTCCGTGGTGGCCGTAACAGCCGCCTGGATGAGCTGCAGGCGGCGATGCTGCTGCACATGCTGCCGCTGCTGGATGGCTGGAACACGCGTCGGCGCGAGATCGCCAACCGCTACGCAGCCGGCATTCGCAATCCTCGCATCGTGGTGAGCGGCCCCGCTGGTGATGATCACGTGGGCCATCTGTATGTCGTTCGCAGCAGCGCTCGCGACGCGCTGCGTGAGCACCTGCAGGCCGAAGGCGTCCAGACTGAAGTGCATTACCCGGTATGCGATCACCGCCAACCGTGTCATGCGGGTGCGTTCGATGGCGTGCGGCTGCCGAACACCGAGGCTGATGCAGTCAGCGTCCTGACGCTGCCCTGCTTCCCCGAACTGACCGACGCTGAAGCCGACCAGGTCATTGCCGCATGCAATCGGTTCTGAGCATGTCCACGCCCTCTCTCGCGGTGGTCGTCCCGATCTACCGCAACGAGGGGTCGATCGATGATCTGTTGCTGGCACTGGAACACATCCGGCAGTCGGTGCAGGCGCCGTTCGAGGCGATCTTCGTGGTGGATGGCAGTCCTGACCGCAGCCACCAGGTGCTTCGAGAGAAGCTTCCCGGCTGTGCGTTCCCGGCCCAGCTGGTGGCATTGACCCGGAATTTCGGCGCCTTTCCGGCCATTCGTGCGGGACTGGAGCTGAGCAGCGCCGACGTCACCGCTGTCATGGCAGCCGACCTGCAGGAACCGCCGGAGCTGGTCATCAGCTTCTATCAGCGGTTTGTCGCTGCACAGTACGATGTTGCCTTCGGCGTTCGCGAGGCGCGCAAGGACCCGATGGGCTCCAAGTTTGCCTCTACGTTGTTCTGGGCCATCTATCGACGCCTGGTGATCAAGGACATCCCGAAAGGTGGCGTGGACATCTTTGCCGTCAGCAGGAAATTCCGCGAACGGTTGTTGATGCTCAATGAATCGCACTCCAGTTTGCTGGCCCAGCTGTTCTGGCTGGGGGGCACGCGCGAGTTCGTGACCTACCAGCGCCGCGAACGCCAGCATGGCAAAAGCGCATGGACGCTGAGCAAGAAGCTTCGCTACCTGTCCGACAGCGTCTTCGCCTTCACAGACCTGCCAGTGCGGATGCTGACCGCGCTGGGGCTGGTCTCGCTGGCATTCACCGCGCTTCTGGGTGTACTGGTCATTGCGGCCAAGATCTCGGGTCTCGTCCAGGTGCCGGGCTACGCAGGCACCATGCTGACGATCCTGTTCTTCGGCGCACTCAATTCCCTCGGGCTGGGCATCGTGGGCACATACGCATGGCACGCCTTCGAAAATACCAAGGCAAGGCCTCTTTCGATCAAACAATCGGTCGAGCTTTTCGGAAAGGAGATCACGTGAGTCATTTTGTCCATCCCAACGCCCTGTGTGAAAGCGACCAGATTGGCGAAGGCACCCGCATCTGGGCATTCGCCCACGTACTCCCGAACGCGCGCCTCGGCCGAGAGTGCAACATCTGCGATGGCGTGTTCATCGAATCCGATGTAGTCATTGGCGACCGCGTCACGGTGAAGTGCGGGGTTCAGCTCTGGGACGGCGTGCGTATCGGCGATGATGTGTTCATCGGGCCCAATGCAACGTTCACCAACGACCTGTTTCCGCGCAGCAAGGTGTATCCCGAAAAGTTCCTTGGCACCGTTGTCGAGGCGGGCGCTTCGATCGGCGCGAACGCCACGATTCTCGCGGGCACCACGATCGGCAGCGGCGCGATGATCGGCGCAGGTGCCGTGGTGACCCGTTCGGTCCCGCCCAATGCCATCGTCGTCGGCAATCCGGCCCGTATCGTCGGCTATGTCTCGGACAAGGACGACGCGTCCCAAGCGCCCGAGGCAGGAGGTCAGGGCGTGAGCGAAACCGCCGTGCCGGGCGTCAAGCTGTACCGCATGCCGAGCTTCGCCGACATGCGCGGCTCATTGTCGGTGGGCGACTTCGACGGTTTCCTTCCGTTCCAGGCCAAGCGATATTTCCTGGTCTATGGCGTACCCACCCAGGAAACCCGAGGTGAGCACGCGCACAAGCGCTGCCATCAATTCCTGGTCTGCGTGGCGGGCTCCGTGCGGGTGCTGGCCGATGACGGGCGGCGCCGGATCGATGTGGAACTCAATTCCCCCGACCAGGGCATCCACCTGCCGCCAATGATCTGGGGTACGCAGTACCGGTATTCCAAGGATGCGGTACTGCTTGTGTTCGCTTCGGAGTCCTATGACTCCGATGAGTACATCCGCGATTACGGCACCTTCAAAACGCTGGCCAACGCGGGTGCCTGATCAGCAGCCTCCCCAGCGGCTCCCGGATCTCCGCCCCCATCTCCCGGTAATGATCAGGTTCCTGATCGGGGGCGGCATCAACACCTTGGCCACGCTGGCACTGTACTGGCTGCTCCAGCGTGTCATGCATTACCAGCTGGCCTATCTTGTCAGCTACTGCGCCGGAATCGCGATCAGCTACTCGGTGAATACCCGGTTTGTGTTCCGCGCGCGCCACACCTGGCTCAAGTTTGCTGTATTTCCCTTGATTTACCTCATCACCTATGTGATTGGCGCGCTGGTGCTGCGGCTCTCGGTACATCAGCTTGGGGTGCCGGTTTCGATTGCCCCGCTGGTATCGATCGTGGCTACGCTGCCCGTCTCATTCCTGCTTACCCGCTTCCTGCTCTTACGCGACCACGTCCCTGAATGAACACCACTTTCAAGTCCTGCCCGGTTTCACCGTTGACCTTGGCCGCACCGGCTCCCTTGGCCCGGTTGGCCGTGGATGATCGGCTGCTGCTGCTGATAGGTTCAGTCGTGGCGATCCTGATCGGGAGCATCGCGATGAGCGGGTGGCCGGCAGGTCTGCTTCCCGATATCCAGATGCCTTATCAGTACAGTGGCGATGCGCTCAGCAGCATGTGGTTGACCGAGCGGGCCATGGAAGGCTGGGTCTTCGACAATCCACGCAGCGGCTTCCCGTTTGGATCATCGTTTCTCGATTATCCCGGCGCCGACAATGGCAGTTTCCTGATCCTCAAACTGCTGGGCTGGCTGGGCGGCAGCAGCGCCGCTGCGATGAACCTGTTCTATCTGCTTGGGTTCGCCGTCAATTTCGCCATCGCGCATCTGGTGATCCGCAGTGTCTCTGTGTCCCGGCCGATGGCCTTCACCGCAGCGATGGTGTTTGCCATCGCACCGTTCCACTTCCTGCGGCTCGGTCACATTTTCTACACGTGGTATTTCGTCATTCCGCTGTACTTCTATGTCGCCTTCGCAGTCGTCTCGCAGGCCCGCCACTTCGACTTCTTCGAGGCCAGCAACAAGCGTCGGGCGGGCTTGGCGCTGCTGTACCTGGTGATGTCCTGCTTCGGGGTGTATTACACCGCCTTCGGCATGATCGTGATAGGCACGGCGGCTGGGTTGATGCTGCTGCGCGGCTGCCTGCCCCCCCTCCGAGGCATCGTCGCACCTGCCCTGTTCTTCCTGGCATTGGGCTCGCTGGCAAACGTCCTGCCCAACATCGTCCACGAACGGACCCATGGGAAGAATGCCGAGGTTGCCGCACGTTCGCCTGTTGAATCGGAGATCTATGCAACCAAGCCGCTTCAGCTGGTCCTTCCCCAAGGCGCGCACCGCTCCGAGAAGTTGGCAGCCATTGCCCAGCATTACAACAGCTCCACGCCACTGATCAACGAGAACGTAACGGCTGCATTGGGCTTCCTTGGCGCAGCGGGCCTGGGCATTCTTGTACTGGTTCTCTTTGCACGCTTCGCCGGCGTGACTATTGACGAGCGACTCAATCTGCTCAGCGCGACGACAATCATGCTCCTCGCCTTCATGATCGTTGGCGGGCTGGGCTCGTTGTTTGCCAACCTGGTCAGCCCCTCCATCAGAGGCTGGAACCGCGCGAGCATCTTCGTATCCTTCAGTACCATCCTGGCACTCGTCGTGGTCGTTGAGTATGGATTGGCGCGCGTGCGTGCTTCTCAACGCCGCTATGTCGCCGGTATCACGGCAATGGCCCTTCTTGCATTCGGCTTCTGGGACCAGACGCCCAATGCCTGTCGCGGCTGTGACCCGGCGACACGGGCGGCCTATACGATGGACAAGTCGTTCGTCGCCGACATCGAGCGCGCCCTGCCCGAGGGTGCCGCGGTGTATCAGCTTCCCTATATGCCGTTCCCGGAAGTGCCGCCGCTGCATGAGCTGCAGACCTATGGCCTCGCAGCCGGCTTCATCCATTCAACGCAGCTGAAGTGGAGCTACGCAGGCATGAAGGGGCGCGAAGGTGACCTGTATTTTCGACAGCTTTCAACACAGCCGGTCGACGCGCAACTCGCCGAAATCCGCAGGAAAGGGTTCCGTGGGGTCTACATAGATACGCGTGGCTATCCCGATTCCGGTGCCGCAGAGGTGGCCGCGTGGAGTGCCGCACTCGGACACGGCCCGAATATCGAGCGCGAAGATGGCAAGGTCGTGTTCTTCGACATTTCCGCCACTCCCGGAACCCCTGCAGGAACGCCGGCCAACTGACCTCTCGCCGGGCTGATTTCCGCCTGCGGGCAGGCGGAAACGCAAGGCTATTCCCCGGCCAACATCCACTCGATGGTGTGTTCCAGCGTGGGGGCCTGCCAGTCGCCGATCAACTCAAGCAACTGCGTGTTGTCGCCCAGCAGGACCTTTACTTCGTTGGCACGGACAAAGGCAGGGTTTACCCGCACCGTCATGGAATGACCGGTCAGACGCGTGCAGATCGAGATGATCTCCTGCAGTGAATGGCCCACACCCGTGCAGACATTGACCGTACGGCTCACCGCAGCGGGTGATTGCAGCAGGAACCGATAGGCCCGTGCCACAGCGCGTACGTCGCCAAAATCCCGCGACACGTCGAGGTTTCCGAGTTCGATCTCGTCCTTGCGCTGCGCGAAGTGCGAAACGATCTTGGGTATCAGGAAATTCCCGCTCTGCCCGACACCGGTATAGTTGAACGGCCGGACCACGGTGATCGGCAGCTTTCCCGTCCACAGGCTGGCCATGTACTCCATCGCCAGCTTGCTCACGGCATAGTCGTTCGCCGGTGCAGGCCGCGACCGCTCGTCGAGCTTCCCTTCCGACAGGTTGCCATACACATTTGCGCTACTCGCCAGCAGCACGCGTTCGACGCCCGGCGCGTGCTCGGCGATGGCCTGGAGAAGATTGCGCGAACCCAGCAGGTTGACGTTGTAGAAGTCATCGGCTGCGCCATGCGCGATGAACGCAATGGCGGCGAGATGGACAACAATGTCCGGCCGGCTCTCGGCCACCGCCCGTGCAACGGACTGCTCATCGCGAAGATCGGCTTGGACGTAAGCGGACAGTCCGGAGGATTGCCCGCCATGCTCCATCGCAGGTCCTGCCCCCATCCCAATCAGGTGACAGCCCTGGTCCAGCAGTTCGCGGCTGACGTAGCGACCGGTAAACCCGGCCGCTCCAGTGATCAGGACCCGCTTACCGGCAAGGTCAGAACGAGAAACCACGTTCGTTCCTCTTTAGATCGGCCTCGACCATCATCTGGCAGAGCTGCTCGAGCGTGGTCTGCGGCTTCCAGCCAAGCACGCGTTCCGCCTTCTCCGGGTTGCCGATAAGCAGATCGACCTCGGCCGGACGGTGGAACTTGGCGTTGATACGCATGACGGTCTTGCCGGTAGCGGAATCCACGGCGGTCTCGTCCTGGTCCTTGCCGCGGAACTCGACATTGATGCCCGCACCCTTGAACGCCATCTGCACGAAGTCGCGCACGGTTTCAGTACGGTTGGTAGCCAGCACGAAGGTGTCGGGCTGCTCGACCTGCAGCATGCGCCACATGCCTTCCACATATTCCTTGGCAAAACCCCAGTCGCGCTTGGCATCGAGATTGCCAAGCTCCAGGCAGTCCAGCTGGCCCAACTTGATCTTGGCCACCGAGTCGGTGATCTTGCGGGTCACGAACTCGCGACCGCGCAGCGGGCTTTCGTGGTTGAACAGAATGCCGCTGGAACCGAAGATGTCGTAGCTTTCGCGGTAATTGACCGTGATCCAGTGCGCGTAGAGCTTGGCCACGCCATACGGGCTGCGCGGATAGAACGGGGTGTCCTCGATCTGCGGAATGGCCTGCACCTTGCCGAACATCTCCGAGGTCGACGCCTGGTAGAAGCGGATCTTCGGGTTGATCAGGCGGATTGCCTCCAGCAGATGCAGGGCACCAACGCCGGTAATCTGGGCGGTCGTGGTGGGCTGCTCGAAGCTCACACCCACAAAACTCTGCGCGGCCAGGTTGTAGATTTCTTCCGGCTGGATCTTCTGCACCATGGAGATCGTGGTCCCCAGATCGGTCAGGTCGTATTCCACCAGATGCAGGTTCGGGTGCTTGGTCACGCCAAGCTCGTCAAGGCGCCAGAAATTGACCGAGCTGGTGCGGCGATACGTGCCGTACACCTCATAACCCTTGCCCAGCAGCAGCTCGGTCAGGTAAGCGCCGTCCTGGCCGGTGATGCCGGTGATAATCGCCTTCTTCTTGCTCATTCCGATCTCTCTTCAAAAGTCTGGTGTGGCGGGTTCCGCCAGATCGGGGGGTCCAGGTAGGGACCGCGCCCGTGGTTTCAGCTACGGATCATAGCTCAGGAGGGCCGCAGGGCAGGTCGATCGTCGGCAGCCTCGCTGACCAACAGCACCTTCTCCAGCTGCGCGGCGCTCTGCGTCCAGGTCAGCCAAGGCATTCCGTCCGAGGGGGGGTGCTCATTCCGGGCATGCAAGCTCAGCCACTCCTTGACTGCGTTCACAATAGGCACCGCGCCCGCACCGCGGAAGTAATGCGCCCCTGTGCCCGCCACTTCCCTGAACACGGGAATGTCACGTGCGATCATGGGAAGGCCCCGCTGGGCCGCCTCGATCAGGGGCAGACCGAAGCCTTCACCCTCGGACGCCGCCATCAGACAGCTCGACTTCTCATAGACAAGGTCCAGGTACTCGTCGCTGGCGCCTTCGAACCAGAACAGGTGTTTCCCAAGCTGCTCGTGCCCGGCCAGCTTCCTGCACAGCGCGTCGACCAGCCATCCCTTGCGGCCGATGATCACCAGGTTGATCTGGTGACCGTCGGCCCATAGCGCCTCGAATGCGGTCAGGACCGCCTCGTGTCCCTTGCGCGGCTCGATGGTTCCGACCATCAGGAAACTGGGCACGGCCGACAGAAGCGCCAGAACCTGTTCCGCATCGTCGGGCAGGCCCCTCGACGGCATGCTGCCATCGAGGTCCGCACCGAGGTGGAACCAGTCGATCGTGGCCGTACTGTCTATCTGGTTCTCATCCATCCAGGCGCTGACGTCATCGGCCACCGCCTGGGAAATGCAGACGAGCTGGTCGGCGCAGGCAAGGATATTGCGCAGCCATGCCTCATGGTGCTGTCCGCCGCCACCTGGCCACCATTCGGGGTGCCTGACGGGCAGGATGTCATAGACGACGAAACTGACCTTGACGCCGTTGCGCCGCAATGCCGCGAACCACGCGCTACCCGCCTGCACGGCGGACCCCACCAGGTCCAGACCAAGGAAGACGTCACCGGGATGGGCGACAACAGGAACGTCCGGATGGGATTCCACCCCCAGCAATATGGCGGCATACCGGTTTGCGCAGACATACGTCCCCACACTCCGGTCCATCCGCACCAGCTGCAGGGTGTACCCGGCGGGCGGCACGCGCCCCCACTCGGCAAGCACCGCGCGCGTCACACGCTGGATGCCGGATCGAAGATCCTTGTCGGCCAGCTCGGTCACATCCACCAGCAACTGCGGGGTCGCAGCGCAGCTTCGGTCCAGCGCGTCGGCGGCCGCCAGCATCTCGCTGTGCTGTTGCCCCCTAAGAGCGCCAAGCCTGGCAATCGCGTGGTCGATGGCCGCCGCGGCCGAAATGCGCTCGATGCCGAGTGCTGCAACGCGCTCGCAGGCGTCCAGGAAGTGTCCCGCAACTCTGTCCCAGGAAAACACCTTCGCCCGCTCCAACGAATACGCCCGCAGGCGGCTAGCTTCTTCCGGGTTTGCCAAGAAATACGCCATGCGTTCGCGAATGGACGCCGCGTCGTTGGGGTCGAACAGAGCTGTCTTCTCGGTTGCGATTTCCCGAATGCTGGACGCATCCGATGCAATGACCGCTGCGCCGCAGGCCATTGCCTCGAGCACGGGCAGACCGAACCCTTCGTGCCACGACGGGAAAACGAACAAGCTGCATTCGTTGTAGAGCGCAATCAACTGTTCGTCAGAGATATATCCGGTAAAAACGAGGTCGCGATCGCCCAGCCCCTTCTCGAGCGCCAGGGACTGCAACTCGGCAACTTGCGGTCCCGGCATGTGTCCCGCCAGGACCAGCTGCACATGGGCGCGGGTGTGCGCGTCCAGGCCGGCATACGCTTCGATCAGGCGGCCCAAGTTTTTGCGCCGATCCGCACCACCGGTATACAGCACGAACCCGCCGTGCAAGCCGAACGCCGCCCGTGTAGCGCCGCGCAGCGGATCGGCTTGCTTCAGCGGCCGGAACGCACGATCACATGCTGCGGAGATGTTGAATATCCGATCGGCAGGGAAGCCGGCTACGTCGTGTCCTTCCGCCGCCGAACTCTGGGAGATGGCCACGAGGGCATCGGCACGCCCCAGTTTGCCGAGCTTTCCGAGGTAGAAGCTCTTGTAGGTCGGATCGGGATCAAGATACAGCTTGGCATTCATCAGCGGGATCAGATCGTAAAGCGTCACGATCGTAGGCACGCGGCAGTGTTGGCTGACGCTGCAGACGGCATTGTCAGCAAATCCCTCGAAGAGACTGGAGACGTGCACGACGTCCGGGTTCACCGAGGCGATCGCAGCGTCCCGGATGATCTCTGCCTGGCTTCTGCGACGGTCGTTGCCCGCGTCGCGCTCGAATATCGGAAGCGGAACATGCAGTACATGAATCTTGTGTCTCGGCACGAGGTCCGTGAATGCCTCCCGAATCTGATCGATGGTCTCCGGGAAGGCGCCATTCAACAGGAGATGCAGATCATGCCCCCGCTTCGCCCGCGCTGCAGCGATCGCGAGCGACAAGGAGTATCGCCCGATGCCGCGGCGCCGGCTTTCGCCTTGCGCACCCTGCAGGTCCAAAAGAATTCGCATCAACGGGTCTCCTTGCGATTGCCGTTTGCAATACCTTGGTAAAACGCCTTGCCACGGATGGACAGGCGGTCCAGGCCGTCGCGCTCGGTCAGGCCGGTAAATGAGCTTACGCCACCGACGATCCCTTCCTGCTCGATTGGAGAGGGAACGTCGGCGATGATTCGATTGTTCACGGCCACCGAGATCAGCTTGGCGTGCAGCGGCGGGAACAACTGGGCCAGCGAATTGAGCCGCCGCGCCAGCACCGGATAACGCACCACGCGTCGCATGCCGGCCAGGACGATCCGCCGGGTGAAGGCGGTCGGCTGCCGAACCAGGAGCTTGAGGCCCCGCAGCGGGGCGGTCAACTTCCAGGACCAGCTGCCGCGAACGAGAAGCAACAGGTGATTCAGTTCGTCTGCACGCGCCTGCCACTCCTGCACGGACTTTCCGAGCACGGCATTGTCCTCACCAACCCTGCGCGCCTCCGCCTCTTGGACCGCCAGCTGGGCCAGCAAGCCTTCCATTCGCCGCTGCAGGGCACCGTGGCTGACCGTCGTGGACATCGTGCGGTCATTCAAGGCGGCGATCTCGTCGTCCCGTTGCGCAGCAAGCAGGTGCCAACGATGGGCATCCTCACGGGACCGTGTCAGCTCCGCGCGGGCCTCGTCAAGCGAGCGTGAAAGGTCCGCGCGGGTCAGCCTGCCCTCGTGCCTCTCAGCCGCAAGCGTGCCTTCAAGGCTCAACATCCCTCGTTCGGCGGCGGCGATCGCCGCGACGTATCCGGGGAACTCAATCGACTCACCGGCCCATGCCTCGATGCCGTCCGACAGTTCGCGGAAGCTCCAGGCGCCACGCGGCTTGGCGAGTGCGTTGGCGAACGCAGTCTGGTAGCGCATGGGCAGCATGCTGATATCCAACAGGCCACGCCGCACCGGCAGCACCGGCCCGACATGCGCCATGAAGATCTCGCGCACGGTGATCAGCAGCGACACCAGCAGATCGACCGGCCACACGCAGTCGCTTCGCGTCTTTGAGATCGCGCCGAAATCGATCAGGTATGGCTCCGAATCGCCATCGATCATCAGATTCCAGCAGCGCACGTCATTGTGATAAAGGCCACACTCCTCCAGCAGCACCAGCTGGCGGATCAACCCATCCACCACGCGCTCGGCTGCATAGGGCACATGCTCGTCCATCAGCTTCAACAGCAGCCGGCCCGGCAACATCTCTCTGGCAAGCCAGCAGTCCTGGCGATCCACCACCGCTTCAATCAAGGCAGGGGTGCGCATCTGCGGCGGCGGTACAGCTAGGAACCCGGCTTCGTTTTCGTACTCCTCCCGATTGAACTCACGTCGGGCTGGATTCGCCAGTGAATACTGCTTGAGCAGGGCATGCTTGCTGAAGAAATAGCGTCGGGATTGCTGGTGACTGCTCATGTCCATCGAATGCGACTGGAAGCGCCACGAATCGAATGCACGGAAATCATCACCCACGTACCAGTACTTCTGGCTGGCGAAATACAGCGGGCGCTCAACGCCTGACAGGTGCGTCGGCTGCCAGGACATGACCCGCAGGAACGCATAGGGTGCGAGCAGCTCACTGGCGTGCTTCGGCTGGGAAGGCCCCCAGTACAGCGGCTCCTCGCGCACCGCGACCTCGTAGATGCCGCAGCCGATCTTGTCCGCGATGCCGGCGATGATCTCAACGATGGGGGGCAAGCCGTGCTCGTGCACCAGATGATGGAAGACACTGAGGCCGAGGACCAGATCATAGGTGTCGGCCTGCAATGAGGCAGCGACGTCCTCGATGCGAGCGCACCGGAAGGTCGCCTTGGCAAGCCCGGCTTCCGCGGCGAGCGCAGCGCAGACATCGACGTTTCGATCAAGGAAATCCGCACCGTGAACGGAATGACCCGCTGCCGCCAGGTTCAGCGAGAAGAAGCCCTGGGCACAGCCGAGGTCGAGCACGCGCAGCGGCCGCCCCAATGCGCCCTGCAATCGCTGGGCCGCTGCAAGAATGAGCGCCAATCGATCTTCGCACCCTCGGGAACTTCCATCCGACAGTTCCGGGTGACCGAAGATGGGCTGGTACTTCTCCGGCAACGCAGCTACCAGCGCTTTGATCGAGCCATCGGCACGGGGGGGGGCATCATTCATAAGCATAGTCATCCAATTCTCGGTACCACATACGTTTCTTCGCCTGCTCAAGCCGCCTGCACGCTGAAGTCAGCGTGGAGGTCCACAATTCCCCAGAACTGCATCGGCCGGCTCACATCGAGCAGGATGGAGTCGTACCGGCGATCCAGCGGTACCAATTCGGAAAGGGGATCTCCCGACGAGATGCCCAGTGACACCATGTAGTGCCCTTCATTGACGTTCATGGGCACCTGGAAGCTGCAGACCACGATGTCACCCGCCTTCGCGGAGATCGCTGCGGCCCCGTTGCTGGCCAGGAACGAGTTGGTTCCGTACAGGAACAGGCCTTCCAAGGTCTTGATCAGAATACCGGGCACTGCATTGTCGACATCCTGCTCGAACAGCACCTTCATCACGAACTCGGTACGTGCGCCGCTGTCAATGCGAGCCGGATGTTCCTCGCCTCCGCTCACGATGGCGTAGTCGATGATCCTGGCTCCGCCCTGGCCCCATCGATGTTCGGCTTTGTTGTAGCCCCGCCGCGTGTGGAACAGGTCCTCTCTCCCACCTTCCATCACCACGCTCGCCGGTGCGACGCTGGCAGCCGACGCGGTCGCTTTTGCAGGCTTGCGGCCAAACAACTCGTCGAGATACAGGTTGGACACTTCGCGTGACGGTCCATCAGCGTGAACACCGCCATCCTTGATGAAGATCACACGATCGCAATGCTTGACGATATCGGCGACGGAGTGGCTCACCAGGATGAGCGTTGTGCCCAGCTCCTTGAACTCCTGCACGCGTTTGAAGCACTTTGCCTGGAAATAGGCATCGCCGACCGAGAGCGCCTCATCGACGATGAGAATATCCGGGCGGAACGCCGTCGCGACAGCAAACGCCACACGCACCTGCATGCCGCTGGAGTAGGTGCGAACAGGCTCATCAAAGTACTCGCCTACCTCGGCGAACGCTTCGATGAAGGTGATCATCGCTTCGATCTGGTGCTGCGTGTACCCCATCAGACCCGCGGCGTGGAAGGCATTCTGGCGGCCGGTGAGGTCCGGATTGAAGCCCATGCCCAACTCGAGGATGGCCGCGATGCGCCCACCGCGCACGATGCTGCCTTCGGTGGGCTGGGTGGTGCCGGTGATCAGCTTCAGCAGGGTGCTTTTGCCTGCACCGTTGCGGCCCACCACACCCACCGCCTCGCCCGGCGAGATGGTCAGGGACACATCGCGGAGAATCCAGTGCTCCTCCTTGGGACGCACCGGCAGGCCGAACCAGCTGGCTGCACGCAGCCATTCGCTGCCCCAATGCCGGTAGGCCTTGCCTACCCCCGTGAGCTTCAGCAGACCACTCATAGCGCGTCCACCATTTCCGGACTGGCCTTGCGGAACACCACCAGCGACGCAAGCAGCAATATCAACGTCACCACTGCCATCGGCAACAGATCCATCCACACGGGAGGCTGGTTGTACAGGAGCACCTGTTGATAGCTGGTCACCAACGGGTACAGCGGGTTGAGCTTGAATGCCTCGCGAGCCGCTTCCGGCAGGATGCTCACGTTGTAGACAATCGGCGTCAGCCAGAACAGCGCCTGCAGGACAACCGGAACCACCTGACTGATGTCCCGCATGAATACATTGAATACGCCGAGCAGGAGACCGATCGACATTGCGAAACCGAGCGTCAGCAGGATCAGTGCCGGCAGCCACAGCACCTGCGCGCCAGGATAGTGTCCCATCACAGCGAACACGGCAAAGATCGCCGCCAGCAGCAGCAGGTTGTTTGCCAGCATGGTTCCCGCTGCAATAAACGGAAGGCAGATCCGCGGGAACGCCATTTTCTTCATTAGGTTGCCGCTATCCACGAACAGATTGACGCACTTGGATACCGTCTCCGAGAACATGCTCCAACAGAGCGTTCCCGCCATCAGATACAAGGCGTATCCATACTTGTTCTCCACGCCAGGCATTTTTGCCGACAAAACCTCGGAGAGGATGGTGGCAAAGATGAGCACCTGCATCAGCGGATGAATGATCATCCACAGCGCACCCAGCTTGCTTCGAATGAAGCGCATCCTCAGATCGTTCTTGATCGAGGAGAGAATGAAGTAGCGATATGCCCAAAGGGACCGCAGCATGTCAATCACGGCTTGTTTCGCCCTCTTCCAGTGGTTCTTTCATGCATTGCTGCGTGGAAATCCGCCCAGCCTCGATTTCACCTGTACGGATGACGATCTGTCGCGCGGCGTGCCTGCCGGACAAAACCTCGTCGACATGCTGCCTGCCCCGCTCGCCCAGTCCAGGTGCCAGCCCGGGTTCGTCAACCAGCCTTCGCATCCAGGCGGAGGCCTGTTCAATATTGGGATCAGCCCAACGCAGTCCTTCGCCTCCGGGGTATTCACCAGCGCGAACCGGAATGAGGGAGTAATCGACCAGCGCCGCGCACCCTGCGTCCATGAACTCCATGTTGCCCGACCAGGCTGTGGCGATGACCGGCTTCCCCATCGCCATGCATTCGGCCATTCCCAGCCCGAATCCCTCTGCGCGATGCAGCGATACATAGGCGTTCGAACACCGTTGCAAGGCGGTGAGATGTTCACGTTCAATGACGTCGTCCCGAATCAGGATTCGATCATCGCCCGCAACAAGGGCCAGCAGGTGCTTGAGCCAATGCGGGAATCGATGCCCATTGCTGCTCTTGACCACGAGGCGCACGTCACGGCGCGTTGATGGAAATGCCGCCAGAAATGCACGGATGGCCGCCTCCGGATTCTTGCGCTCCATCCTGGAGCTGAAGTCGAAGGTCGTCAGGAATACAAAGACGTCCGCCGGCAGGCCGAAATCGTCGCGCTGCAATCCGCTGTCCGCAGGCACCGTAACGGGCATCGGTACCCGCAGCACCGGCGTGTCGGTCACCCGCGCAACGGCCTGCTCGACGAACGCGCTGGCGACCATGACTTCGTCCACCAAGCCGAGTGATGGCAGCCAAGTATCAGGAATCCGCTCCAATTCCCAGAACCAGCACGCGATGAGATGCCGCCCCTTGAGATGCGCTTTGCCGATCTTCGCCAATGCCTGTGGAAGGTAATCTGGATTGACGAATATGATGCTGACCCGGTGCGGCATCGTGTCATCGATATGGGCATCGAGCGCGCTTTTGGCACGCGCGTTGGGGAGGCCCAGATTGATATCGTGCAGCGCAACCGGTACCCCCTGCTCTATGAGCGCGCGCGCATAGCTGCGTGCCGCTTCCGCCAATCCAAACTGGCCATTGACGTAACCGATGATGTTGACGCCGGATCGCACCGGCTCCACGCCCGGCGCGCGGCCGAGCGGCGCGCCTAGATGTGCCGGCCTATTCCATTCCCGCCAGGCGGGGGTACGTGCAAAACGCGCACGCGCACGCAGGCGATGGGTGAGGAGCTGCAATGCGCCCTCACGCAGCGAGCGTGGAATGACGTGATAGACGCTGCGCAGCCAACCTTGACTGCGCAACCACGCCAGCAGGCGCACTTGGGCAGACGGTCGGGGGGGCTCGATTGCGTTCATCGGGATCGGCTGCGATCAGCCCAACGCCCGTTCCAGATCCACCTGCAGATCCCCCAACTCCTCAACCCCAACACTCAGCCGCACCAGCGCATCACTGATTCCCAGCTTTTCCCGACGTTCCACCGGAATCGAGGCATGCGTCATCACCGCAGGATGATTCACCAGGCTCTCCACGCCGCCCAGCGACTCAGCCAAGGTGAACAGCTCGGTCTTCTCGCAGAAACGCTTGGCCGCCTCGTAACCGCCTTTGAGCACGATCGAGACGATGCCGCCGTAGCCGTTCATCTGGCGCGTCGCCAGCTCGTGCTGCGGGTGCGAGGTCAGGCCGGGATAGATGACCTTCTCCACCGCCGGGTGCTTTTCCAGCCACTGGGCCAGGGCCAGCGCGTTGGCGCAGTGCGCCTTCATGCGCAGCGGCAGGGTCTTCAGGCCGCGCAGCGCCAGGAAGCTGTCGAACGGGCCCTGCACGGCGCCGATGGAGTTCTGCAGGAAGGCCATCTGCTCGGCCAGCTCGGCGTTGTCGCCGACCACGACCATGCCGCCGACCATGTCCGAGTGCCCGTTGAGGTACTTGGTGGCCGAGTGCAGGACCAGGTCCGCGCCCTGCTCCAGCGGGCGCTGCAGCATCGGCGAGGCGAAGGTGTTGTCGACCACCACCAGCAGCTTGTGGCGCTTGGCGATCGCAGCGACCGCAGCAATGTCCACGATCTTCAGCATCGGGTTGGTCGGGGTCTCGATCCAGACCATTTTGGTCTGCGGGGTGATCGAGGCTTCGAACGCGGCCAGGTCGGTCAGGTCGACGAAGCTGAACTGCAGGCCGGCGGTGCGCTTACGCACGCGCTCGAACAGGCGGAAGGTGCCGCCGTAGATGTCGTCCATCGCCACGACATGGCTGCCGGCGTCCAGCAGTTCCATCACCGTGGAGCTGGCGGCCATGCCCGAGGCGAACGCGTAGCCGCGGCTGCCGCCTTCCAGGGACGCCACGCACCGCTCATAGGCGAAACGGGTGGGATTGTGGGTGCGCGAGTACTCGAAGCCCTGGTGCTCACCGGGGCTGGACTGGGCGTAGGTGGAGGTCGCATAGATCGGCGGCATCACCGCGCCGGTGCTCGGATCCGGCGACTGGCCGCCATGGATGGCCAGCGTGGCCAGGGCGAGCGAGCGGTCGCCGTGCCCGGAAGAAGCGTGATCGGACATGTTGTTTCCCAGCAAGAGGAGCCCCCACAGGGGCCCCCGCAAAAGGAGCGGAAGTCTATCAGCGGTGGCTTAATCGGCCGTTGACGCGGATAAACATGGGTTCATTGCGACACAGCCGCTTACTGTACCCGGCGGCGCAGGTAGTTCAGCAGGTCGATGCGGGTGATCAGGCCGAGGAAGTTGGCGCCGTCCATGACGATGGCGACCTGGCCACGGTCGAACACCGGCAGCAGGGCCTCGATCGGGGATTTCACGTCCAGGCGGTCCAGCTTGCTGACCATCGCGGTGGCGACCGGGTCGCGGAAGCGGGCTTCGTCGCCATAGACGTGCAGCAGGACGTCGCTTTCATCCACGATGCCGACCAGCTGGTCGCCGTCCATCACCGGCAGCTGCGACACGTCATACAGCTTCATGCGCTGGTAGGCGGTGGTCAGCAGATCGTTTGGGCCGATCACAACGGTGTCGCGCTGGCCGTACGGGCGCAGGATCAGGTCGCGCAGGTCGCCGGACTGCGGGCGCTCCAGGAAGCCGTTATCCAGCATCCAGTAGTCGTTGTACATCTTGGACAGGTACTTGTTGCCGGTGTCGCAGACCAGCACCAGCACCTTCTTCGGGGTGGTCTGCTCTTTGCAGTACTTCAGCGCCGCGGCCAGCAGGGTGCCGGTGGACGAGCCGCCGAGGATGCCTTCCTTGCCCAGCAGCTCGCGCGCGGTATGGAAGCTCTCGGCATCGGTGATTGCGTAGGCCTTGGTGACGCGGCTGAAATCGGCGATCGAGGGCAGGAAGTCCTCGCCGATGCCTTCTACCAGCCAGCTGCCCGACTTGTCGTTGAGCACGCCGTCATTGATGTACTCGGCCAGGATCGAGCCGACCGGGTCGGCCAGGACCAGCTCGGTCTTCGGCGAGAGGGTGGAAAAGGCACGCGACAGGCCGGTCATGGTGCCGGAGCTGCCGCAGCCGAACACGATCGCGTCCAGGTCGCCGTCCATCTGCGCCAGGATTTCCGGGCCGGTGCCGAACTCATGCGCGGCCGGGTTGTCCGGGTTGCCGAACTGGTTGATGAAGTACGCGCCGGGGGTTTCCTCGGCCACGCGCTTGGCCATGTCCTGGTAGTACTCGGGATGGCCCTTCGCCACGTCCGACCGAGTCAGGCGCACTTCGGCACCCATCGCCTTGAGATTGAAGATCTTCTCGCGGCTCATCTTGTCCGGCACGACCAGGATCAGCTTGTAGCCCTTCTGCTGGGCGACCAGCGCCAGGCCCAGGCCGGTGTTGCCGGCGGTGCCCTCGACCAGGGTCGCGCCCGGCTTGAGGTCGCCCCGCTTCTCGGCGGCTTCGATCATCGACAGGCCGATGCGGTCCTTGATCGATCCTCCGGGATTGGCACTCTCGAGCTTCAGGTAAAGCTCGCAGACACCGGTATCCAGGCGCTGGGCCTTGACGATCGGGGTCTGGCCAATGAGTTCGAGTACGGAGGAGTGGATTGCCATCGGTTCACATCGATTCGCGCCGCTGGGCGGCCGGACCGGTGATTATCCGACGGTTGGCGGCGAAAGTCAGGTTGCCGCGTTCATCAAGCGGCGCGGACGGCACCGGTCGACGAGGAGACCGGAACCGCCCGCGACGTACGGTGGTAAAGGGGTTAATGCATGGGGGAGGCGTACAACCGTTCCAGCTTCTGCTTGGCCAACAGCTTTTCTCGCTTCATCTGTCCCAGGGTGAGACGGTCTATAGGAAGTACGCCCAGCTCGGCATCCATGCACTTTTTGTTCAACTTCTGGTGCCGTTCGTACAACGCCTTGAATTCCGGATCACGCTGGCGCCGTGCGTCGATATCGCTCTGGGGCTGACCTTCAAACATGATGAACCTCCTATCGCTTCTGCTGAAACAAGAACGCCCCGGCCTGACGGCACGGGGCGCTGCTTGGGGCGGAGTACCGCGCATCCTTGGCCTGCGAACCCGCAGCGCCCTCCAGCACATCGCGCTGGACCTGGGACTGCGGTGATTCGTGGCGCTGGTGCATTGCCGGCCCTCCAATCGTCCGGGCCGCGGAAGGCGACCCGGACAACTGACCCTACGCTTGCTTCGGGGTCGGTTCAACCCTTTCAAACGATATCGTTGGCGCTGCCTAGGCAGGGTTCAGCCTGAACACGCAGAACAACGAAAATTAAACAAAAACAAGGGTTTGCGTCACAACCCATGGGCATGAGCAGACCCACACCTGGCATCAGGGCGCGATGATGACCTCGGCCGACCGCGCCTTGGTCGCCGCTGCCTTCTTGCCGCTGATCTGCAGCCGGCTGCCGCTTACACCCGCGGCCACCAGCGCATCACGCAGGGCCTCGGCACGCTGCTGGCCGACACCGGCCGCGGCGTCATACGCCTCGATCCGGACCCGGCCCTTCTTGCCGATGTTCAGGTACTCGGCCAAGGCCTTGGCCTGGCCCTTGGCACCGCCGGACAGGCTGCCCTTGCCGGCAGCGAAGGCGTCGCCATTGAAGGTGAACACTTCGCCGCGGCTGTCGAACTTGGAGCCCGGCAGTTTGCTGCCCGCCACCAGCTCGGCTTCCTCGCGGGCCAGCTTGGCCGCATTCTGCTGGGCCGCGCTCAGGCGCGCGGTCTGCTTGCCGGCCACGCTGGTCAGCGCGGTCTCGGCGTCCTGGCGGGCCAGGGCTTCCTGCTCAGCTGCCTGACGCAGGCGTTCGCTTTCCTCGGCCTGGATCTGGGCCTGCACGCGGAGGCGCTCGGCCTCCTGGCGGGCACGCTGGGCATCGCGGCGGCTGGCCTCGATCAGCAGCTCGCTGCGGGTGCGCTCGAGCTGGTCGACCTCACGCTGGGCCAGCGCGGCACGCACGCTGGTCTCGGCGATCTCGACCCGGCGCTCGGCCAGATAGCGGGCCTGGTCGAGATCGCGGCGCTTGGCCTTGGTCAGATCGGCCACGGCCTGCTGGGCCTGCAGGCGCTCGAAGGCGGCCAGCTGGGCCGCATCCGGGTTGGCCTGGATCGCCATCAGGCGCTGGGTCAGCTGGGCCACGGCCGGGTCATCGGCGGCCTGGACCATCAGCGGCAGGCTGAGGCTGGCGGCCAGCAGCAGGCAGGGCATGCGCATCTTGGTGGACATCATCAGCGGTCTTCCCCGGTGGCGAGCTGGCGCTGCAGCTGGCTGACTTCGTTGCGGCGCAGCTGCAGCTGCGCGGTGGCGGTGGCTTCTTCGCTGCGGGCGCGGGCCAGATCGGCATCGACCGTGGCGCGAACGGCCAGCATCGGCGCGTTCTTGCGCTCGCGGCGGTCACCCGCGGCGCGCTGGGCCTGCTCCAGGCCTTGGCGGGCCACGGCGATCAGATCCGGAGCGTACTGGTCGGCGTCGGCCTGGGTGGCCTTGTCGACCGCTTGGCGGGCCTGCATCAGTTCCAGGGCGCCATCCTGCGCCTGTACGGCACCAGAGAGCGCGAATGCGCACACCGTCACATACAGGGCCCGTCGTATTTGTGCGAAGCTAGGATTCATTGGGGGTGCCGTCGCCAGAGTTGTGTGCGCGGCCATTGTCGGAAGCCTGCGGTGCGCTTGCAATGGCAAGCCGCTGATTGTTGGGGAAACATTTCGCATGGATATCGGCTATTTCCTGAAGCTGATGACCGAAAAGAACGCGTCGGACATGTTCTTGACGACGGGAGCACCGGTATACATCAAGATCGAGGGGAAACTCTATCCGCTCGGCAATACCGGTCTGCCGCCCGGGATGGTCAAGAAGATCGCCTACTCGTTGATGGATGAGGGCCAGGCCCCGCAGTTCGAGCGCGAGCTCGAGCTCAACATGGCCATTGCCCTGCCCGATGCCGGGCGCTTCCGCGTCAACGTGTTCAAGCAGCGCGGTGAGGTCGGCATGGTGATCCGTGCGATCCGCAGCAAGATCCCCAGCATCGAAGAGCTCAACCTGCCGCAGGTGCTCAAGGACGTCATCATGACCCCGCGCGGGCTGGTGCTGGTGGTCGGCTCGACCGGCTCGGGCAAGTCGACCTCGCTGGCCTCGATGATCGACCACCGCAACAGCACCACGACCGGGCACATCCTCACCATCGAGGACCCGATCGAGTACCTGCACAAGCACAAGATGTCGATCGTGAACCAGCGCGAGGTCGGGCTGGACACCCACACCTTCCACCACGCGTTGAAGAACGCGATGCGTGAAGCGCCCGACGTGATCCTGATCGGCGAAATCCTGGATGCGGAAACCATGGAGGCAGCGATCGCCTTCGCCGAAACCGGGCACCTGTGCCTGGCCACCCTGCATTCCAACAACGCCGACCAGACCATCGAGCGCATTCTCAACTTCTTCCCCGAGAGCGCGCACCGCAACGTGCTGATGAACCTCTCGCTGAACCTGCGTGCGGTCGTGTCCCAGCGCCTGGTCAAAGGCAAGGACGGGCGTCGCCTGCCGGCCACCGAAGTGCTGATCAACACGCCGATGATCCGCGACCTGCTGCGCCGCGGCCAGGTACACGAGATCAAGGCGGCGATGGAAGCCTCGCTGGAAGAAGGCATGGAGAGCTTCGACCAGTGCCTGTTCCGGATGGCCAAGAACGGCATCATCGAGCAGGAGGAAGCGCTGCGCGCGGCCGATTCGCGCGATGGCCTGGCGTTGAAGTTCCGGCTGTCCGAGGGCGGCAACGAGCACGATCCGTATGCGGATTACTCGGCCGCCTCGGCACCGGCGATCACGCACGGGTTCTGACGGGTAGGCCCCCACCGTTGGTGGGGGCAATGGGCCAGGCGCATCGACCAACGGTCGATGCCTACCCGTCACCCTGCGTCGATCTGGTTCTCCGGCCGCGCCGCATCGAACGCCGGCAGGGCCAGGCACGCCACCTCGATCCGCTGCAGCGTCGGGTACGGCGCCAGATCCAGGCCGAAGCGGTGCGCGTTGTACAACTGTGGCACCAGGCAGGCATCGGCCAGCCCGGGCTGGTCGCCGTGGCAGAACGTACCGGTCGCCGCATGGCCGACTAGCAGCGTTTCCATCGCTGCCAAGCCCTCCGCCATCCAGTGCAGCGTCCACTGCGTTCGCGCCTCGGCGCTGGCCTGCAGCGTGCGCTCCAGATACTGCATCACCCGCAGGTTGTTGAGCGGATGGATGTCGCAGGCCACCAGTTGGGCCAGCGCACGCACGCGCACCCTACCCTCGGCATCGCCGGGCAGCAACGGTGTAGCCGGGAAGACCTCGTCGAGATATTCCAGGATCGCCATCGACTGCTGCAGCACACGATCACCGTGGCGCAGGGTCGGCACCAGTTCCTGCGGGTTGAGCGCCGCATAGGCCGCGCTGTGCTGCTCCCCGCCCTCACGGACCAGGTGCACCGGGGTGATCCGGTGCGGCAGGCCCTTGAGATTCAGACCGATGCGCACGCGATAGGCGGCGCTGGACCGCCAGTAACTGAAGAGCTCGATCGGTTCCATGACGGTCTCCGCCCCCGCGATCAGGGCTTGGCCGCCTGCTCGATGCGCTGCTCGATCGCACCGAAGATGCTTTCGCCGGCCGCGTCGAACATCTCGATCCGCACCACATCACCGAAGGACATGAACGGGGTGCTCGGCTTGCCGTCGCGCAGGGTTTCCACCGTGCGCTGTTCGGCGAAGCAGGAGGCGCCCTTGCTGGTGTCCTCGTTGGCGATGGTGCCCGAGCCGACGATCGCACCGGCGCCGAGCGGGCGGGTCTTGGCCGCGTGCGCGATCAGCTGGGCGAAGTTGAACTGCATGTCCACGCCCGCTTCCGGTGCACCGAACCAGGTACCGTTGATGTGCGTGACCAGCGGCAGGTGAACCTTGCTGTCCTGCCAGGCATCGCCCAGCTCATCCGGGGTGACGAACACCGGCGACAGCGCCGAGCGCGGCTTGGACTGCAGGAAGCCGAAGCCCTTGGCCAGCTCGCCCGGGATCAGGTTGCGCAGTGAGACGTCGTTGACCAGGCCGATCAGCTGGATGTGGCCGGCCGCCTGCTCCGGGGTCACCGCCATCGGCACGTCGTCGGTGATCACCACCAGCTCGGCTTCCAGATCGATGCCGTACTCCTCGCTGACCACCTTGACCGCATCGCGCGGGCCGTAAAAGCCGG
>Ga0247813_10000755_pt1 | contig 26885 bp, 20 predicted proteins | sample UWRJL169409C1_FD_180719 | JGI IMG/M metagenome (GOLD analysis project Ga0247813, IMG submission 180719) | Plant litter microbial communities from Arlington Agricultural Research Station in Wisconsin, United States - UWRJ-L169-409C-1 | ecosystem: Environmental > Terrestrial > Plant litter >...
CCAAATACATGAATTCATTTTCAGAAATACCTTTAAATAAATCCGATTTTAAATCATAAATCTGATTCCATCCCATTTGTGGCACTTTTACTTTTGAGGTGAATTTAATTACATCAACATCAAAAATTCCCAAACCTTTTGTATCGCCTTCTTCAGATGATTTGCACATCAATTGCATACCAAGACAAATTCCAAAAACAGGTTGTTTCAAAGTCGGAATCAAACTATCTAAACCGCTTTCCTTCAGTTTTTTCATTGCCGAACTTGCTTCGCCAACTCCGGGGAAAATCACTTTATCAGCTTGTTGAATTTCTTCGGGATTATTACTCAAAACAGCTTTAAAACCAAGCCTTTCAATAGCAAACATAATGCTCTGAATATTTCCTGCGCCGTAATTTATAATTACTATTTTCATTTCTTTTGTTTGTTTTGTTTCAGGTTTCAAGTTTCAAGTTCTGTTGAGCAACCTGAAACTTGAAACTTTTTATAGCATTCCTTTCGTAGAAGGCAAAATCATTTTTTCTGTATCTCTTTTTACCGCAACTTTTATTGCTTTCGCGAAAGCTTTAAAAATCGCTTCAATTTTGTGGTGTTCGTTTGTGCCTTCCGCTTTTATGTTGATGTTTGCTTTGGCACCGTCTGAGAACGATTTAAAGAAATGATAAAACATTTCTGTTGGCATTTTACCTACCATTTCACGTTTAAATTCGGTTTCCCAAACCAACCAGTTTCTTCCTCCAAAATCAATGGCAACTTGTGCTAAGCAATCGTCCATTGGAAGACAGAATCCGTAACGCTCGATTCCTAGTTTATTTCCGAGTGCTTTTGCAAAAACTTCTCCTAAAGCAATAGCAGTATCTTCAATCGTGTGGTGTTCATCCACTTCTAAATCACCCTTTACTAGGATTTCCAAGTCCATTTGACCGTGACGTGAAATTTGGTCTAACATATGATCAAAAAATGCTATTCCGGTTTCGATTTTACTTTTTCCGGTTCCGTCCAGATTTAGATCAATAAAAATATCGGTCTCATTGGTTTTACGTGTGATTGATGCCGAACGTGCTTCTAACTTCAAAAACTCATAAATTCTTTTCCAATCTGTTGTTTGCAGGATAATCGTATCGTTTAATTCTTCACGTTTTAACGAAATTTCATTAGTCCCAAATCCATCTGTCAAATTCATGAAAATTGCTTTTGCACCCAAATTTTTTGCCAATTCTACATCGGTCAAACGATCTCCTAATACAAACGAATTTGCCAAATCATATTCCGGATTATTCAAATATTTCGTCAGCATTCCCGTTCTTGGCTTGCGTGTTGGCGCATTATCTTCAGGAAAAGACCTGTCCACAAAAATATCATCAAATAAAACGCCTTCGTTTTCAAAGGTTTTTAAAATGAAATTCTGCGTCGGCCAAAACGTATCTTCCGGAAAACTATCCGTTCCTAATCCGTCCTGATTGGTAACCATCGCTAATTCGTAATCTAATTCACTGGCGATTTTTGCCAAATATTGAAACGCTTTTGGATAAAATTCCAATTTATCCAAACTGTCTAATTGTAAATTTTCTGGTTCTAAAACAATCGTTCCATCACGATCGATAAAAAGTACTTTTTTCATAATTTATTTTTTGAGAATAAAGAAAAAAGAGTAAAGAAAATAGACTTTTAATTCTATCCAAAAAAGCTCTTTCAATTTTTTCTTTCTTCTTTGATCTATAATCTTTCTTCTATTTTAATAACTTCAATTCTTTAATCAGAACTGCATTTTCTTCTGGAATTCCAATCGTAAAACGCAGGCAATTTTCACATAAAGGCTGCGTTGTTCTGTTACGAATTACAATTCCTTTTGCAATTAATTCATCATATCTTTTATTGGCATTATCTACTTTAACCAAAATAAAATTAGCTTCTGTTGGATACACTTTTTCAACAAAACTTACATCAAGTAATACTTTAAGTAATTCTTCTCTTTGCTCAATAATAGAAGCTATTTCCTTTTTAATTTTATCAGAATCATTCAAACGAGAAATTGCTCTCTGTTGTGTCAATTCGTTTACATTGTAAGGTGGTTTAATTTTATTTAAAACCGAAATTACAGCTTCAGATGCATAACAAATTCCCAAACGAATTCCAGCTAAACCATACGCTTTTGAAAGCGTTTGTGTAATTACTAAATTTGGATATTCATCCATTTCTGTCAACCAGCTTTCTTTATCCGAAAAGTCAATATAAGCTTCGTCAATTACAACCAAACCTTTAAAGTTTTGAAGTAATTTCACCACGCTTTCATCACTAAAAGAATTTCCTGTTGGATTATTTGGAGAACATAAAAAGATGATTTTCGTGTTTTCATCTACGGCTTCTAAAATTTTATCCACTTGTGGCTGAAAATCTGTTGAAAGCAAAACTTCTCTATTTTCTACTGCATTAATGTTCGCCAGAACACTGTACATTCCGTACGTGGGCGGCAATGAAATAATATTATCAACTTTAGGTTCACAAAAAGCTCTAAATAGCAAATCTAAAACTTCATCACTTCCGTTCCCAAGTAAAATCTGACTTGATTTTACGTTATTATTCTTCGCCAAAATCGCTTTAACCGAACTCTGTTGCGGGTCAGGATAACGATTCACACCATTCTGAAACGGATTTTCATTGGCATCCAAAAAAATCATTTCGGCAGTATCAAAATCCTCAAACTCATCTCGTGCTGACGAATATGGTTTTAATATTTTTACATTTTCACGTGTTATTGTATTTATATTGAATTTCATTTTTTTTGTTTTAAGGAGAAGAAAGAATCAAGAGGCAAGAAGCAAGATTTAAATCTATACTTTTAACTCCCTTTCTCTTGCTTCTTGCTTCTGACTCTATTTTCTTTACTCTATACTCTTTAATCTCAGCGTTACAGCATTTTTATGAGCCTGCAACCCTTCGGCTTCAGCCATAACTTCAATTGCTTTTCCGATGTTTAGGATTCCTTTTTCTGATATTTTTTGAAATGTCATTGATTTCATAAAACTATCCAGATTTACACCACTATAATTCTTAGCGTATCCGTTTGTTGGTAACGTATGATTCGTTCCCGAAGCGTAATCTCCAGCACTTTCCGGTGTGTAATTTCCAATAAAAACCGAACCGGCATTTACGATTCCGTTGCAATAGAAATCATCAAATTCCGAACAGATTATAAAGTGTTCCGGTCCATACTCATTGATTAATTCCAATGCAATCTGATCATTTTCAACATAAATCAATTTCGAATTTTCAATCGCTTTTTTTGCAATTGCTTTTCTCGGAAGTTCTTCAATCTGAATTTGAATTTCTTTTTCAACAGCATCAATCAACTTGTTTGAAGTTGAAACCAAAATTACCTGACTGTCCGTTCCGTGTTCTGCCTGAGATAATAAATCTGACGCTACGAATGCCGGAACCGCAGTATCATCAGCTACAATTAATAATTCTGACGGTCCGGCCGGCATATCGATTGCTACTCCAAATTGTGTTGCTAATTGTTTTGCTACTGTTACAAATTGGTTACCTGGTCCGAAAATTTTATACACTTTCGGAATGGATTGTGTTCCAAATGTCATTCCTGCAATTGCCTGAATTCCGCCTACTTTTAATATTTTGGTTACACCGCACAAATTCGCGGTATATAAAATCGCCGGATTTATTTTTCCTGTTTTATCCGGAGGTGAACACAAAACTATTTCTTTGCAACCCGCAATTTCTGCAGGAACTGCCAGCATTAAGACAGTAGAAAACAAAGGCGCTGTCCCACCCGGAATGTATAAACCAATTTTTTGAATTGGTCTCTTTTCCTGCCAACAATTTACTCCTTCAATGGTTTCAACTGAAATTCGATCTGTTTTTTGAGCGGTGTGAAACTTTAATATATTTGATTTAGCTAATTGAATTGACTGCTTCAATTCATCTGAAATTGAATTGATAGCATCTTCAATTTCTTGTGGAGTAACTTCGTAATTGTCTAAAGTAATTCCGTCGAAAATAGAAGTGTATTTAGCAACCGCTTCATCACCTTTTTTCTGTACTTCTTTAAAAATTTCTTTTACCGTAACTTCGATATCATCGATCGTTTTGGTTGGTCTTTTTAATATTTCTGACCAGGTATCTGGTTTTGGATTGTCTATCTTATTCATTATTTTTTGCTTTATGCTATAAGCTGTAGGCTTTAAGCTTTTTAACTTTGTGTTTTTTTGGCGTAAAGCTTAAAGCTTATTGCCTAAAGCGCGCAAAGCGCATTAAAGAACCATTTTCTCAATTGGGCAAACTAAAATTCCTTCGGCTCCAGCCTCTTTTAATTTGTCTATTACATCCCAAAAAGTATCTTTATCGATTACGGAGTGAACACTACTCCAACCTTCCTGTGCTAATGGCAAAACGGTTAAACTTCTTAAAACCGGTAAAATTTTTCCGATTTCATCAATTTTATCGTTTGGAACGTTCATCAAAATGTATTTTGAATTTCTTGCTCTTAAAACTGATTGAATTCTGAATTTTAAAGTATCGATGTGTTTCTGAATTTCCGGAGAAACTTTTGGTGAAACCGCTAATACAGCTTCACTTTTCAAGATCACTTCAACTTCTCTTAAATTGTTTTTGAATAAAGTGCTTCCGCTTGAAACGATATCTACAATCGCATCGGCAAGACCAATGTTGGGTGCAATTTCTACAGAACCTGAAATTTGGTGAATATCAACTGTTAACCCGAAAGAATTGAAATATTCGTTAACGGTATTTGGATAAGAAGTCGCGATTCGTAAACCTGCTAAATCCTGAATAGAATTGTATTCGAAAGTTTTAGGAACAGCTACTGAAACTTTGCATTTAGAGAATCCAAGTTTCTGAATTACTTCGATATGTTTTCCTTTTTCTACTAATAAATTATCGCCTACAATGGCTAAATCTACTACTCCGTCAATTAAATACTGAGGAATGTCTGAATTTCTCAAGTATAAAACTTCTAAAGGAAAATTGGAAGCTTCTGCTTTTAACTGATCGTTTCCGTTGTTGATCGAAATACCGCAATCTTTTAAGATTTGAATGCTGTCTTCGTTTAAACGTCCTGATTTTTGAATTGCAATTTTTAAAGTACTCATTTTTTAGTTGTTTGCTGATTAATAGTTTGAGTACAAAGAATTGGAATTAAAAAACCCGCTTGATGTACTCAAACGGGTTTTAAAATATGATGATTTACATGCATACCATTAACACATCGCCTGAGAGCAATAATGAAAATGATGATGATGTAATTGATTTGAAATCATTGTTTGGTTTGTTTTATAATTCTTTGATTCGGTTGCAAATATAATAGTTAATTTCATAAAAGCGCTATTTTTTATTTAACTTAACGATAGTTTATTGTTAAAAAATATTTCACATTCCCTTTTTATTACATTTTTTCAATTTACTATAACGTTTTCATATTTTCGCTTAAACCCAAAATGACAGTAGTTCCTACTTCAATTTCACTTTCAATTGTAAACTTGATTCCAAGTAATTCTGTAGTTCTTTTTACAATAGACAAGCCTAATCCAGTTCCTTTAATTTCAGGATGATCCGTAGAATTTGATCTAAAAAAAGGATTAGAAATAGAATCTAAATCTGCTTTTGCAATTCCGATTCCGCTATCTGAAATTTTACAGATTATTTGTCCGTTTTGTTTTGAAAGTAAAATTAAAACTTCTCCACTATTATTGGTGTATTTAATTGCATTCGAAATAATATTTCTCAAAATCGTAATCACTAAAAAATTATCAGATTGAATATAATAATCTTGTTCAGCATCAAATTTAACGTTGATATTTTTGTTTTTTATTTTTTCAGAATTCAATGTCAAAACATCCAGAATTAAAGCATTTAAGTATACAGATTCAGTATTTACATTTTGTTTTTGATTCTCGAAACGAGCCATTAAAAGCAGCTGATCTACCAACATATTTAAATGATCTACCTCTTTGATGCAATAATTTACTTTTTCTTCATATTCTTTATTGTCACGGGGTTTACGAATTAAAACTTCAAGTGTTCCTTTAATAACTGTAAGCGGCGTTCTTAATTCGTGCGATGCATCCGAAGTGAATTGTTTTTCGCGTTCGATTGCATCTTCAATGCGGTTAAGCAAATTGTTTATTGTTTTAGAAAGTGTGTATAATTCGTCTCTCGTTTTAGGCAGCGCAATACGTGTTTTCAAATTGTCCTTCGTTATAATTTTCGAAGTATTTATAATGGCATTTATTGGTTTTATACTTCGGCCGGCAAAGAATCTGGCAATAAAAAACAGCAACAACAAAATAGCTGAAAATGACAAAATCATAATATCAAACAAATTGTTTAATACCATTTTCGAATCTGCCAAAGACATTGCAACAATAATATATCCTATTTTTTTGTTTTTAATGAGCAGTGGAACCTGAATTTGCCTGATAGTATGATCGCCCATTTTAGTATCAAATAATTCATAATCCTTTACAGCATTATTAAACGGCAGTATTTTTGTTTTAAGGTTTGGCGCTTTTTCTATAATGTTTTTATTTACATCAAGAAATTCAACAAATACAGGATTTACATCTACTGTATTGTGTTCACGCTCGTTCCATTCTTCTTCATCAATAAGGATTACCTTACCATTAACTATTTTAATTTCAGCCAGATGATTCTCAATTTCAACCTTTATTTTTTTATCAATATGATTGTAAACTGTATGTTTTACAATAGAATAAATTACCGAAAAAACGACTACAATTAATAAACCTGTGGTAATAATATAGTTGAGTGCAATTCTGTTTTTAAAAGAAAGCTGTATCATTTATAAGTCGTTTGCAATGTAACCAATGCCGCGAATGGTTTTTATATAATCTTCTTCAATTTTTAAATTGAGTTTTTTTCGAATGGCATTCATAAAAACATCAATTACCCCTGTATCATATTCAAAATTAATCTCCCAAACGTCTTTTAAGATCTGATTTCGGGTGCAAACTTTTCCTTTGTTCTGAATTAAATAAGTCAATAATTCAAATTCTCTTTGCGTCAAAGCTACTTCTTCATCGTTTTTAAGCACAATATGTTTTGATAAATCAATTTTGATGGTTCCGAGAGTTAAACTTTCTGAACCTTTACGATTTCTAAAATGAATTTTTATTCTTTCTACCAATTCTTCAAAACTAAAAGGCTTTTTGATATAATCATTTGCTCCGGCTTTTAAACCTTCTATTGTTTCCTGAACGGTATCTTTTGCTGTCAAAAAAATGATTGGCGTGGTTTGGTCTTTAATTCTGATTGCCTTACACAAATCCAGACCATTAATTTTAGGAAGCATCCAATCGAGTAAAATCAAATCAAATTTCTGATTCTGAATCAATTCAAAACCTTTAGAACCATCATTTGCAGTGGTAATCTGATAGCCTTCTTCCTGCAAACCTTGCTGCAAAAACTGAACAATTCCTAACTCATCTTCGACTATTAAAATATGCATTTGTCCTTTTTTAATTACGATTGTATCTTATTTTATCATTCAAAGATAGAGATTTTACTATTCAGAAATAGCTTAAAACCATTAGAATAGCCAAAACACTATGATCTTAAGAAAACTTTAAGTTTACACTAAGCAAGGTAAAAGCATAACTTCATGCAGAACTCATCTATCGCAATTAATTTTGTAAAAAAATTATTCCAATGAATTTTTACAAGAAGCTTTCTCCATTTTATAATCTCACTGTATTTTATTGTATTATTAGCTTTTTACTCCGAATTGTTTTAATACTTCACCCGATTACACAAAGTTCTTTTAGTATTACTGAGTATCTGAAAATCTTTGCTTTAGGACTTATTTCAGATGTATTTACTTTTATAGTGGCAAGCGTTTTCTTATGGCTTTATCTTATTTTTATTTCAAACTCTAAATACAACAAACCTTCAGGTTATATCATTTTGAGTGCTTTTGCAGCTTTGTTTCTTTACGTAGCTTCAGGAAAAAGTATTTTTGATGAATACGGCGGTGCTTTACCCAGAATTATTTTGATTTTTATTGGAATTAAAACAGTATTTTTTGCTCTTTTGCTTTTTCTTCCAAAACTAAGAGACAAAATCAGATACTGGCTATTTGCTTTTGTCATTTTTCTATATGTTTTGCTCATTCTTCAAAACGGAATAAGTGAGTATTTTTTCTGGAATGAATTTGGTGTGAAATACAATTTTATTGCTGTAAATTATTTAATTTATACGAATGAAGTGATTGGGAATATTATGCAATCATATCCTGTAGTTCCTATATTTTCTGTATTGTTTCTGGTAACGGCAATTTTTACTTATTTCATTGTAAAAAGATCACGGAATTATATCGATGCTATTTCGCCTGTACTAGAGAAAATGAAAATTACAGGAATCTATTTTGTATTATTTATCCTCTCTTTGATAGCGATACCTACATTAGCAAAAACTGAAAACTCTAAAAATGTTTTTACTAATGAACTGCAAGCTAATGGTTTGTATAAATTTTATCTTGCTTTTGAGAACAATAAACTAGATTATTTTAAATTTTATAAAACACTTCCGGCTAAAAAAGCATTTCAGCTTTTAAAACAACAACTACCTGCTATTTCCGGAGACAACACAACACGAACAATTACGAGTGATTCGCCTGAAGATCACAAAAATGTAGTATTGATTACAATAGAAAGTTTAAGTGCAGACTACATGAAAATGTACGGAAATAAAGAAAATATTACTCCTTTTTTAGACAGTCTTGCTCAAAAAAGTTTGGTGTTTACTAATCTTTATGCGGCAGGAAATAGAACGGTTCGCGGACTGGAAGCGGTTACTTTATGCTTGCCGCCAACTGCAGGTGAAAGTGTTTTGAAAAGAGAAGACAATAAAAATAAATTTTCGACCGGAGCTATTTTTAAACAAAGGGGATACAGTGTAAAATTCATGTATGGCGGCGATGCTTTTTTTGATAATATGCAGGATTTCTATTCCGGAAACGGTTATGATATTGTAGACAAATCCAGTTTTTCTCCTGAAGAAGTCACTTTTGAGAATGTTTGGGGAGTTTGTGATGAAGATATGTACAACAAAGCAATAAAAGTAATGAATGCCGAAGCGAAGGAAAATAAGCCTTTCTTTAATCATATCATGACAGTAAGCAATCACAGGCCATTTACATACCCTAATGATAAAATTGATATTCCGGGTGATATTAAGTCGCGTAATGGCGGCGTAAAATATACTGATTATTCGCTGCGAAAATTCTTTGCTATGGCAAGTAAACAGCCTTGGTTTAAGAATACTGTTTTTGTAATTGTTGCGGATCATTGTGCATCGAGTGCAGGAAAAACACAACTTCCGTTGGACAAATACAGAATTCCTGCTTTTATTTATGAGCCAGCAGGCCAACCTGAAAAATGCAATAAACTGATGTCTCAAATTGATCTTATGCCAACGCTTTTTGGATTATTGCATTTTAGTTATGAAAGTAAGTTTTTTGGTCAGGATGCGCTGAAACCGGATTACAAACCACGTGCTTTTATTGCAACTTATCAGGATCTGGGATTGATAAAAGATAATGTACTGACAATTTTATCGCCCAAACAACAGGTAAAACAGTTTAGGTTGAAACCAGAACCAAAAGACGGTATTGCACCTGAATATCAAATTGATTATAGCGAAAAATGCATGAAAAAGGAAAGAACTGATTTGGTAAATGAAACCATCGCGTTTTATCAAACAGCTTCAGATATGTTGAAGAGAAAGAAATATCAGAAGTAGATTGAAGTTGAAAATCCAAAATTTAAATTCCAAATTCCAAAAACTTTGGGCAGAATGGCATGCGGATTATTACTGATTTACGCAGGTTTTATTCTGATAATGTAATTGTTATGTCTTTATTTTTAGATTAATGTCTTTTGAAAACGAATGCCATAGCCCTGATAGAAGCGGTATCCTTTTATTTTTTTTCTTTAAAAAAATAAAAGATACAAGTGAATAGAAGGAAACAGCTCCTAATTAAAAGAAGAAGCCTCAAATTCAAATGAATCTGAGGCTTCTTTATATCTGTAACAGAAACTGAGACTGAAAAATTTTCTTAGTCGTTTTGATTTTTCATTCCGAATAAGTTTCCTTGTTGGAACATTTTTAAATCATCTCTTAAAGATTGGTAGTTTCTTTGTGTAACTGATGGAGCATCTAAATCGCTCAAATCTGGTTTTCCGGCATTTACCCATGCAGTATACCAAAAACTTGCCGTTGCTGTAATGGCTTTTTTCATTTGGCTTTCGACCATTCCGTTCAACTGTTCGTGCAGTTTCTTAGCATATTCATCAGAGAAAACAGCTGTGTTGTATTTGCTTTTCAATACTTTTCCGTCAGCATCCATTTTAAAAACCTGACCTTCCGGAGTTGTAGTTCTTAGTTTTTTGTCGATGTCTAATAGCGGCTGAGCTAAACTATGAGTATCATTGATCATATCCCAGGTTGCTTTATGAACATCTTGGTAATATTGCGCCTGCGGAACGTTTAACTTATAATTTTTAGCGAATAACTCAGGTAATCTGCTTTCCCAAAGAGAGTGAATTCCTTTTTGGTCGCTTAATTGACCGTCATGATTGGCAGAAGTGTGCAATGGCATGTGTGCATCGCCAATATAATGTCCTAAATCAGCAGCCAAAAACAAAATTTCGGCTCTGTTTTTATCTTTAAAAGCTTTGGTTAATTTTACCATCATATCTTCGATATACCAAGGTAAAATACCATTATCGTTCAGAAATTTAGCATCGTATTTTTTCTTTGCTGCTTCTAAAGTCTGCGGAATACTGTCTACAGCTCCAAAATTTTCCATGTCGAAATAATGCCTTGGATTTTCGTCTTTGTAATTTAAAGCATACTTTCGGATATCCGGTACAGAAGCTTCCTGTGTAATAAAATCAATGTGATTGTAAAAAAACACCTGTAGTGATTGAGGCAAAGCCATAACGGCAGCTTTATTAATACGTTCGTGGCCAACAATTCCCCAGGATAATGTCAAAAAACCAATTGCTGATGCGAATATTGCAATTAGCAATGGTTTCATTTTAAAGTTTTTCATTTGTAATTTTTGTTTGCTGCAAATTTATCTCATTTATAGATAATTTAAAACAATAGTGGTAATTATTGTGATAATTTAATTCCTTTTAATTTTTAAACCCTTTTAATGATATAAGTTCAAATTAAAACTTTCTTTGTAAATTCGTTTAACTTTTACACAAATTTATAATCTTAGCATATGCGCCTGATTCGTTTTAGTATTTTTTTCTTGTTATTTTCTTCTATTTGTACTGCTCAGGATCAAGACATTGTACAGCTAAAAAATGTTAACGATACGATCTTAAGTACCAAAAGAACACTGCAGGTAACAGATCCTTTTGATGGGATAAAAACCTTGCAAAGGCTGTTTCCAGGCAAGTTATATAAACTTTCTGACAACAATACTTTTTTGAGCTGGAAATGTAAAAACTGCAAACCGAGTGCTTATACGGATGTAAATGGTCTCGAAGGAGATCAAATGTTTCCTTACGAAAGTGGTATTGCGACTAGAATCCTTGACAATATAACTTATAAGGATTCTAAGGGAAACGAATTCAGATTGCTGTTTTTTAATCATTCCTATTATGATGAAGACGGCCTGCAAACCGGAAGATTTTCTGGTGGTCTTGTAGGTGTAGCTAAATTTGCAAAAAATGGTAGCGCTTGGCAAATGAGATCTTTTCAGCCTGGAATTGCTGCCTTTGGTTCTTTTGCGCAGGCTCCAAAACCAAAACTAATAGAAATTGGAGAAGACCAATATGCTTTTACTTTAATGCATATTAATGGTGGCGCTGGTGGTCCTTTTGAAGGAATTCTTTATCTTATTGCCGGACTTGATGGTAAATATCAGCCCATTATGGAAGTCAATGATTATAAATTAACAAATGTGGCCAGTTTAGAATGGTCAAGCTCGTATAAAGTGGTAAATGATAATGGTAAAAAACATTTTAGGGATATTATTATAAAAACAAATGGCTCTTTTAACAAGGCAGGAAAAGATAATGACGAATTCGAATTAAATCCGCCAAAAGAAATAGCTGCAATGGCAAAATCAAAAAACCAATTTAATTTTGAGATTGAAAGACGTTTTTCGTTTAAAGGAAAGTTTTACAAAATGATCGACAAACCAACCGTGAGGTTTTCGAATGTAAAATAGTTTCTTATTTCATATGTTTTTGAAGACCTGTACTGTAACATAAAAAGATCTTAAAAAGCAATAAAAAATACTGCTTATTTATACATAAACTATTTGCGTTTACTTTTTAGCAGATCGAAAAATTTTATTAATACATAGAAATATTCTTTTTTTATCTACAAAAGAATATTTCTATGTGTTTAATTTGAGCGTATTTATTTTAAGAAAATAAATTAGTAACCACGAAGAATTAATAATGGTATATGCAAACCGGTTGCCATAATTCTGGTTTTACTTACATGAACAAGAGAATCCCAAAAGCCGTATTTTTGTGGTACCATAACCAAAATATCGGCATTGTAATTTTTGGCTTCTTTTTTTATTTCATTAATGACACTGTTTGATTGGATGCTTTTGTATAGAAACTTAACATGCTCTAGTGCTTCGGTTTCCTCTACACCCAATTGACTTTGTTGTTCTATCAAATCTTCTACTTTTTTACCAACACTAAAAAACTCGACTTCGGACTGTATTTTTTTTGCTATTTCCAGAAATCTGCTAAATCTTTTTACAGAGAATAATCTTAAGCTGTCAATAGCAAATAGTATTTTTTTTGACTGGGAAAAACGAACGTTTTTAGGCACTGCTAATACCGAAATATTTAAATTTTTTATTACTGAGGTAGTTGAGTTTCCTAATAGATCTTGCTCAAAGGAACGTTCTGCCATTCCCATCACAACAAGTTCTGCATTAATATTTGTAATCAAAGTAGAGATCTGATCTTCTAAAAACGTGTAACTGCAAAAATAATCGACTTCAATATCAAATAATTCAGAGAGATTTTTTGCCAGAAGTTCAAGTCTTGCTGTAGCCATGTTGAGTTCGTTTTGCATACCCTGGGCAGAAATTCTCGAATTTGCACTATGTATAGATAAGGAAAATGCATTAAAAAGAGTAAGTTTTGCTCCGGTTGCTTTTGCAAATCCTGCTGCATAAGTAACGGCATTATTTGCTGTTTCAGAAAAATTTGTCGCCGCTATTATTGAAAATGGTAAAGTCATAACTGTATATAATAAATTAATAAATTTGATTGTCTGTATAGCAATACCTATCTCATGTTTGAAGTTACAGGTCTGTCAGTTTATTTAAATAATTTTCTTCTAGACTTGTTTACCAACCGAATCGGGTATTATATTCTGGCTGTTTTTGAATCTTTTTATTAATAAAACCTTTTGATAGTGGCGATCAAAAAATGGTTTTTACTTATCATGTACAGCAATTAGCACTCCGTTTAATGAAGTCAATTTGCAATGATTTTCTGTAGTTCATTATGTATCAAAAATAATCAATTTTATCGCATCATTGATAATTGGAGGCAATCAATTTAAATCTTTAACTATTAAATCTTTATAAACAATTATTAAATAGCTTTAGTTTAAATATAAAATCGAAGCCAAACCTAAACCGGCAATAAATATCCAAAGCAAAACGCCCTGAAACAAAGGCTTCACTCCTACTGCTTTTAAAGTATTTATATTTAATGTTGCTCCTATTAAAAACAAAGTAATTGTTAGACCAATCTTGGCGATATTAACAAAATATGGTGAAACAATAGCAGTTTGCGGCACATAAGAATTAAAAAGCATGGCCAAAATAAACAAACCAATAAAGTACGGGATTTTGATTTTTTGAAATTTGTTTTTAAAAATTACGGCTGTTAAAAGTGAAATTGGGATAATCCACAATGCTCTGGCCAGTTTTACGGTTGTAGCAATTTGCAAAGCTTCAGCTCCATATTTATTGGCCGCCCCTACAACTGAACTGGTGTCATGAATGGCAATAGCGCACCATAAACCAAATTCTTTTTGCGACAAATCAAGCTGATGCCCAATAAAGGGAAAAACAAATAATGCAATTGAATTTAGAATAAAAATAACGCCTAAAGCTATTGAGGTCTGATTTTCGTTTGATTTGATTACGGGAGAAATCGCTGCAATGGCACTTCCGCCACAAATCGCGGTTCCACACGAGATTAAGTGCGATGTTTTTTTATCGGTTTTAAGCCATTTTCCTAAAAATGTACCTAATATTAAAGTACTAAATATGGAGAAAATCGTGAGCAGAAATCCTTCTTTTCCGGCTGAAATTGCGGCTGTGGCATTCATCCCAAAACCTAAACCAATAACAGAGAATTGTAATAAATAAGTAATTGCAATATGGTTGAACGCTACAAATGGATTCCCAAAAACATTTACCATAACCACTCCTAGCAATAAAGCAATTGGTGGAGAAATTATCGAAAACAAACACAACGCAATGATCAAAGCAAAAATGGCTTGTTGCAGGTAAAGATTAACTTCTATTAAATGTGCTGCAGTATGTTGTTTAGTTTTCAAAATAAGGAATTTGATATTTCCTTACAAAGGTCTGCTCTTTATACGATAATTACCAATCGTAAATTACAATCGACTATAACCCTAAGTTATAATAAGTAGCAATATTTTGAATAAATAGCTCTGATAAAGAATCTGATTTACCTAATAAAGTAATGATGTAAAAGTATCTTTCTATTGATAAATTTTCTACATCCAAAACAATCAATTCATTATTTTTAAGCTCTTTATCTACCGCATGTATTGACATGAAAGCAAAACAATCTGAGTTTAGCAAATACGATTTTATACTTTCTGTAGATCCTAATTGCATTTCGATTTGCAAATCGGCTATTTTTACATCTACTTGTTTCAAAGCATATTCTATAACTTCAAGTGTTCCAGAACCACGCTCCCGGGTTATAAATTTCATTGCTTTTAAATCTTCAAGCGAAATTTCGTTTTGCTTCACCAAAGGATTTTTGGTACTGCAAACCAAAACCAATTCATCTTTTAAGAACGGAATATACTTAATAGACTGATTTTTAGATTGTCCTTCGACAATTCCGATTTCGATTTCTTTGTTTATTAAAGCGTTTTCTATTTGTTCTGTATTTCCGTTCAGCAAATTAACTTTGATTTCTTGCTGTTTTTGATGAAAACGCGCTAAAACTGGAGAAATAATATATTGCGAAATAGTTGTACTTGCTCCTAATCTTAATAATCCCTGGCGTTCGTTGATAAAGGAGCTCATATCAAAGTCGATTTCGCGGTAGATTTCGAAGATGTTTTTGGTATGTTTTAGCAGAATTTCTCCGGCTGGAGTTAGTGCAATTTTAGAACCATTACGTTCGAAAAGTTTGGTTTTATAGGTTTCTTCGAGTTCCTGGATATGCTTAGAAACCGCAGGCTGCGAGATGTATAATTCTGTTGCCGCTTTAGTAAAATTTAAGCGGAGCGCAACGGTATAGAAAACTTTTAGCCTGAAATCCATTGTTTATTTTATTGAAAGTGAAACACGAATTTCACTAATTTTCACGAACTAGTACTTTGTTTGTTATTCCGCAGAGATTCACAGAGGTCTCACAAAGTTACACTAAGTTTAATTTTTAAGAACTCAGAATTTACATTTAACTGAATCCTATGTTATTTTATTTCAAGTTTAGTGTTTCAAAAATTGAGAAAACTTTACCCCTTTGTCACTTTGAACCTTTGCAACTTTTTTAAAGCAACCCATTATATTTCCTAACAAACCACTCAGTCGTCAATAAAACAGCAATCAAAATCAATAACCACACCCAATCAATTAAAGGAGTTTTGGTGGAGACATTTTTCTCAATCGATTTGTATTCTTTATTTTCTAAAAGTTGTTCAATCAAATCATCGGCTTGGTCTTCGAAGAAAGCTTTTCCGTTGGTTTGCAATGCTAATTGTTTTAGTTTTAGCACATCAGGATTTACAAATTGTTTTTCGATATCAAAATCCAGAATTTCAAAATGACTTGAATATATTGTGTTTGAATTTAACTCTTTTACGGTGAAATTATATTTTCCTGCAGCTAAACCGTCAAGATTTGCTGAGAAAGAATTGTTTCCTTTTAGCAAGTCGTAGTTTTTTGCTTGCTTCGTTTCAGCATTTGTAACTGTAATTGTAAGTCTGGCTTTTTCGTCGAACTCATAATTTTTATTGAAGTATTGCGCATTGATTACAATTGCTTCTCCTGAATTATAAAAGCTTTCATGGGTTACTACAAGTGATTTTCTTGAGGTTGTCGAAGCCAGATATTGAATGATCTTATCTATAAAAACATCATATTTCTCAAACGACTGGTTATCGATATGACTTTGCAAACGCCATTTCCAGCTGTTTTCTCCTAAAAGAAATGCAGTTCGCTTGCCTTGATTTTCGGCGAAAGCCAACAAAGGTGCATTTGTAGCAACGTTTCTAATTTTTGACGAAAGTAAAACTGATACATTTCCGTTTGTGGTAATGGTTCCAAATAAATTCTGAAGCGGCGGAAAATTTTCAAAACCAATATTTTCTATCGCAAACAAATTAAACTGCGATTGAAACTCTGATAAATAATCTTCTCTTTGTCCGCTCATTTTAAAAACCAGACTATTTTGTTGCTGGTTCAGAAAATTAAAATCGGTATTGTTTCCGGTAATGATAAAGGTATTTGTTCCGGCTAGTTTGTTATTATCAAAAATAGCTTTAAAAGCTGATGTTGGCTGATACAAGACTAAAACCGAAACTTCCTGTAACTGATTAAGATCATTTGGTTTAACCAGTATTACTTTACGTTGTGCATTAACTTCTATCGATCGTTTTAATGCCGCAATATCGGGATGATTTATAGCTGAAACGATTGCAATAGTCGACTTTTGATCTATAACTTCAACAGCAAAATTCTTAGTATTATTGTAGCTGTTTTTTTCTTTAGAACCGGAGGAAATACTTGCTTTAAAAATTTGCAATCCTACTTTATCAGCAGGTAAAAGTAAATTTAAAGTTGCTGTTTTTTTTGATGCCGAAAAAGAAACTTTCTCTTTGGCAACAACTGTATTTCCTTGTGTAATGGTAAAATCAGTATTTGCATTTTTATCTCCTGAATATTGAAGAAAAACTTCTACCGGAAATTTATTTTTATGAAAAGCGTATTTGTTTACGTTAAGCTGAGTGATTTTAAGATCAAGAAACGTAGTTGTATCTCCTACAACCAAAGGATAAACTTTATTAACAGGATCAAAACGATATACATAATCGTTTCCTGTAGTTTGATTTCCGTCGGTAATAATAACCGTTGGAAAAATCAGGTTTTTATTGATGCTTTTGAGATTCTTGGCAACTTTGTCAAGATTGGTTTGTTTTCCTTTAAAATCAAATTTATCCGAAGGCTTGAAATCAGCATCAAACTGATACGACTGAATTTCGAATTTTTCTTTAAGAGCAGGATTCGAAATTAATTTCTGATATAATTCTTCCGCTTTTTTATCTGATTTTAAAACCGCAATAGAACTCGAATTATCTACTGCAATTGCCAACGGAGTTTTGGTAATTTCCAGTGAATTCTTTGTCATTATAGGATTTATCAACAAAACTAATAATCCAAAAATGGCTAAAAAACGTAAAAAAGCCAAAAACAAAACCACACGGGATTTATTTTTGGCTTTAAAATAATATTGAAAATACGATAAACCACCAGCTATTACTAAAGAAAGCAATAATAATAGAATCGTGTTTGTAGTCATATATATTAGTGTTCAGTAATCAGTTTGTAGTGATCAGTTATTTAAATCATCGAATTTTAGTGATCAGAATTTTAAATCAGTAAACTGAATACTAAAAAACCGAACACTGAAAACTTTCTTAGGTTAACATTCCTCCGCAAACATTAAGTACTTGTCCGGTAACGTAAGCACTCATGTCAGAAGCAAGGAAAAGACAAGCATTTGCAACGTCTTCAGCAGTTCCGCCACGTTTTAACGGGATTCCTTCTCTCCATCCTTTTACTACGTCTTCGCTTAATTTTGCCGTCATTTCGGTTTCAATAAATCCCGGAGCGATTGCGTTACAACGAATATTACGAGAACCTAACTCTAATGCTACTGATTTTGTAAAACCAATTGCACCTGCCTTAGAAGCTGCGTAATTTGTTTGTCCTGCATTTCCGGAAACTCCTACAACAGAGCTAATATTGATTATAGAACCAGAACGCTGCTTCAGGAAAGTTTTCTGAATTGCCTTTGTCATATTAAATACTGACTTCAGGTTTACATCTATAACCTGATCAAAATCAGCCTCTGACATACGCATCAATAAGTTATCTTTTGTAATTCCGGCGTTGTTAATTAAAATATCAACTGTTCCAAAATCAGCCAAAACAGCATCCACAAAAGTTTGGGCTTCATTAAAATCGGCCGCATTCGATTGGTATCCTTTTGCTTTAATTCCTAAACCATTAAGTTCAGCTTCTAAAGCCTCTGCAGATGCTACAGATGAGCTATATGTAAAAGCGACATTTGCACCATGTTTAGCAAAAACTTCAGCAATTCCTTTTCCAATTCCACGACTAGCGCCGGTGATAATGGCAACTTTTCCTTCTAGTAATTTCATATTCAAAATTAATTTTAATATTTATTTGTAGCCAATCCTGCTCCCGAAGCCTCGGGACATTTCAATCTTTGTTTTTTAGAGAAAAAAACAAAAGGATTTCCATTTGTATCAGGGTTATGAACGACTTGTCAAATATATGATAATTCCCTTTTTAAAAAAATAACAATAGTATATTTTATGAATATGGATCTTACTTTAAAAAATTAAAGAAATAAAAAAAACCGTTTCAGGAATTATGAAACGGTTTTAAAAGAAATAATTTTATTACAAGCACTCTATGCCATCAATTGTTGCTTTACATATTGGTTCAACTGGTTTTATTTGTGGCTCCATAATGCATGGTCCGTAATAAGGAAGAGGTGTCCATGGTATCATACATATTACTGTTCCGGCACCGCCCATAACATTTTTTTGTTCGTTAATACTAAGTACCTCAATTCCTTTAAAATTTAAGATTGTTTTTAACATAATGATTAGGTTGTTTAGCGTTTATATTTTAATAGTTTTTATCTGAAAATAGCATAAAAAGCTTTCTTAACCGCAAATTACAGTGCCGTCAACTGTTATCCTGCAATCTGGTTGCGGATCAGCGCATGGGTAACGTGGGTAATCAATAGGATTTGAGCCCGGTGGGGCATAACGATCACATCTGGGAACTTGATAAGAATCTCCTTTTCCTATAATATTTATTTGTTCCTCTCTACTTAACATTTTAACTCCGGAAAAATTTAAAATTGTTTTTAACATAGTGTTTAAACTGTTTGATGTTTTGTATACTCAATCCTTTTTTGTCTGTTGAGTTTCAGACATAAAACCAAATACAATTACCTGATTTTCAGTATAAATATAAGAAAAAAAACAATCGAAAAACGATTATTTTTATAAGATTTTATTACTATTTTTCATAAAAAAAAGCAACTCAAAAAATGAGCTGCTTCTTTCAAAAATAAAAATTAAAACTAAAATTATTAAATATGATTTTGTTTCGTTATAAAAAAGAAAACACAAAGAATAACAACCATAAATAACATTCTGTAAATTGAAAATTTAAAGTTTTCTGTATTATTAAGTTTGTCTTCTTTTTTTTCTTTTACAAGATTAACAATTGATACAGGAACGATTACTGCAATTGACAAATACAAATAATATCTCGTATAATCAGGATATAATTGTGAAATCGCAATAAGCATTAAACCCCAAAAAAAGATTGCGATATTAATTGGTGTAATTAGTTTTTTCATCTTTTATTTTTATTTTAAAAAACAGCTCAGTTTTGAGCTGTTTTTTTTTAGTTTAATTGATATGTTGTTGTTCTAAAACTGCTTGAAGCACTAGTTAGAGTATAAATTGTGTTAGTGAATGAAATTTTAAAATTTTCTTTCTTAACATATAAACCTTTTGGATTTACCAATTCATTGTCTATATCTTTTAAGAATGCCGCAGCAGCCGGAGCTACTGACCAACCATCATCGACTAATACAATTGTTTTATTTACTGCATCTTCTTTTGATGTTAACCAATGAATTATAGTTGCTTTACCTCCATTAAACAGGTACTGAATATATGTTCCATTTGGAACGTTATTAAACACAACCTGAACTCTGGCAATGGATTGAGCTGCTGGTAAAGTCGCATTAACCTTGTTAATCAAAAATCTAAAGTAATCTGAAGTAGTTGGAGCTGTATACAAGTTAGCTGCTATGTAGCCCAGAACCATTTGAGGATTTCCTTTTCCGCTTAAAAATAGTTTATAATCATCCGTTATTATAGGTGGTGCATTTGTGTATTTAATAGTCGCTTTAACTCCATCTTTTCCTGTTGCCACAAAACTATTATCTGTGCTATTGTAAAGGAAATCTGTAAGTTTCTGACCTTTAACATCTAATGGAGTTTTTGAATAGGCACCTGTAGGATTAAATGAAAAGGCTAAATCATAACTCGTATTAACGGCAGGATCTAAAGAATATCCTGTACCAAAACGAGCATCAGTATTATAATCAAAATCATAGCTTTTAGTTGTCGTTCCGTCATTAATTTCTAACAATCTAAACAGCGGACTTGTCATATCACCAGTGATGTTACTAATGATTGGAGTGTTTTTTGGTAAATCTGTCCAATCTTGCGGTGTTGCTTTTACAAAACGCAGAAAATGTCCGTTTCTATTGGTTCTAAAAATAATATCCCCATTTTTTTGCCCATAGTAATAAAACTGAAAGTCACCTAAATAACCTTTTGCAAGAAGTCCCGCAGTAGGATAATCAGCTGCATTAGACAAAAGGTGAATTCTGTTTTCTGTTGTAAAAACCAAACTTACAGTACTTCCTACCTGAATATCATACTGACTTGTATATGTTTTTGTATCACTATCAAAATCTGATGCCATATCAACTTTTCCTCCTGGAAGGAATTTAAATAAATGTGTCCATCCTCCTAATTGTGTACTATCTGTATAATAGACAGCTTTCCATCCTTCTGCTGACGAAAGCAGCAAATCATTTAATTCTTTTTGACGTCCACTTAGCCTCTCAGTAGCATTTTGATCAAATTTTGCATCCACCTCAGGGCTTGAACATGACCCCAATAGCAAGGCTGCAAAAGAAATCATTAAGCACTTATATATATATTTTGCTTTCATAATATTGATTTTTATAAAAATTTAATATCTCTAATTATTTATTACCGCATCTGTATTTTTCTGAGCTTCATCTCTTAAAGCATAGAAATCTACGTTGTATGCGTCTTTATAATATTTAACAACAATTGCCTCTTTTGCTTTAATGTTAGCTTTGGCAGTTGCATCTGTAACACCTGCTAATATTGCATCATATTCTGCTTTTGAACTTGTTAAAATTGTAGCTGCAGTTTCGGCAAAATCTTCATAAATATTTAATCTCGCATAACTTGTTATAAACCCTAATGATCTTGAGGTAGCAGTTGCTTCATTATACCATGTAGAAGTATATCCTGATGGTGTAAGTTTTGCCCAGGCCTGCTCATCAAAAGGTTTAGTCTGGTTTAAAATATGAACGTACTCGTGCTGAATAGTATGAATAAACTGTGTTACACTAGCTCTGCTTTTTTTATTCAGGTTATCAATTTGAAAAAGAGAAACTCTCTGACCTGCTTCTGCAAGTCCTAATGTAACAGTACCATTTGTATTTAAGTTCACACCTCCAACAAGGACAAATTCTCTTGGAGCGATTTTCTTAACAAAATTTACACCTCCAATAGTTGAATAACTATCAATCCAGATTTTCTTAACCACTTCCATCGCCGGCTGTACTTTAGATACTAAGGGAGGGAATAAATACTTGTTATTGTCTACCAAATTTTGGTTCCACTCATAATATACAGCAATATTATAAGGATCTAAGAAATTAGTACCAATCCATTTGTCTAAATCTGTTTTTACCGGTACTGAAAAATCTAATTGGCTTTCTTTTGGCTGATCCTCCTGAGCGCAAGATGCAAGGAGTAAAACTCCGGCAATTACAACTGTTTTATATGTTTTGAATATTTTCATAATACTTTCTAATTAAAAATTTATCTAGGATTTTTTTCAATACCGTTATCTGAAGCTCTAAGCGGAATTTGTAATGCTCTCCTTTTATCGTCTTTTGCCAAAATGTTGCTTCTTGTTATTTTACCAAATTGAAGCGTATTATGCGTTACAACAAGATTAAAACGCTTAACATCAAACCATCTAAGGCCTTCACGAAGAAAATCTTTTCTTCTTGCTTCAGCGATTGCTTTAATATAAGAAGCCTGAAGAGGACTTAATGTATAGTACGGAGTAAACTCATTATCAATTACAGGATATTTTGCCGCTACTACTGTTTCATTTAATAAATCTGTTGCAGGATTGTATCCGGTAGTTCTGGTTCCTAAAAAGTATCCTAACTCTGTATTAACTTCTGCAAATCGGTTTTTCATAACTAATGCTTCAATACGGTTCAAATACAATTCGTCATTACTAAATAATACTGACGCTGTATAAGGTATCCCTGTAGCAGATGTTAAGTTCGTAAATTTAAAATACTCATAAAGCTTAGGTGTGAAAACATTTGTACCTCCAAAATATTGGCCATTCGCTCTAATTAAATTGGCTTTACCCCACATGTTTGTCTGTGTTCCTAATAACTCATCTGATTTATTTCCCGGAAGACTAAATCTGTAAGTCGCAACTCTGTTAGCAATTGAATTTGGATAATTGATCAACAAATTAGTCTCTAGTTCTGCTCTAGAATATTCAATAGGCATTTGAGCAAAAGCCACAGCATTAAAAGCAGTCCAGTTTCTAATTTTTGTTGGTTTAGAACCAATTCCTTCCGTAAATTCAAGTACTTTATCCCAATCTCCTTTTATTAAGTAAAAACGGGCTGCGAAAGCTTTGGATGCATCAATGTTAAAATGAAATTTAGGCTCTTTATATTCATTTGTAATATATTTCAACCCTTCATTAATATCTTGCTCAACAAAATCAAATACTTCTTTTACCGTATTACGCTTGTATTTTACTAATAATTCTGTTTCTGGTTTTGTTATGTAAGGAACGCCTAAATCTGTAGTTGCTGTTGCAGGATTGTAACGGTTTCCCCATAATTGAACCAGCATAAAATGATTATAGGCTCTTGCTATTAACGCTTCTCCTTTTTGTGGATTTAAACTAGCTGGATTTCCTAACTTTTCAATAGATTCTAAAGCTTGGTTTGCTGCCGCAATTGCTTCGTATGATGCCGACCAGAATTGACTTTCACTATCAGTTCCGATCTGGCTGTGCATTTCCCAATTAAAGCTTTCCTCATTAATGACACTGCTGACATTGGTTGACTCAGTATCAAAAACATTATCTGACATTACCTCGCCAATTGCGAAATAAGATTTGTTTGGATAAGCTGTAACTAATAATTCTGATATTTTTTCAGGCGTATCTATTTGTGTTCTGTTATCTGGTATTTCTGAAAGAAACTCATCGCAGCTGCTAAAGCCAATCAGTAATAATAATGACAGTGTTATTTTTATATTTTTCATAATCAATTTTTATTGTTAAAATGAAAGATTTATTGCAAATGTATATTGTGCCGTAATAGGAAAAGCTACCCCTCCAGTGTTACGGAATTCAGGATCTTGTCCGTTTAATCTTTTATCAGAATAAATCAACCATGGGTTAACTGCTGATCCTTTTAAATTAAAAGTAGCTAATCCTAATTTTCTCTTGAAATCATTTGGAAATTCCCATGCAAGAGAAATATTTTTTAATCTTACAAAATCACCGCTGGCAATTCTAACATCAGAAAAGTTATAAGTATTATATGCAATTTGCAAATCGCTCGCACCATAATTTCTATTCATTAATTTATCTGCAATAACCGGAACATTTGTATTGTTTTCGTCACCAGGATTAATCCATCTGTTTGCAAAATCTTTTGTAAAAACAGTTTGATCTGTATAAGTATTACTATACACTGGGTTTAATCTTACTTTATTTCCTCCAGATCCTACGATAAACACATATAAAGTTAAGTTTTTGTAGGTAAGTGTATTGGCAAGACCAACTGATTTATTAGGTTCTACAGATCCTTCATATTTCAAATACTTTGTAACATCATTAGTATCTTGAAAATTAGCATCAACAATATTACTTGTAGCACCATCTTGTAATTTAAAAGTCGGTAATCCTTCATTGTTTAATCCTGTAAATTGATAAGAATACAATGAATTTCTAGGACGTCCCACGGTGTTACCCCCATTTGTAGCAATTAAATCAAAGACAGATGGTTTGTTAGCTAATTTTGTAATTTTTTGATCATAGATTGAAAAGTTCAACGTAGTAGACCATTTAAAATCATGAGAAGCAATGTTTTGAGTAGTAATACCAATCTCAAGACCTTTAGTTTCCATATCAGCATTATTTCCTTGTTTAATCTCTTGTCCTCCTACTCCTGATGTAATTACATAATCGATCAAATCAAATGCTTTACGACTGTAAACATCTGTAGTAAGCTGTACTCTGTTTCTAAACATTCCTAAATCTAAACCAATATTCGTTTCATATTGTTTTTCCCATGTCAAATCTTTGTTTTGCAAATCTTCGATACGTATTGCGTTTTCTCTATCTCCAGTATTGAAACGGTCTGTGATATAACTTTTGTAAATAGCCAATGAGTTTGTAGCTGGTCCTGCAGTTGCTGTTAAACCATAAGAAGCTCTAAGTGCCAAAGTATTAACAGACTCTACATCTTTCATAAAACTTTCTTCTTTAATATTCCATTTACCACTAACCGTGTAAGTAGGAAGCCATCTCGAAGCACCACTATCACCTTGTCTGTTAGATCCATCATAGCGACCTGTAAAAGAAGCTGTATAACGACGATCGTAAGTGTAACCTACTTTTCCAAAGAAACCAACTGTACGTTCTCTTTCTGCTCCAAAATCATAATAAGAGTTTCCTTCATTTATTAATTTTTCAATTAATTTAGGATCAGTAAAAGAACTAAGTCCTTTTGCAAATTGAATCCCTGCCGCAGTAAAGTTGTCATTATTTCTATCTACAGATCTAAACTCTGTACCAAAAAATCCTTCAACTTCATGTTTATCACTAAATGTATTTCTGTAAGTAATACTATTTCTAATATTGTATGAGGTCATATCATTAGTATATTTTCTTAAGAAACCACCATTTGGCAATACAGAAATTTTTGGAGCTGTTAAATCATTTGGATTTTGATATAAGAATACGTTATCTTTTTGAATTTGAGTATTTAAATTTTCACCTACCCCTGCATTGTAAGCGCCAACAACATTTGAATCTTCATAAATTTTGTGCTCTCTAGATGTATTAGCGTAACGAGCAGAACCTGTAAAATTATACGTTAAGTTCTTGTTGATTTTATAATCTAAATCACCTTGAAAACGAATATCCTGTACTTTAATTCCAAGTGTATTATTCTTCAATTCGTTCAGAATGTTCATTGGAGCCCAGTTATTTTGGTAATATTCTAAATTACCTTTTTCATCATAAGGCCTAAGCGTTCTGCTTGTACTTAATACATAGTTAAATGGATTAATATCAAAATCTCTTGTAATTTTACCAAATACAACATCATTTTTGCTTTCGTAAGTACCCGGAGCTTCCTGATCACGAATAGATCCTAAAGTAGACAAAGTAACAGTTAACCTGTCATTAAGAAAGAATGTACCTTTAATATTTGATGATAATTGTTTTACTTTATCAGCCAAAGTCCAACCCGGATCTGTATAATAACCTAAAGACGCGTAGAATGTATTGTTTTTTCCACCGCCAGAAAAACTTAATGAGTGATTTTGAGTGATAGATGGTCTAAATAAAACTTTGAACCAATCTGTATTTCCTAATTCATATTTTTTCAAAAATTCATTAACATAAGGCTGCTCATTTTTAACACCATATAAACCATTTGATTCTTGGTAAAGATTTACTTGTTTTGCCAAAATACCAAACACACCGCTAAATCTTGCTGTTAAAGATGAACTTTGATCTAAATAACCTTTTGATCTCATTTCCTGAAAAACACTCATAGATTCCTGAGAATCTAGAATATCATATTGAGTATAGCTTGGAACTGTTCTTACTGTATTCTCTACAGAATAATTTACTTTTAAAGGAGAATCTCTACGTCCTTGTTTAGTTGTAACAACTACAACCCCATTTAACGATCTTGAACCGTAGATAGAAGTAGCTGATGCATCTTTAAGAATTTCAATACTTTGTATATCATTTGCATTTAATCCTGCAACAGCAGAACTTAATAGAGTAGCTGAATTTCCTGAAGCTAAATCTGCAAATGAAACGTTAATGATATCTTCCTGAACAATACCATCAATAACCCATAGTGGTTTAGTATCTCCAAAAATAGAAGAAGATCCACGCACTGTAATTTTAGGAGTAGCACCAAAAGAACCTGTAACGTTTTGTACAGTAACCCCGGCGGCTTTACCTTCAATCATTCTGCTAACATCTACTACACCATCAACTTTTAGTTCAGCTCCTGAAATTTTACTGATAGCACCTGTAAATGTCCTTTTAGATGTTTTTTCGTAACCTGTTGTAACTACTACTTCTTTTAAATTTTGCCCTTCTTCGCTTAAAACAATTGTTGGATTAGTGTTTCCTAAACCAATTTCTTTGGACTCCATAC
>Ga0247813_10000757_pt1 | contig 26842 bp, 28 predicted proteins | sample UWRJL169409C1_FD_180719 | JGI IMG/M metagenome (GOLD analysis project Ga0247813, IMG submission 180719) | Plant litter microbial communities from Arlington Agricultural Research Station in Wisconsin, United States - UWRJ-L169-409C-1 | ecosystem: Environmental > Terrestrial > Plant litter >...
TAGACCTGAACGAATTGGCGGTCCTGATCGATGAGGGTATCTTACATATAGATGTGGCTAAAGTTTACCCGATGGAAGAAGTGGCAGAAGCATGGAAAGCTATTGCAGGCAATATTTCGAAGGATGGAACAAAAGGGAAAAAGATCGGGCACGGAAAAGCGGTATTGAAAATTGCAGATTAAGAATACCAACTACGAATTACGAATTAAAGCGGAGAATGGAGCGAATATATAAATCATACCTGCCCGAATCAATTCGTTCAGGCGGGGATTTCAACAGGATGAAGGGGATCACACAGATTATTTCCTGCAGGGAGGAAGCCGAAATGCAGTTTATAAAACTCATACTTTTTTAAGTGATCAGTCTTTTATAAACTGCATTTTCTTTTTTACGAAGTGAAAAAAATCTGTGAAATCCTTCATCCATTTAATCTGTGATTACAGTTTTCGTCCCCAAAACATCGAATTATTTGTTGAGCCTGCGAAATTGGTGATCTGTGCAGAAGTGACGCTTTGAGAACTCAACTTTGCAAATACTGTAACCTTATCGCCTGCGGCAAGATTAAATAGAGCTGTATGCACAGCGCTACTAACGGCGATCGAACCTGCCGAAAATTCCGGTAAAGCAAACAAAGAAGTATAACCCGGCGTACCGTTCACCGCAAAATAGGCCGATATCCCATAAGGCTTTCCAGATTGCAGCACACAGGTCATCCGCACAGTAAATTCATAAAGTCCTGCAGAAGGTGCTGTAAATTCATCAGTGGCATTATTATAACCAGAACCGATATTGAAGTTGACAAGGTTGCCTGAACCGGCAAAGAAATTCAGTTTTGTATCCACGTTGTAAAACAAAGTACGGCTGGAATCGAGGGTTCCGGCAAATGCTATCGTGGGAACAACCGGCGCAGAAGGGATTGGTTGCCAGCTGGCATTTCCGCCGGCATCGCTGGTCAACACTTTTCCCGCCGCAGGGTTCCCTCCCAACAATTGCACATTACTTCGCAAAATGGTCGTTCCATTGACATCAAGATTTGCCTGTGGATACTCCACATTGATACCAACATTTTTTGTTGGGTCAATTGCACCGGGTAAATAAAATGAACTGATACAGATGGATATTTCGCCGTTGGCATTGGTAGCATTGTACTGAGAAATACGCAGATAAAAAGTTTGCCCCCCGGTGACTGAAAGGCTATCAAACCCCGGCATGGCGCCAGTGAAATCATCGCTGCAGCCAACCTGTGTAAAAGCCCCGCTACAGGAGGCGGCTGAATATATTGCAAGGATAGCATCATTTGTGCCGGTACCGGAAGCAGTTCTGAGATTAATACGGTTCACATTCGCCGGCAGGCTGAATTTATACCAGACATCTCTTTTGCCGGTTGCCCATTGCCCGCAGGCAGGAAAGGGTGTGGTAGCACTGGCAGTGGCGCCCGTCCAGGAAATTACAGTCGAAGGCGTACAAACGGCGCCGCCCTGCGTTACAGAAAGATCAATGGCACCGCATGGTTCGTCATTTGCCGGTTGAGCAAATACCTGGCTGGTATAAAAACAAAAGAAGGCAAGTAATATTTTTTTCATCATATGAATGTAAAACCGTAATGGTCGTGAAATAAACATTCAAATGACGCAAATATTAACCAGTTGAACAATCACCTAGGCGGGTGAATGTAGATTGATGCTTTTGCTTTGATTTATGTTTTTGCTCATAAGGGCAACAATGGCATAAGGCTACTGTGGTATCAGATATATCTTAGATTGCTGTACCACAATAGTATCCTGCATCACCGGGATATTTTTTATATTATCCGACAATATATTCCATATTCCACGCATATTGCTGTAACATCCGGGAGCTATATAACTATATGCCATATAAGGCATGTACCATCCCTGCGCATCATGTTTCAAAGGGAATATGGGAAGGGCGATGTAAGAAGGAGAATTAACACTCACATAGATGTAAAATTTGCTCGGTAATTTTTTGAACATGGTATCCGTATATGGACAAAACTCGTGTCTTGATTCGAAGCGTGCATGCGAGGTATCGACGGACATAAAGGTAAGGTCCACGCCAGGAACATTAATTTTCTTCGATTGGTTGAAGGGTTCAGCGAAAATCAGGTTATTATAGCCGAATTGGGTAATGAAGGCGCTATCTGCGGACACGATCTTAATAGTAGGCAAAAACGATTCCATTGAAGGCGGTATGAGGATCGAACCCGGTTGGAAAAAGAAATTCTCCCCGGTTTTGCGACGCATGTAGGCCCCGATGAAAGAAGTATCTGTAATAGTGCTATTAACTGAATACATTACAGGATTTTCGCTGGTGATGGTTGTACCGGCTTTGTAAGTTCCGGCCGCAAGCAATGGTGCAGGTGGGGGTGGTACAACTGGTGGTTCGGTAGTATTATCTTTTGAACAGGAAATAAGAAGTAAAAGCACGGATAAGAGAGACATTATTTTCATAGTAGTTAGTTTTTAGGGAACACTAAGATGCTTCAAAAAAAATTATCCGCAAAAAATCTTGTGAATTCAGCAAAGTTTCTTTTCAGAACTGTGGAAAATTTAACGTCCACCTCTCCCCTTTTTTCACGAATTTCGTATGCTCTCCCGGTGAAGTATCAAACTCCCATCCGGAAGACACCAGATCATACATCTTACATCTTAGATCATACATCAAATGAATTTCTCCCATCTCCACGTTCATACCCAGTTTTCCCTGTTAGATGGGGCCGCTTCGATCAAAAACCTTTACAAAAAAGCCATTGCCGACAATATGCCTGCCCTCGCCATCAGCGATCACGGGAACATGTTCGGGGTTTTCGAATTTGTAAAAGAAGCTTACAATCACAAAAATGCGGACGGGTCGCTCAAAGTAAAGCCCATCGTAGGTTGTGAATTTTACATTACTGCTGACCGTCACCGCAAAACTTTCAGCAAAGACGAAAAAGATCCACGTAACCACCAGATATTGCTGGCGAAAAATGAGGAAGGATATAAGAACCTCGTAAAGCTGACCAGCCTGGGATATATCGAAGGAATGTACAGCAAGTATCCCCGTATCGACAAGGACCTGATCCATAAATACCACAAAGGGTTGATCGCCACTACCTGTTGCCTTGGTGCGTTGGTTCCACAGACTATCCTGAAAAAAGGGGAAGCGGAAGGGGAAAACGAATTCAAATGGTGGCTGAATATTTTCCAGGAAGACTATTATGTAGAACTTCAGCGCCACGGCATCCCCGACCAGGAAAAGGTTAACGAGGTCTTACTTCGCTTTGCAAAAAAATATAATGTGAAAGTGATTGCCAGCAATGACAGTCACTATGTGGATAAGGAAGATGCCAACGCCCATGACATCCTGCTTTGTATCAATACCGGCGAAAAGCAGAGCACTGAAAAGATGGGCATGATGAGTGACGATGATGTGTACGCCAAAAACAAACGTTTTGCTTTTCCCAACGACGAATTCTTTTTAAAGACGACCGACCAGATGAGTGAAGTGTTTCACGACCTGCCGGAAGCCATAGACAATACCAATGAAGTCATCGGCAAGATCGATGTCCTCGACCTGAAAAAAGAGATATTACTTCCGTTTTTTGAAGTACCACCTCCCTTCAAGACGCAGGATGAATACCTGGAGCATCTTACCTGGACGGGCGCAAAGGAACGTTATCTCGTTCTTACCCCGGCGCAGGAAGAACGTCTGCAATTTGAACTCGGCATCATCCGCAAGATGGGGTTTGCCGGTTACTTCCTCATCGTAAGTGATTTTATCAGGCATGGACGGGATATCGGGGTATTTATCGGCCCCGGCCGTGGATCCGCCGCCGGAAGTGCGGTGGCTTATTGCATCGGTATCACCAACATCGATCCTATCAAATACAACCTCCTGTTCGAAAGGTTCCTCAACCCGGAACGTAAGAGCATGCCCGATATCGATACGGATTTTGATGACGATGGCCGCCAGAAAGTGATCGATTATGTAGTAAAGAAATACGGAAAGAACCAGGTGGCCCAGATCATCACTTATGGTACCATGGCCGCAAAAAGCAGTATCGCGGATGTGAGCCGAGTAATGGATCTGCCATTGGCTGAAAGCAGGGCAATTAGTAAGCTCGTTCCTGAACGCCCCGGTATAAATCTGAAAAGATTGATATTTGCTCCGCTAACCACTAAAGAAGCAAAAGGCGGTACAGAAAAGAGCCTTGAAGAGAAAGAAGGACTGATGGGAGAAGATGCTGAGAATATTAAAAAACTTCGTGAGATATATAATGGCAACGGACTGGATTCCAGCATTTTAAAAGAAGCAGTAAAATTAGAAGGTTCGGTACGGAATACTGGTGTTCACGCTTCGGCGATCATTATAGCCCCTAAAGACCTGACCGAATTATTGCCTGTTGCCACCAGTAAGGAATCTGAATTATGGCTCACACAGATTGAGGGAAACAGCATTGAGGAAGCCGGTGTGATCAAGATGGACTTCCTGGGTTTAAGGACCCTGAGCATTTTAAAAACAGCGCTCAGGCTGATCAAGCAAAACCATAATGTCGATATCGCGATAGATGATATTCCACTGGATGACGAAAAAACCTATGCTTTATACCAAAAAGGTGATACAAATGCCACTTTTCAGTTTGAAAGCCCCGGCATGCAGAAATATCTCCGTGAGCTGAAACCGGATAAGTTTGATGACCTGATCGCTATGAACGCCCTGTACCGGCCAGGCCCGATGGCGTATATCCCTCAGTTCGTTGCCCGTAAGCATGGGCGTGAAATAGTTGAATATGATCTTCCTGACATGGAAGAATACCTGCAGGATACATATGGCATTACCGTTTACCAGGAACAGGTAATGTTGCTTAGCCAAAAGCTGGCAGGATTCAGTAAAGGAGATGCTGATATTTTGCGTAAAGCAATGGGTAAGAAGCAGAAAGCAGTTCTAGATAAAATGAAACTTCAGTTCATTGATGGCGCTGTAGCTAAAGGTCATCCTGCGAATAAACTGGAAAAGATATGGACGGACTGGGAAGCTTTCGCTCAGTACGCCTTCAATAAATCACATAGTACCTGTTACGCTTTTGTGGCGTACCAGACTGCTTATATCAAAGCCCACTACCCAAGCGAATATATGGCGGCGGTATTGAACCATGCAGGAAGTATCGACAAGATCACTTTCTTCATGGAAGAATGCAAACGAATGGGTATCAAGGTACTGGGGCCGGATATCAACGAGAGCCAGAATGGTTTTGCGGTAAATGATAAAGGAGAGATCCGGTTCGGTTTCAGCGGCCTGAAAGGTGTGGGAGAGAATGCGATTGAAAATATCATAGAGGAAAGAGATAAGCATGGGCGTTTCATAGATTGTTTTGACCTGGTTAAAAGAGTTAGTCTTAGAGCGGTGAGTAAGAAGAGTTTAGAAAGCCTTATCTATAGTGGTGCTTTCGATTGTTTTAAAGATATGCACCGGGCCCAATATTTCTTTACCGCCCCGGGTGATGTATTGAACCTTGAAAAGATCGTGAAGTTTGGACAGGTTTACCAAAGCAACTCCCAAAGTACCAGCAACACGCTTTTCGGCGACCTGCAGATGCCGGACATCATGCCGCCCAAACTGGCGCTTTGTGCTCCATGGCAATTGATCGAACAGCTCGATTTTGAAAAGGAGGTGACGGGTATGTACATGAGTGGGCATCCTCTGGACAATTTCAAGTTTGAATTAAGGCATTACAATATCACCCCTCTTGGCCAGTTCACCGAGATCAAAAATGCGCCGGGCATACCTCCTACCGGCACCAACTTCCGCCTGGCGGGATTGGTGATCGATGCCCAGCACCGCTTAACCAAAACGGGCAAGAACTTTGGAATACTCCACGTGGAGGATTTCAGCGGTAAAGCCGAGTTCATGCTTTGGAGTGAAGATTACGTGAAATATACCAATTATCTCGAAAAGGGAATGATCGTAATGATTGAAGGTTCGTTCAAAAGCCGGTTCAATAGCGACCAGTACGAATTCAAGATTGCGAAGCTTCATTTGTTGGAAACGCTCAAATCGACCATGACGAAACAGATCGTGATTGATGTGGCTCCGCAGCATATAGATAGTCAGTTTGTAGATTTTATCGATACGAACATCAGGGAACATCCGGGTAAATCATCCATCAAGTTCCAGATAACCGATCCGGTGCAGCAGATCAAAGTGAGCATGTATACGCTGGAGAAAGGATTTACGATGAATGATGAAATGGCCGTGTTCTTGAATGAGAACAGCAATGTGGAAGTGAGTGTGATGACCGCTTGATTTATTACACGAATTAATGCGAATCACACAGATGACATGAATTGATTAAAAAGTCCTGAACTTACAGGCTATCTGTGAGGTCATTTTAATCCATGACTGAATCTCTGTCAGTTAATAATTTTAACTAATAAGATAGCTAGATCAATAAAGTCCTTGCCATCTGTGATTCTTTTCGAATTCCGATATTATTCACACTGACAAATAGATTGTGCATATGTCAACGGGGCATGGAATGTGGAATGGATGTAAATTTGCATAATACAAGAAACCAGATGCTAAATACTGGTTACTGGATGAGGTTAGAAAAGGGGAAGTCCGACTGATAATGGATATATCCAATATCAATGATCCAGCATCCGGCATCAATTATTAAACACATTTTAAAACATAAATATTATGGCACTCGAATTAACAGATTCAAACTTCCAGACTGAAGTGCTGGAATCGGATAAACTAACAGTAATTGATTTTTGGGCAGAATGGTGTGGACCATGCCGTGCGATAGGGCCGGTGATTGAAGAACTGGCAAAAGATTACGAAGGTACCGTTAAGATCGGTAAAGTAAACGTGGATAATAATCCGCAGGTTTCGATGAATTATGGTATCACCAGCATCCCGGCTATCCTTTTTGTTAAGAATGGTGAAGTGGTAGACAAACTGGTAGGTGCTCAGCCAAAAGCCAACTTCGTGAAGAAGATCGAAGCGCACAAATGAGGCGATAAGAGTTCAAAAAGTTTAAAAGCTCAAATATTTAAAAGGTTGAAAGCCATATTTGGATATCGATAATAATACTGAAGTTTTGAGGGTTTTTTAAGATCCCCGGCCGAGAGGTTGGGGATTTTTGTTTACCACCGAGACGCCGAGACACATAGGATCGGAAAGAGATGATGAATTATCAAATGTAAAATGCAGGCCATCCAATTGGCCTGCATTTATCTTAGTGAACCTTTGAGTTCTTTGTGACTTAGTGGTAATTAACTTGATACCGGTATTACGGGAGTTTCCGGCGCTGCGCCATGAGGATTGTCTGGTATCTGGCTTGGATCGTGTTTGTAACGGAAAACCAATGGAAATACAATTGCCAGTATCAATGCATAAGCGGCAAATGAAAGCCAGATATTATGCCAGTCCTTGATCTCCACTGCCCTGCTCAGTATACCATCAGTAATGGTACGATCCCCTACGAGGTTTTTGATCGTAGGATTGTCAACGGTTGTATGAAGCCCTTCTGCCAGCGAGGACACAGTAGTATAATTGGCGGTGAAGTATTTTTGTATCACATAACCGCTTACCGTGCTACCGAAGATGGCGCCGATCCCGTTTACCATCATCATGAACAACCCCTGGGCACTTGCCCGGATCTTTGGCGCTGTGCTGTTTTCAATAAACAGGGAACCGGAAATATTGAAGAAGTCAAAGGCCATCCCATAAACGATACAGGAAAGAATGATCATCCACAAACCTGCACCGGGATCGCCGTAGGCAAACAAGCCAAAGCGCAATACCCATGCGATCATGCTGAAAAGCATGACATATTTTATCCCGAAACGTTTTAAGAAAAATGGGATCGTAAGAATGAACAGCGTTTCTGATATCTGTGAAATCGACAAAATGATGGTTGAATATTTCACTACCAATGAATTGCTATATACATCGAAGTGTTTGAAATCATCCAGGAAAGTATCCCCGTAAGCATTCGTCAACTGTAATGCTGCTCCAAGGAACATTGCAAAAACAAAAAATATCGCGATCCGGGGAGTTTTAAATAATGAAAATGCGTTCAGTCCAAGCGCTTCTGTAAAAGATTTTTTCTCCGTTTTACTTCCCAGCGGCGGACAAGGAGGCAGTGAAAATGAATAAATACCCAATGCTATCGCGGCAGCGGCTGCAATGTAAAACTGATAAGCCGTGGCTTTATTACCGGTAAGATTAGTGATCCACATCGCTGCAATGAAACCGATGGTGCCCCATACCCGGATCGGCGGAAAGTCCTTTACGACATCCGCATTATTATTTTTCAGGATCGTATAAGAAATGGTGTTCGACAGTGCGATCGTTGGCATATAAAAGATCATACATAAAAGTATAGCCCAGAAGAAAGTTGTAGGATCGGTGACCTGGGGAATAAGAATGAGTGTGATACCGCCTAAAATATGAAGGACTCCATATAACTTTTCAGCATTGACCCACCTGTCCGCAATGATACCGGTTAAGGCCGGCATGAATAATGAGGCAATGCCCATGGTTGAAAAAATGATCCCGAATTTTGCCCCATCCCATTGTTTGTTTTGAAACCAGTACACCCCGATGGTGATGAGCCATGCCCCCCAGATAAATAACTGCAGGAAGTTCATTATAATAAGCCTCGACTTAACATTCATAGACAAGTAGTTTTGTAAGCGGAAGATACGGATTAATGGATAATTAATTAATGGATATTGATATTGAAAACCTTTCTTTGCTTGTTAAAATCTTCCATCCTTATACATTATCCATTATCCATTATCTAATTATCCACTGCCTTGTCGTAAATTTGTCAAAATTTTTGTGATGAGTGCTTCAATAGATATCCTGATCGACACTGCGACCAGCCCCGAATTAAAAGAAATAGCCCAACATGTTAAGGAAGGAAAACGGATCACCGATGAAGAGTGCCTCGTTTTATTTGAAAAAGGCAGCCTTGCCTTTGTTGGCGGATTAGCTAATTTCATTCGTGAAAAGCTTCACGGGAACAAAACATATTTCAACCGCAATTTTCATATTGAACCCACGAATGTTTGTGTATTCAGCTGCAAGTTTTGCTCCTACTCCCGCCTGTATGCCCAGAAGGAAGAAGGCTGGGAACTCAGCATCGACCAGATGCTGGATATAGTGAAGAGTTACGACGGCAAACCGATCACTGAAGTGCATATCGTAGGAGGGGTTCATCCGAAAATGAACATGGCATATTTTATTGAGCTGATACAAAAGATCCATGCACATCGTCCCGACCTGCATGTGAAAGGATTTACCGCAGTGGAACTGGATTATATGTTCCGCAAAGCCAAAGTTTCGGTGGAAGAAGGTATGCGCCAGCTCAATGAAGCAGGCCTGCAATCTTTGCCTGGTGGTGGTGCTGAAATTTTTCACCCGGATATCCGCAAGATCATTGCGGCGGATAAAGTTACCGGCGACGGCTGGCTGGCCATTCACGAAGCGGCGCACAACCTGGATATGAATACCAATGCGACGATGCTTTATGGCCATATTGAAAAATACGAACATCGCATCGATCATATGCGCCGCCTCCGCGAATTACAGGACAAAACCGGCGGTTTCAATACTTTCATTCCACTTAAGTTCCGCAATGGCGGAAATGATATGAGTGATGTGCCGGAAAGCACTATCACCGAAGATATGCGCTTGTATGCAATCGCCCGGATATACATGGATAATTTCCCCCACCTGAAGGCCTACTGGCCCATGCTGGGAAGGCAGAATGCACAACTTTCGCTTTCATTCGGAGTAAATGACATTGATGGAACGATTGACGATTCCACCAAGATCTATTCCATGGCGGGCAGCGAAGAACAAACGCCAACAATGAGTACCGAGGAATTGGTAACGCTGATCAAACAGGTAAAAAGACAACCGATAGAACGTGATACAGTTTATAATGAGATCAAGGATTATAGCAATGAGGAAGTGATCGCGTAATGCATTTTGAAGTTATGGTTTCGGATCAATAATATTATACACTAAGGCCCCGGATTTCCGGGGCTTTGTCTTTTAAATTGCTTTTGAGTTGTCAACTCATGAGAGTTGTCAACTGCGGGAAGTAGTCAACTCAAAATCCTTGGCCACCATTCCCACGAAAAAGCCCCCGGTAAATCGGGGGCTTTTTTTATTTTGATCGAAGCTGAGCTTCAATGTACATTCTTAGAAGTTCCTTACAGTCATTTCAGTCCTTCTGTTTTTAGCACGGCCTGCGGCAGTTTTGTTATCAGCTACTGGTTTGGTTTCACCATAACCTGTAGATTTCAAACGGCTGGCGTCGATGCCTTTTGCAACCAGATAGTTCTTTACAGCACCTGCACGGTTATCAGAAAGAACCTGGTTGCTTTCGTCAGAACCTTGAGAATCTGTGTGACCATCGATGTCGATCATCAGAGATGGATCTGCTTTCAACAAAGTAACAACAGCATCCAGAGATTTGTTAGACTTAGCAAGTAATTTGTAGCTACCAGTTGCGAAGAATACATTCTTAGCAGCGAAGTTTACTTTTTCAATTACTTCTTTAGCAATTTCAGGGCAACCCTGATTGCTTGCCGGACCAGGACGTGAAGGACATTTATCTTCTTCGTCGTTTACTCCATCACCATCAGTATCCGGGATTGGACAACCTTGATAACGTGCGAAACCTTTAACGGTAGGGCATTTATCTTCTTCGTCATTTATACCGTCACCATCAGTATCAGGGATAGGGCAACCTTGGTATTTAGCGATACCTGCTACATCCGGGCATTTGTCATCGCCATCAGCGATACCATCACCATCACGATCAGGACAACCTTGCAAAGCTGCAAGACCTGGAGTGTCAGGGCATTTATCATCAGCATCCAAAACGCCATCGCCATCACGATCCAAAACAACTGGTGGTGGTGGCGGTGGAACAACTTTTGGTTGTTTGCTACCCAGGCTCTGAGCAACACCCAGAGAGTAGAATAAATTATCGTTTAATACTTTATCAGTGAGAGTGAAACGGTATTGAGCTTGTACGAACAAGTAAGTAATGCTTTGCAGGTTCATCTGGAGACCAACACCAACCGGTACATAAGCACCCCATTTGCCGGTGTAGTAACCTCCACCAATACCTGCGGTGATGAATGGAGCGAAAAGGCTGTTATCGCCATAAGGCCTGATGTTCAAAGTAGGTTCCAATTCAAGACCAACTTCTTTATCATCTGTGAATTCTCCTCTGTCAGCAGCAGCATAATCATGCAACATCATATTGAACTTGGTAGAAAAGTCGATCGTTTTTGTAAGCCCTTTCCAATAAGAAACACCAAAACCGAAATCAAGATCTTTAATTTTGGAGAATGTCCTTGATGAAGAAGAGTTTTTCCATGTCAATGGCGTTTTAGTATCCAGAGCATTAAAGTGAATAGCGATCAGTCCTCCTTTAGTGGCAGAACCGTATTTATCACTTTGTGCAGCCGCTCCAAGAGAAAAAGCCACCAACGTTAGTACCAACGCAATTTTTTGTTTCATAAACGCTAATTTTAATTTAAATTTTTCTTTTAAAGTGTTTTATAGAGTTAAATTAACTTTCCTTTTGGCAAATGTAACATTTAACTACATACCAATCAAGCAATTCTTTAACAAAGATATAAATAACTTTATTTTTTTATGCGGAATAAATGTAGTATATAATACAAGATAAAAAATAATCCTCCTCCAAAAAATACCTTTATATTTGCACCCCAAAAGTAGGGTCCGGTAGCTCAGTTGGATAGAGCATCAGCCTTCTAAGCTGAGGGTCATTGGTTCGAATCCAATCCGGATCACGATAAAATACACAAAAATTTAGTTTAACGCTTAAATCATTTAGTTTAAGCGTTTTTTATGTCCTGACCTTATTAAAGTGGTATAAGTTGTATCAATCTGTTCGGTTACAGATTCGGTTACATAAACCTACCAATATATTTGTAACCGAATCCCCGCTAACTACGATCAATTGAACTATAAGAACTGAGGTGCCTTAACCATTTTTCAAATTTAAAGGTCACCATTATGTACACTGAAAATTATCCGACCATTCTTTTCTGGCTTCGGAAAAACTGTTCCTCTAATCCAAAAATCCCGATCTATGCTCGAATTACAATCCACGGTAAACGAAGTGAAGTTGTTACCAAATGCTTAACCAACTCATTTGACTGGGATGCAAAATCTCAAAAAGTGATGAGCAAAAGCGTTGATGCTACAGCCACGAATAACCGCCTTACAAAAATTAAGGCCAAACTGCTTTCCTGTTATGAGAAGCTAGTTGACGTGAAGGATGTTGTGACAGCACAAGATGTGAAAAAGAAATACCTGGGAATCGCCGATTCTCCCCGGATGCTGATTGAAATAATAAAACAACACAACTCATCACTTCGAAAACTCATAGGCAAAGGTTCTAATAAAACAATTTGCCGACGCTACGAACTTATGCAGGAACAGGTTGCTGGTTTCATAAAATGGAAGTTTAAACTGTCGGATATACCCCTACAGGATTTGAACGTTGAATTTATCTTTGATCTGGAATTTTACTTAAAGTCAGAAAAAAACATCGATAGTTCAACCAATCCATGCTGCATTAAAAAATTGAAACATATTGCGAAAGACTGCGTTGTCAAAAAATGGTTGACATCGGATCCTTTTGTTGGTTTTAAAATGAGTCCTGCAAAATCAACACGAGGCTATCTCACTACAGAGGAGGTTAATGTAATATGTGATAAAAAGCTACCTCTACCAAGGTTGGAATTCGTAAAAGACATGTTCCTATTCAGTTGCTTTACCGGTTTGGCCTATATAGACATTTACAACCTTACCGCTGAGGATATCGTCGTAGGTATCGACAAAAAAAAATGGATCTCAACGGAAAGACAAAAAACAGAAACAAGTTCCAAAATACCTCTTTTACCCCAAGCCATGGCAATTCTTAAAAAATATTCTTCAGTTGCTACGGCTGGAAATAGGCTATTCCCAATGCTGTCAAATCAAAAAACCAATTTGTACCTAAAAGAGATTTCTGTCTTATGTGGACTTACTAAACCTTTGACATTTCACATGGCACGTCACACCTTTGCAACCATCATCACTTTAACGAATGGTGTACCAATTGAAACTGTAAGCAAGATGCTGGGTCACACAAAAATTGAAACCACCCAGATATATGCGAAGGTATTAGACAATAAGGTAAGTGCTGATATGAAGGTATTGAACAAGAAACTCGTGCAAAAACCTCTTAAAAGTGCTTAAATGCTTGTATTTGTTCTCATTCTTGGGTGGATAGTATTCTAAAATCAATACGTTAACTATGCTCTAGCTATACTTGAACTATAGCTGAGCATAGTTCTTATACCAGGAACGGCTCAACAGTAATTTCTTCCAGGCCAGTATAGTTGCAAAAATCTTTTACAGAGATAAAATCGCCTTTTTTCTTTTTATATTTTTTGCGGATATCGGCAAGAAGTTTACGGGCGGCACGCTCCCTGCGGCCGGTTATATTCATCACATCTTTTGCATATACCACTATGCGCCTTGGTATCACTTCCTGCATATTGCTGCACGTACGGAACGGCTCCTTTGTGGGGTTTAAAATTCATTTTAATGTTGCGGTGATAACAAAAGTAATGAAATAGCGGTACTAACTGTTACGTGTAATTGCTTTTAAACATTTCATTTAAACAATAAGAAAATGGCTAAGCAGAAAGGTATTCTGAAACTGGAAGGGACGATCGGTGATATTACCTTCTACAAATCGCAGGACGGATTTTTGGCGAAAGGAAAAAGCGCTATCTCCGGAGACAGAATTGCGAACGATCCGAGGTTTCAAAGAACCAGGGAGAACGGTGCCGAATTTGGCAACGCCGGTAAGGCCGGTAAAATCTTGAGGACAGCATTGCGTGCGCTATTGCTAAACACCTCGGACAACCGTATGGCAAGCAGGTTGTCGGCGATGATGGTGAAAGTGATCCAGGCGGATGCGACCAACCCGAGGGGGCAGAGGAATGTGATTGATGGGGAAGCGGAATTACTGAAGGATTTTGACTTCAACAAAAACAGCAAACTGGGTACTACCCTGTTTGCGCCGTATGTGCCAACGATTGACAGGGTGACCGGCGCGATCACAGTGAACATTCCTTCTTTCATTCCTGGGAACATGGTGGCTGCTCCGAGCGGTGCAACTCATTTCAAAATTGTATCTGCGGGTGCGGAGATCGATTTCGAAAATGAGACCTATGTGGTAGACACACAGGAGACTGCCATCCTTCCGCTGGATAATGTGGCAACGGCAGTGATCAACCTTGCCAATGCGGTAACACCGAACAGCACAAGCCCGCTATTTCTGGCATTGGGTGTAATGTTTTACCAGGAGGTGAATGGCGGACAGTATTCGCTGAAAAACAGTGCCTACAACAGCCTTAGCCTGGTGGACGTGGTGGGCGTTTAATCTATAAAATCCAATAAAAATGGAACTGGAGCTAGTAAGAACATATTATCCCGACGGCACGAATGGCGAGCTGACCTGTAAAGGCAAAAGGGTATGCTTTACGATAGAGCTGCCAAATTTAAACAATGCTGTGCGTAAGTCGTGTATACCTGAAGGAATATATGAACTTGCGAAAAGATACAGTGATCAATTTGGTTGGCATATCCTGGTGAAGGGTGTAGAAAAGAGATCGCTGATATTGATTCACCCGGCGAACGATGCGGAAACTGAACTGAAAGGCTGTATCGCTCCGGTTACCATTTTAACGAGAGAAGGAAAGGGGCTCCAGTCGCGACTGGCTTTTGCAAAAGTGAAAACCCTGGTGTATGAAGCCCGTGACCGAAATGAACAAGTTTTTTTAACCATTAAAGCACGTTGAGATGAATCTGAAAGAAAGAGCAAAAGCCCCTACCCCGAAATTCTTCAGGAAACTTCGGAACATGGCGATAGCGGTGGTAGCAGGTGCCGGTGCAATATTGGTATCGCCGATTGCGCTACCAGCTGTGATAACCACATGGGCTGGTTATGTAGTACTGGCAGGTAGCATGGTCGGAATTACCAGCCACGTTACAATAAAAAACGATCCGTGATGCATACGAACAGTTTCGAAAACAGCACACTGATCGGTACGCTGGGCGGGACTACCCTGACCATACTGGTCAACATCAACAGCGCTGATCTGTTGAAGACTGCCCTGCTGGCTGCTATTGGTGCGGTGGTGAGCTTTGGTGTTACGCTCGCACTGAAATATGCGATCAGGAAAATAAGAAAAAACTTGCCTTAGTTGTGGTGACCGAGGGCATGCTGGGGAAGCTGAAAGGCTTCCCTTTTTTTGTGTGGGTGAATGGGTGAAATGGACGGCAGATTATAACTACAACCAGTTGCTTTTTCAACAGAAAATAGCGGGGATTTCCCCATCGGAAAGAGGGAAAAGCCACGCCCCTATTGCTTTGCGACGGTGTATAATTACGGTAACTTATGGTATAAATTAAAACTTATACAATATGGAAAAGAGTAACATTTCGAAGACTGAAAGTGAGAATCCACACAATTATTATCCTAAGCGTACGTTGCTGCCCTTTTCAGCGGCAGGGCCCGAATTTCAACTTGAAGACTGGGAGTTAGGTGAACTTTCGCGTTCGGGTATAAACAAACTAGACCTCGACTATTTTTTAAAAATGACGGAATTGAGAGAAGAACAGCTTCAAAAAATTGTAAAATTAAATCTCGAAGAACTGGAAGATGCAGACCCACTGGATATCGTCGACGATACTATTTCAGAAAACATCATTCGCCTGTCGGTAATATACGGTTTGGGCTACAGCCTGTTTGATGATTGGCGTGTATTTAACCGATGGATGTTGACTTCAAATAAGACACTCGGATACAATACGCCTTTAGAAAGATGCGCCTATACGGATGGATTCTGGGCAGTCCATTCACTGCTGAACCGAATGGAATGGACTTTTTACAGGGCTTAAATTTTTAGCCGCCAGTGGTTACTGGCGGCTTTTTAATGCCTGATGAATGAGACCTAGCTTGATACTTGCAATAAGGTGCAACTGTTTATGAAGAGTTTCTTCCAGCTGGAGCAACGACGCTAACTTTTGGCTGGCCGCTACCATAGAATCCTTATCGACGCTGGCCGCCATCTGCTGTAGCAACTTCACCAGATCCCCCTTGGTAATAAATGGAATGACGGATCCCTTTTGATATGCATAAAACAGACGTGCCGAAAAAATGGCGCTTGTAAGCCAATAATAAAAATCGTATTCTTCCTGAACTTCGCAGATGATTTCGAAAGAATTTCGCCAAGGCTGGAAGCCTGGCTTGCCAGCATTGCATCCTTTTGACAAAATATAAAATGTATGAGCTGAAGGCAGCTGATCCAAAGAGTAGCTGCGAACTGTAGGAAACTTCATATACTTGCTTTAGTGCTTCCTCCTCCTTCGTGATGGGAACTGAAACCAAAAGAAAAAAGAGAAAAAAAGAAAGCATCTCTGTCAGCTGCCAGTGAACGTAGCCAAAATGCACGCGGACATAAAATTGGTTGGGTGCAGGATATTTAATTCACCGGGAGGGTGATCGTGAGCAAGGGAGGAAGAATGGAGAAAGCAAAATTTTATGCCGAACAATTTGGCTGCAGATGGCGTTTGAGCCGGTTAAAAAATTGAAGCTGGCAGCTAGCTTTGCTTTTCTTTTTCTCTTTTTTGTTATGGATTTCGGATTCCTTGTTGCCAGTTTACAACAAAATGCTCCTACAAGACCCCAGGAGCATAAAAAAAGGCTGCCAAGGCAGCCCTGAAAGCTGAACTACTGCAACACAACCTTATGCTGCCACGCCAGCCATGTGAGCGGCACGCCCCGGAAGACCGGGCAGCGATAAACAATAAGTGCAGGCTGGCTATACAAGCAACCTGAAACGGTGTAGGAAACCCACTGGCGGCGACGCCTGCCTGGAATGGGAAATGATGATGCTACTGACATAACGAAACATTTTAAATAAAAAATAAAATAACTGCAATAGCATAGCAGTCCGAGCCGCTTGCGGAGCAGTATAAATAGTGGCTCAGCTTGCTGGCCACGGTTTATGCCTGCGTAGCAAGCGGGCGGCTGCTAGCTTGCAGTGTATTTTATTTTTTTAAAATGGATTTCGTTTGGTGGCAGCAGGATGGACACAGGCATGAGGATCTGTCACCGGGTAGTTGATGCATTCGGGTGGGATGGTGCCTTGTGGTTGCGCAAAAGAATGGTTAGACCAAAAATCAAGGCGAATGAAAATAGAACAAACCACGGACAATGGATAACAGCCTTGCTGCCGCAGGCCAGGGCCTTTGATTAAACGCCCAATTCTTGACTATTTTGTTTTTAATGATCGTGTGTCGAAAAAAAGCAGGGACGTGATGCCCCTGCTGAACGCCTATGGAAAGATAGGTGAAAGCTTGTGCAGCCAGGCCTGCTCCGGCACAGGCTTACCGCCCACCAACGGGCAGCGATAGACAAACAAATAACGCCTGAAAAGGATATAACTGTGAATAGATACCGATACCCAACGGCGACGCTTGCGGCCGGTGGTGCAAATGGAAAGCGAAAGACTTGAAAACATAACGAAACATTATAAATAAAAAATAAAATAACTGCCAAGTGACAGCAGTCCGAGCCGCTTGCGAAGCAGTATAAATAGTGGGTCAGCTTGCTGGCCACGGTTTATGCCTGCGTAGCAAGCGGGCGGCTGCTAGCTTGCAGTGTATTTTATTTTTTGAAATGGATTTCGTTTGGTGGCAGCAGGATTGCCATAGGCATGGGGATGGCACATCGGTTTCAAGGTAGCAATCGGGTTGCCGGATGCTTACCGTTGGCAGTGTAGGATGATGAGGTAAAAACTGTTGGTGAATAATCAAAGTACGAGCTATGGAAAATGGGTAACGCCTTGCTGCCGCAGGCCGAGGCCTTTGGTGAAATGCTCGATTGTTGACTATTTTTTTTAAATGATCGTCTGTCGAAAAAAAGCAGGGACGTGATGCCCCTGCTGAACGCCTATGGAAAGATAGGAGAAAGCTTGTGCAGCCAGGCCTGCTCTGGTACCGGCCTACCGCCGACCAACGGACAACGATAGACAAACAAATAACGCCGGAAAAGGATATAACTGTCAATAGATACCGATGGCTTGTGTTTATGGCTGCGTGGCCAGAGGGAGGATGGTAGCTTTGAAGGGATTTTGTTTTTTAAATGGTTTTGTTGGTTGAGGAATTCTTAATGTAGAATTGCTGTTGGAGAATGTTTGCCCCAAATAAAGATCACATCGCCTTATAAATCAAAATTGGTTCAGACATTATCGTAAATTTGTATATGGAGATAAAATTAATTGAATTAGTAACGGGAAAATTATTGGAGAAATTTGGTTCAGGAAATCATAAGCCAGGGTCAGGTAGTGCATCTGCATTTCAAGGCATGATCGCTGCACAAATGCTACGAACGGTGATAGATCTTACAAATGAACCGAAAAGGTCCCAAACCTATGGAAAGTCTAGATCTAAATTGTTGCAATTTAAAAAAGAAATTGATGAAACAATTTACCCTCAACTTGAAAGGTTGTTTGAGGAAGATTCTATTCAATTTGATAAAGTAATCCAGTCAAGGGAAGCCAGAGATAATGAACGTAATCCACTTAAAAAGCGTGATCTGAATTTACAGTCTAAGAACGAACTAGTGCCGGCAACAGAGATTCCGTTAGAGATAGCCTCTTTGTGTGTAAAGATTGCGGAAATGTCGATTTTTGTTTTTGATCATGGATTCAGAGCAGCTCGTGGCGATTCTGGCGTTGCATTAAATAGCGCCGTATCTGCAATTGCAAGTTGTTTGTTTATTATCGAGCTTAATTTACTTTCAGTAAATAAGTGTGAAAGAGTTGAGAGAATAAAAGATGTTAAGAAAGATATTAAAGATAGCTACGAAAATCTGTCCACAGAGAGTTTGTCGAAATTAGCTATTTTGGAAGGAGAAGTTTATGAGAAGGAAATATATACTAACAGTATCTCTATTTTTGCAAAAGGAAATTTAGAAGACAGGTTGAAAACTGATGAAGATATTGAAGAATTAGCGAGAAACCTTCAAAACACTTTATGGGTTGAAAAGGATAGGATTTGGAAAGAAGAAGACATAAATGATCCCATGCTGCTGCTAAACCCTAAAACGGTTTTGAAAAAAATTCTGGATTATATAGTTATTGGAGAGAATTCACTTGGCATCTATCAAATTGATGACGAGATGTTTCAAGTTGCCGGAATTATCGATAAACGGCAAAAGACTGTAAAGTATTGCTCCCAATACCCGGAAGAGGTTCAGAACTTTACCCTAGCTCATGAATTAGGACATGCAATTATGCATGACAAGTTGCTTCAACATCGCGACAGGCCATTAGATGGATCAATAAATTCCTCCAAGAGTACTGAGGAAATGCAGGCAGATAGATTTGCCGTTCATTTTTTGATGCCACGCAAAATCGTTCAAGCTATCTTCTTTAAGATGTTCGCCATGAACCGCTTTGTCATCAACGAGGATACTGCACTTGCATTACGTGTCGGCAATCATGTAGATTTTAAGCGACGTTGTAATGATAAACGAGGGCTTTCCCGGGTCATAGCCTCTGCTGTATTTTTTGCCGGCCAAGATTTTAATTCGTTAGCAAAATCTTTTAATGTCTCTGTGGAAGCAATGGCAATTCGACTAGAAGAGCTAGAATTGGTGGAATTTTAAAGCCACTTTTCATTGCGTTAAAATCAGTTAAGATCAGAAACTTTAGAATCCAAATTGAAAATTCTTCTTCTTCTGCAAGAGTTTAATAACCCTGTTATATTTTTTTGCAAGGCTATTTCAACCAAAGTCATTTGAGTTAGATTATTAATATTAAAAAACGCTAACCTATAATCAATACTTTCCCAAAATATATCTTCAACTTCTTCGGCAGACAGTTCGCTTTTTTTCTTGCGTAGCTTTTGCCATGCAAGTTTTATCAGAAAATGATTCATGAAGGCAGAAGGTCTCAAATCGAAATGAGCACCGAGCCGTTCTATCAATCCTCGCCCACCGGTTTTACCAATATACACAGGTTGAGATTCGGGATTATAAAAAACATATATCCCAACAAAAGTCTTTCGATGTAGAAAAAGATCCTTAAATTTCAAATCGGCTATTACAATTGATTCCGTTTCTTTAACCAGTTTGATAAACTCTGACAGGCTAAGATTTTGAAATGAGATATATTCGTGCAAGTATAGCATGAGGTAAAACTAGATAAAAAAGGTATCCACACATCTAATTATTTATTTTGTTTATTACCTATTCATCTAGCTATATCATTATATTTCAAATTCATTTTTTAGTCTTACCCTTATTATTCTCTTCATGTGAAAAAAAATCGTAATTTGCGAGTTTACCAAAATTTTATTGCATTTAGCTATTTTGAAAAAAAGACGAAAAATACCCTCTATACTAAAACAACGGAAGATTTTCAGAAAAAGGGCTAAAACTAAGGCCCGAAACAGAAGGAAAAATCGGTTACTTAATGCTAGAAAAAAAATAAAGCTTTCCCGATCACGTTCCACTACGTCCCAGGTTCCTCAGCGTGTCCATGTGATTCTCCCTGAGAATTTTTCTTTTTTGAATAATCCAAGCGGTGTGCTAAAAGGTTTGTCGCAGATTCCCATGGCTGCGAGGGAGCGAAAACCCATTCTGATTGATTTCGATGGGGTAAAATTCATGACTCCCGATGTCTTACCGCTTTTATGCGCAAAAATTTCCAAATACAACCCTTTCGTCAGTATTTGGGGAACCCGGCCAAAAGATTCAACAATAGATCTAATGCTTCGTGAATCAGGGTTTTACAATCTTGTGGGGCTGGAAAAAGCAACTACGGATAATAGCATGTTAGTAACGCATCAGAACACTAAAGTTGACAATTACTTAGCAAAATCGATAAGGCAATTTACTGCTGAACGCACATTCGGTGATAAAGATCTAAAGTTGCGCCCGCTTTACAGAACCATGATTGAATGCATGGCAAATACGGGTGCACATGCTGCAGCAGACAAAAACCCAAAAGAAAATTGGTGGTTATCAGTATATTATGACAATAATACTGGAATTTCCTCGTTCGCTTTTTGCGATACAGGGGTAGGTATTTTTAAAAGTACAAAACTGAAGTCGATTTATACATTCTCCCGAGTACTTGGTATTATTAAAAATAGTTCTATCTTGCAGAAAATTTTGGATGGCAAAATTACCTCTAGTACTGGACTAGCTTACAGGGGAAAGGGTTTACCAAAAATTTATAGTGATTATCAAGCCAATTCTATAAAAAACCTGCATATTGCAGCTAATGACACATTTGCCGGATTTGACTCTGGTACATTTATTGACTTGAAAGATGAATTGAATGGTACATTTCTGTACTGGGAAATTCATCCAAAATAAACACAACATCATGTCCAAACCATTAACCATTAATATATTTGAGGAGTTTACCGACATTCCTGGAGCACGCTATGATAGTGAAGGACAATTTTCTGGGAAAAGCTTTCTGGAAACATTACTTCTACCTCGCTTTAAGGAAGCAGTAGGGTTGGATGCTAAATTGATCATTAATCTTGACAACGGTGAAGGTTATGCAACTTCTTTTTTGGAGGAAGCTTTTGGAGGCCTTACTAGGATTTTTGGAACTGAGCAAGTATTAAAACATTTAGAATTTATTAGTTTTGATGAACCTCTGTTAATTGAAGAAATCAAAAATTACATCTTGGAAGCTAAAGCAGCTGCTTAATGAAGTTTCTATCACGGTATTATAGCCAACTAATTACTCTTCTAATAGGAGCGATTGTTGGCTTTCTTTGTAATAGGATAATTAATGGAGCCTATTTCGAGCAAAAAATAAATCCTGTATCAGCGGCTTCATTTGCGTTGACCATCATTTTAGCATTATACCTCGAATTTTCCGTTCGTCCCAGCATTTCCAATAATCGTAATGAAAAGGATTTACTCATTGACCAATTAAAGGAAATGAAAACTTCTCTTTCTGAAATCCATTCATTGTACATTAGTAGTAGAGATAACAATCTGACATCTGATTATAAAAAAGATATAACAGTTAAGTTAAGGACTCTTTCAAATCAAATAAATGCACTTATTGAACTCTCCCAATATTGCGTTATATCTAAAAGTTTTTTAAAGAAAGAAATTTTCACTAAACCTTACTTCTCGTATAAAGCTGCATTAACCGGAAATGGATTTGATTTGGATGCATTCGTATACGACCGTATTCATTTCAATGACACAGAACGAAAATATAATAACTTAGGAAAGGCAATAATGCATTGTATAGTTGACGTTAATAAACTGTAAATTACTTTCTCGATCCGGTTAGTATTGAAATGCAATGAAATAAAACTAATGTCATTTCAAATAAAGTTCACTAATTTACTAGTATCCTCTTCGCTGGCATCAGAAATAATTTTTTAGTTGAATGAGCTTTAACTAGTAGACTAACAAAAGATTTCCATAGTGGAGCCATCAACTTCCGCTCTAGATACCATGCAAAAGCTTTACGAACCGTTTGTGATTTAATCGTAAGAGATAGTTTATGATTTTGTGCCATACACAAAAGGCAACAAAAATCTGCAGGGGTTTGGCCTGGCCAAGAAGGATGATGGATTAATAGCTAAACGTAACAGGAAAGCATTGATTACGCCGCTCTACGACTATTTACTTCCATGCGCCTGAAATTATAATATTCCTCTGTGGTAGGTATAATATCAATTTTCGCATTACAACTGTAGCATAGTAAATCCCACGAATTGAACCCGTCTTCCATTGCATCGTTCTTACTACAGATGTCGAGCATTGGTCCATCGTACACCACTTTCTCATAACAGCAATCTTCCTGAACTTTATAAACAGCGTTTTCTTTTGGGATGGCAAAAAATTTAGGGTCTTTCATTTTAATTATAAAGGAACTGATTTTGTGTCCCTAATATAGTATACAAAAATTTCTTGAATTTACAAAATTAATCTCACAGATTAATTCTTTAAAATCCACTACCAGCAAGGGTTCAAAAATAACTTATGAAATTAATTCCCGAAATTAATTCTGCAAATTAAAACTGAGTTCATGGTAGCATTTTCAAGTCTCCACTGGCTATTTTATTGAAGAAAGTAGTTTGCGTCTTTGTATCGAAGACAAACGGGAGAAACATCTGCAAGGGTTTGGCCTGGCCGAGGAGAATCATGGAGCATTGGATTTCTGTCCAGTCGGAGAGGATTTTCCAGGCTGTACGGATGGATTGCTGGCGGAGAGCGGCGAGTGAGGCCGTGGTATGCCGGCTTCGTGAATCGTAGAGAACTTTATAACACTCTTCAGCCTGCGCTTTGAGATGGAAGACGATCGTTTGCTTGAGCTGCCCGTCGAAGATGAGGAACGTGATGCCGCTGCAGACTTTATCAATGTATTGTTTGCTGATGTTGGTGGCGCCAATGTTGACCAGGAGGTCTTCGATGCGGGCCATGGAACGGGAAGCATCGATGGTGGAAGTGTAGTTTTTGATGTTCACTGGAAGGGTTTAGAAGGTTTAGAAGGTTTAGAAAGTTTAGGGCGTTAGTAATTGCGTTTTCTCTGTGGAGGGAAGAGATTGCCACGCTGCTCTTATTATGACAGTTAAAAAGAAATATCATTTCCGAGGATTTGGTTGGCCTGAATAATGAGACCGATCGTGGCAGGATCGATATTGGTATTGAAGGCATCTAAAAAGAATTTACTGGCTGAGTTTTCAAAATCGTTGATATCCTGTTTGAAATAGATGCCGGTGATGATACCGGATAATGCATCGATGAATGACTGATGATTGCGGGTGTGTATTTCGAAACGGAATGGTCGCTGGGCATGTGGTGAAGGAACGTTGTATGCGAAGTGCTCCCCCACTCCGGCGATGAGGTGGCCGGCGTAGGCAGCAAGATGGAATTCCCAAAAGACCTGGTATTTTTTGTGCACCGGCAGGAAGCGACGGCGGGGGATGATGATCTCGAAATGATCAGTATTTTGATGGAGGATGAATTGATGCATTTGGGTGACGTTGTATTTGATGAATTGATTGAGAGTAAGTGAAAACATAAAAGTGGTTTAGAGATTAGTGATTAGTGATTAGGGTTGAGGAAGTTTAGGAGTTTAGAAAGTTTAGAGGTTTAGGGAGATTGCCGCGCTACGCTCCCCGCGTTGCGTGGGACATACGCAATGACGGGGAGACTGGAGCGAAGATGGGATCAGGGAGGTGAGGATTGGATACTGTTGTGCTGCCGGGATCGAAAATGATGGAGTACGGCCAGGCGTTTGGTGAGACTGAGAAGATTAGACTGATCGGATTGACAGAGAGGATGATTGAGATTATTTGATTGATACGCCTGCAGCAGTTGGTTAACCGAATAGCTATTGCTTCCCATAAGCTGGTTGATACGAACACCCCGGGCTTCTGTGATGAGCGCTTCTGTAATTTCCAGCTGCAGTTGCGTGAAGTGATCAACAGTGATTTTTGAAAATATGTTCTTTTGCTGCAGGTGCTGGTGATACAGATCATCCACTGTTGCCGGCATTGCCTGGGAATGAGTAGTGGTAACTGTTGCCTTCTCGTTGGCTGTGGTGTACTTACCGGCATTGAGCATCCACTTTTGTGCGGAAGCCTGCCAATTGATAATGGGTGTTATTCCTTTTATTTTCCAGCCGATGGACTGATAGTGATTGAAAAACTTCAACGCCTCGTACAATGGATAATTGTTTTTGGTAAAAAAGGTTTGGATGATTTCGAGCGGTGGTGTAGATATCGTTTGTGCTCCTTCGACAGGCTCCCCGGATTCTGCGGGACGGGCAGGATAACAAACATTTGAATTTTTTGCCGCGGCCGCCGGAACCGTTTTTGCTTTTTTCTTTCTCGTGGATATATCGGGAGCGAGCGAGTTACTCTCTTTTAAAAAATGTTTGTCTTTTAAAGTGTGTACCGGATTTGATATTGCTGCGGTATCGAAATCGGTATTGGGAGGTGTCAATTGTGGGACACCGGAATCACGATGCTGGATGCCGGATGCTGGTGAAGGGTTACGGGTGACGAGTGACGGGTTGTTGATTTGCCTGGAGGTTTGTTCGCAGGCTTCGGCGTTTGTTGGATGGAACATGTCGAGTTGTTGTTGATTGGTTTGTTCATCCCGGAGATCTAGACGGACTACGCTGACTGTAACGGGCTTGAAGCGGGACATGGGAGGATTGCAGTGCACGTATCCTATACTGTGCAATTCTTTCAGGCACTTGTGGTAAGTATTCTTGGATCCGATCTTAGACAGCTTCATGAGATTTTGCCGGTAGACGGGAAAAGGATTCTGAAAACGATTGTAGTTCCAATACTGGAACAACGCTAAATAGAGGCTCACATGGGAACATGCGAGCCTTTCATCATTACGAACCAAACTGAAAAAGGCATTGAGGTGCCGGATGTAATTCATGGAGAGCAAGTTTAGAGTTTAGGGTTTAGAAGGTTTAGGGGTTTAGAGGGTTTAGGGGGTTTAGAGGGTTTATTGGGTTTAGGAAGGAAGCATTGGAATACCCTACTTCAACCGAGATTATTGTGAACAGGTATTTAAATAGTTTGACCAATCGCTTGCGGCGGGTACGTGCCTGGCGCTGGGCAATAGTGATAGGTGGTTTGCCGGTGGTGCGTTGCCTGGCGGTATGGCTGCGGGAATGGTATGGCTTCAAATGGTTTAGAGTTTAGAAAGGTTTAGGGTTTAGAGTTTAGAAAGGTTTAGGGTTTAGAGTTTAGAAAGGTTTAGAGTTTAGAGTTTAGGGGGTTAGGATTTTTACTTAGGGCGGAGTTTGTGCTTTTGCATGAGCTGATGAATATCGTTGGTATCGTAGAATAACAAACCTCCGAGTTGTGTAGGATTGAGTGTACCGTTTTGATTCATGGTGTTAAGCGTACCACGGGAGATACCCAACATTTTAATGACCTGGTACGATTTGAGCCACTGAGTTGGCCCGGGTGGTTGTTGTGGATATAGTTGCCGGAGTTCGGCGAAAAGTTCGGTTTTGAATTTCTGTAAGTCGTCTAAAGTGAGGATGGTGGCAGACATGTGGTGAAATTTTATGACTGCGAAACAAAGAAAGAAATCTTAATAATAACGGTGGGAACGGTGGGAAATGAGCCTGTACCACCGGAGTCGAAAATGAGTGCTGATGGTGATTGTGGGATTTATGGAGATGATGAATATTTTTCGACAATGGAACGTTTTGCTACCTGTGGCCAAGGGAAATTTGATCCCCGATGAGGTGTGCGGAGACTGCAACTATGATATTTGACGTAACACAAATTGCGCCAGATGAGTGTATTGATATGTTTTAAAAAATTGGTATTATTGGCCTTTAATCTTAAGCCGACCAAAAATTATTTTCTTCTCCAGGCGGAATTTGCTGCCGTATCCTTGTCTATATATGTGTAAGCGATGACAAGGGGTGTTAGAAACCTGAACACAGCATGAGTGAGGTATAGGAACCAGGATTGAGGGATGGCTCTACAAGATCATTACCGTACCTAAATTACCTGCTATGCCCCTTTCTGAAATGATTGCCGGAATAAAGGAAAAAGACCGGCGGTTCCAACAACAATTTTTCAGACATTATCGGCCACGGATGATGATCGTATGTCAGCGGTATATACCGAGAGAGGAGGACCGGGAAGAAATCTGTATGGATGGATTTGTGAAGGCTTTTAC
>Ga0247813_10000758_pt1 | contig 26813 bp, 20 predicted proteins | sample UWRJL169409C1_FD_180719 | JGI IMG/M metagenome (GOLD analysis project Ga0247813, IMG submission 180719) | Plant litter microbial communities from Arlington Agricultural Research Station in Wisconsin, United States - UWRJ-L169-409C-1 | ecosystem: Environmental > Terrestrial > Plant litter >...
CTACACAGATCTCCGGGTGTGTTTTTCGGCCAGAGCCGTCACACTAACGGAACTAAATTATATTCTGCCCGTGTTATTCCATTCAAAGGATCATGGATCGAGTTTGCTACTGACGTAAACAATGTCATGTATGCGTATATCGACCGTAAGAAGAAATTCCCTGTTACCACGTTGTTGCGTGCTATTGGTTATGATTCTGATAAGGATATCCTTGAATTGTTTGACTTAGCGGATGAAGTAAAAGTTAGCAAATCCGGCCTTAAGAAATACATCGGACGTAAACTTGCGGCCAGAGTATTAAGAAAATGGGTTGAAGACTTTGTTGATGAGGATACTGGTGAGGTTGTTTCTATTGACCGTAACGAAGTAATCCTTGATAGGGACACCGTTTTAGAGGATGAGCATATTGATATGATCATTGATGCTGGCGTTAAAACTATCATTTTATCTAAAGACGACGGTGCTAGTCAGGCTGATTACACTATCATATACAATACTTTACAAAAAGATACATCAAACTCAGAAAAAGAGGCTGTTGAAAACATCTATCGTGCTTTGCGTAACGCAGAACCACCTGATGAGGAAACTGCAAGGGGTATTATTGAGCGTTTATTCTTCTCGGACAAACGTTATGACTTAGGAGATGTTGGTCGTTACCGCATCAACCGTAAGTTGAAAATGGATACACCTGATCACGTGAAAGTATTAACAAAAGCAGATATTATTGCGATTGTAAAATACCTGATCAAGCTGATCAACTCTAAAGAAGAGGTAGATGATATTGACCACTTGTCAAACCGTCGTGTACGTACAGTAGGTGAGCAGTTATATGCTCAGTTTGGTGTAGGTTTAGCGCGTATGGCACGTACAATCCGTGAGCGGATGAACATTCGTGATAATGAGGTTTTCACACCAACAGATTTGATCAATGCCCGTACTTTATCGTCGGTTATTAATTCATTCTTTGGTACAAACCAGTTGTCTCAGTTTATGGACCAGACCAATCCTCTGGCGGAGATTACGCACAAGCGTCGTCTTTCAGCTTTAGGCCCAGGTGGTCTTTCCCGCGAGCGTGCAGGTTTTGAGGTACGTGACGTTCACTATACTCACTACGGCAGGTTATGTACGATTGAAACACCAGAGGGACCAAACATTGGTTTAATTTCCTCACTTTGTGTTCATGCTAAGATCAATACATTAGGATTTATAGAAACTCCGTACAAGATCGTAAGAGACGGTATCGTTGCTGTAGATGAGGATGTTATTTATCTTTCTGCTGAAGATGAAGATGGTAAAACGATTGCACAGGCAAATGCGGAATACGATGATAAAGGTAATTTCACTACACCACGTGTTAAAGCACGTTATGAGGGTGACTTCCCGATTATTGAGCCGGAGAAATTAGATTTAATGGACGTTGCTCCAAATCAGATTACTTCGATTGCAGCTTCATTGATTCCTTTCTTAGAGCATGATGATGCGAACAGGGCCCTGATGGGATCCAACATGCAACGTCAGGCCGTACCATTGTTACGTCCTGAAGCGCCGATTGTTGGTACTGGTCTGGAAGGCCGTGTTGCACGTGACTCAAGAACATTAATCAATGCTGAAGGCGATGGTGTTGTTGAATATGTAGATGCAAATGAAATCACTATCAAATATGTAAGAAACGATAACGATCGTTTAGTATCATTTGAGGGTGACAGTAAAACATATAAACTGATCAAATTCAAGAAAACCAATCAGAACACTTGTATCAACTTAAAGCCGATTGTTAAAAAAGGTCAGAAAGTTGTTAAAGGACAGGTTTTATGTGAAGGTTATGCAACTGAAAATGGTGAGTTAGCATTGGGTAGAAACTTAAAAGTTGCATTCATGCCTTGGCAGGGATATAACTTTGAGGATGCGATTGTAATCTCTGAGCGTATTGTTCGTGAAGATATCTTCACTTCATTACACATTGAGGAGTTTGAATTAGAAGTGCGTGATACTAAACGTGGGGAAGAGGAATTAACACCAGATATCCCTAACGTTTCAGAGGAAGCAACTAAAGATTTAGATGAAAATGGTATCATCCGTATCGGTGCTGAAGTTAAAGAAGGTGATATCCTGATTGGTAAAATTACACCAAAAGGAGAATCAGATCCTTCACCAGAGGAGAAATTACTACGTGCAATTTTTGGAGATAAAGCAGGTGATGTGAAAGATGCATCATTGAAAACACCTCCATCTATCAAAGGTGTAGTAATTGATACTAAGTTATTCTCAAGAGCTAAGAAAACTACTAAAGCTGAAGAAAAAGCAGCGATAGAGAAATTAGATAAGAGATATAACCTGGCTACGACGAACCTTAAAAACGAATTGGTAGAGAAATTGTTCCAGATTGTAAATGGAAAAACATCTCAGGGTGTGTTCAATGTTTACAAGGAACTGTTATTTGCTAAGGGTGCTAAGTTTACGCAGAAAAGTTTAGCTGATTTAGAATTTGCTCACATCAACCCATACAAATGGACAACTGATGATGACAAAAATGATCAGATTAAATTATTGATCCATAACTATGGCATTCGTGTGAACGAAGAGCTTGGTGCTTATAAACGTGATAAATTTGCCATCAGTGTTGGTGACGAATTGCCTTCAGGTATTGTGCAGATGGCTAAAGTTTATGTAGCTAAAAAACGTAAATTAAAAGTAGGTGATAAGATGGCTGGTCGTCACGGTAATAAGGGTATTGTTGCCCGTATCGTTCGTGATGAAGATATGCCTTTCCTTGATGATGGAACTCCTGTTGATATTGTGTTGAACCCACTGGGTGTACCTTCACGTATGAACTTAGGTCAGATCTATGAGACTGTGTTGGCCTGGGCCGGAAAAGAATTGGGTGTGAAATTTGCAACTCCGATCTTTGATGGTGCTAAACATCATGAAGTTGAAGAGTGGATCGCTAAAGCTGGTGTTCCTGCTTCAGGAAGAACCTATTTACATAACGGTTTAACGGGTGAGAAATTTGACCAGCCAACTACAGTAGGTATTATCTACATGCTGAAATTGGGTCACATGGTTGATGATAAAATGCACGCCCGTTCAATCGGACCATACTCATTGATTACACAACAGCCATTGGGTGGTAAAGCCCAGTTTGGTGGTCAGCGTTTTGGTGAGATGGAGGTTTGGGCATTAGAGGCATTTGGTGCAGCTAATATTCTACAAGAAATCCTGACTGTGAAGTCTGATGATGTAATTGGTAGAGCCAAAACTTATGAAGCAATTGTAAAAGGCGAGAACCTGCCGACTCCAGGTGTACCGGAATCATTTAATGTACTGGTACATGAGCTGCGCGGATTAGGTTTAGATATTACGTTAGACTAATGTTGAATTTTTTAATGCAGGAGCAGGCTTTGTCTGTTCCTGCTTCAGGAAGAACCTATTTACATAACGGTTTAACGGGTGAGAAATTTGACCAGCCAACTACAGTAGGTATTATCTACATGCTGAAATTGGGTCACATGGTTGATGATAAAATGCACGCACGTTCTATCGGACCATATTCATTGATTACACAGCAGCCATTGGGTGGTAAAGCCCAGTTTGGTGGTCAGCGTTTCGGTGAGATGGAGGTTTGGGCATTAGAGGCATTCGGTGCAGCTAATATTCTACAAGAGATCCTGACTGTGAAGTCTGATGATGTAATTGGTAGAGCCAAGACTTATGAAGCAATTGTAAAAGGCGAGAACCTTCCAACTCCAGGTGTACCGGAATCATTTAATGTACTGGTACATGAGTTACGTGGATTAGGTTTAGATATTACGTTAGACTAATGTTGAATTTTTTAATGCTGGAATGGAAAAGGTTAAGCCCTTTATCCATTCCGGCTTTTTAAATTTTCAAATTCAAACAACAGAGCTATGTCTTACAAAAAGGATAATAAATTAAAAAGCAATTTCACCTCGATTACCATTAGTTTGGCATCGCCGGAGGCTATTTTAGAGCGCTCTAGTGGTGAGGTGTTAAAACCTGAGACTATTAATTACCGTACTTACAAACCAGAACGTGATGGTTTGTTTTGCGAGCGTATTTTTGGTCCGGTAAAAGATTACGAATGCCACTGTGGTAAATACAAACGTATCCGTTATAAAGGTATTGTTTGTGACCGTTGCGGTGTTGAAGTAACGGAGAAAAAAGTGCGTAGAGAGCGTATGGGACACATTAACTTGGTAGTTCCTGTTGCGCATATCTGGTATTTCCGTTCACTGCCAAATAAAATCGGTTATTTATTAGGCCTTCCTACAAAAAGATTAGACTTGATTATTTACTACGAACGTTATGTAGTTATCCAATCTGGTTTAATGGAAGAGCAAGGTATCCAGTACATGGATTTCCTTACTGAGGAAGAGTACCTTGATATCTTAGATAAATTACCAAAAGAAAATCAATATTTAGACGATAAAGATCCTAATAAATTCATCGCCAAAATGGGTGCTGAAGCATTAGAGGATTTATTAAAACGTATTGACTTAGATACTTTGTCTTATAATTTACGTCACCAGGCGGCTAACGAAACTTCTCAGCAACGTAAAAACGAAGCTTTAAAACGTTTACAGGTTGTTGAAGCTTTCCGTGGTGCAAGAACAAGAATTGAGAACAATCCGGAATGGATGATTATCAAAATTGTTCCTGTTATTCCACCGGAATTACGTCCGTTAGTACCTCTTGAAGGTGGTCGTTTTGCTACATCAGATCTAAATGATCTGTACCGTCGTGTAATTATCCGTAACAACCGTTTAAAACGTTTGATCGAGATTAAAGCGCCGGAAGTTATTTTACGTAACGAGAAACGTATGTTACAGGAAGCTGTAGATTCGTTATTCGATAACTCACGTAAAGTAAATGCGGTAAAAACTGAAGGTAACCGTGCATTGAAATCTCTTTCAGATATCCTGAAAGGTAAACAAGGACGTTTCCGTCAGAATTTATTAGGTAAACGTGTTGATTATTCAGCACGTTCTGTAATTGTTGTAGGTCCTAATTTGAAGCTACACGAATGCGGTTTACCTAAAGATATGGCTGCTGAACTTTTCAAACCGTTTATCATTCGTAAGATGATCGAACGAGGAATCGTTAAAACAGTTAAATCTGCAAAGAAAATTGTAGACAGAAAAGATCCGTTAGTTTGGGATATTCTTGAAAACGTTTTAAAAGGACACCCTGTATTACTGAATCGTGCTCCAACACTGCACAGGTTAGGTATCCAGTCATTCCAACCTAAATTAGTTGAAGGAAAAGCAATCCAGTTACACCCGTTAGTGTGTACTGCATTCAACGCCGATTTTGACGGTGACCAGATGGCTGTGCATTTACCTTTAGGTCATGCTGCTATTTTGGAAGCCCAGGTATTGATGTTAGCTGCCCACAACATTCTGAACCCTGCGAATGGTACGCCAATCACAGTTCCTTCACAGGATATGGTTTTGGGTCTTTACTATATTACTAAAGGCCGTAGAACTGATGAAGGACGTGTTGTTAACGGACAGGATTTCTCTTTCTATTCTCCTGAAGAAGTGATTATCGCTTACAATGAGAAAAGAATTGATCTTCACGCATTCATTAAAGTAAAAGTAAATGTTAAGGATAATGATGGTAACATTGTTAACAAATTAACAGAAACTACTGTAGGCCGTGTATTGTTTAACCAAATGGTACCGGAAGAAGTAGGATATATCAATGAACTGCTAACCAAAAAATCTCTTAGAGATATCATTGGTGATGTTGTGAAAGTTACCGGTATGGCTCGTGCATCAAGATTCCTTGATGATATTAAAGAGTTAGGTTTCCAAATGGCATTCAGAGGTGGTTTATCATTTAACTTACAGGATGTTAATATCCCTGTTGAGAAACAAGCGCTGTTAGAGCAGGCTTCTGCTGAGGTTGAAGAGGTAAGGAATAACTATAACATGGGATTCATTACCAACAACGAGCGTTACAATCAGATTATCGATATCTGGACCCGTATCAATAACCGTTTAACATCATTCGTGATGACGCAGTTATCGAGCGATAACCAAGGCTTTAACTCGGTGTATATGATGCTTGACTCGGGTGCACGTGGATCTAAAGAGCAGATTCGTCAGCTTTGCGGTATGCGTGGTCTGATGGCAAAACCTCAGAAATCAGGTTCAGGTGGTGAGATTATTGAGAATCCGATTCTTTCTAACTTTAAAGAAGGACTTTCAGTATTAGAGTACTTTATCTCTACCCACGGTGCGCGTAAAGGTTTGGCGGATACAGCGTTAAAAACTGCGGATGCTGGTTACCTGACTCGTCGTTTACATGACGTTGCACAGGATATGATCGTTAACGCTGCTGATTGTGGTACTTTGAGAGGTATGTATACTACTGCCCTGAAAGACAACGAAGATGTAGTTGAGCCTTTATATGACAGAATCTTAGGCCGTATTTCACTACATGATGTTTTCAATCCGATTGATGGCGCATTGTTAGTAGGTGCTGGTGAAGATATTGATGAAGAAGTTGCTAAGGCAATTCAAGAATCACCACTGGAAGGCGTTGAAATTCGTTCGGTATTAACTTGCGAAAATAAAAGAGGTGTTTGTGCATTATGTTACGGACGTAACCTTGCAACCGGTAAACGTGTTCAGAAAGGTGAAGCTGTAGGTGTAATCGCCGCACAGTCAATCGGTGAGCCGGGTACACAGTTAACATTACGTACGTTCCACGTCGGTGGTACTGCATCAAACATTGCTGCTGAATCTCAGATCAATGCGAAGTTTGACGGTATTATCGAATTTGAAAACGTTCGTACTGTAGCAAATGATACAGGTGAAGAAGGTGTTAAACAAATTGTATTAGGCCGTTCAGGTGAATTCAAAATTGTTGAAGAAGGCACTGGAAAGATCATCATGACGAACAATATCCCTTACGGTTCATTCTTGTACGTTGAAGAAGGAGCTAAAATTTCTAAAGGTGATAAGATCTGTTCATGGGATCCGTACAATGCGGTAATTATTTCGGAGTTTGCCGGTAAAATTGAATTTGACGCAATTATTGAAGGTGTAACCTTCCGTGAAGAGTCGGATGAGCAAACTGGTCACCGTGAAAAAGTAATTATTGATACACGTGATAAAACTAAAAACCCTTCTGTAAGGGTTGTAGATAAAAAAGGTGAATTGATCAGACAATATAACATCCCGGTTGGAGCCCACGTTTCAATTGATGATGGAGAAGCAGTGAAAACTGGTCAGATCTTAGTTAAGATTCCTCGTTCTACAGGTAAAACACGAGATATTACGGGTGGTTTACCACGTGTAACTGAGTTGTTCGAAGCTCGTAACCCATCTAACCCGGCTGTAGTAACCGAGATTGATGGTGTGGTAACTTTAGGTGGTGTTAAACGCGGTAACCGTGAGATGACTATCGAATCGAAAGATGGTGAAGTTAAAAAATACCTTGTTCCATTGTCTAAACATATCCTGGTTCAGGATAATGACTTTGTGAAAGCTGGTATGCCATTGTCAGACGGTTCAATTTCACCTGCGGATATCTTAGCGATTAAAGGCCCTGCAGCGGTACAGGAATACTTAGTTAATGGTATTCAGGAAGTTTACCGTTTACAAGGTGTAAAAATCAATGATAAACACTTTGAGGTAATCGTTCACCAGATGATGCAGAAAGTTCACATTGAAGATCCGGGAGATACAACATTCTTAGAGAATAACTCTGTAGACCGTTGGGATTTCATGATCGAAAATGATGATATCTACGACAAAAAAGTTGTTGTTGATGCTGGAGATTCAAATACCGTTAAACCAGGTCAGATCCTGTCTCTGCGTAAATTAAGAGATGAAAATTCTCAGTTAAAACGTAAAGATTTGAAACAGATCGAAGTTCGTGATGCAAGATCGGCAACTGCCAGTTCTGTATTACAGGGTATCACCCGTGCTTCATTAGGTACTAAATCATTCATCTCTGCAGCTTCATTCCAGGAGACTACAAAAGTGTTGAACGAAGCAGCGATTGCTGGTAAACGTGATAACATGCTTGGATTGAAAGAAAATGTAATCGTTGGTCACTTAATTCCTTCAGGAACAGGTGTACGTGGATACGAGCGCATTATCGTTGGTTCGCAAGAAGAATACGACAAATTATTAGCTTCGAAACAAGAAGAAGAAGTTGAAGCATAATTTTTAGTTCATATCATTTAAAAGTCCTCCCGTTTTCGGGGGGACTTTTTTTTTAAAATTGATTGCCAGCCTACGCATTAAATAAAGTAGTTTTGCTTTATGGAAGACCAAAACAATAACAATCAGATCAATATCGAACTTTCTGAAGAAATAGCTGAAGGGACATTTTCTAACCTTGCCATCATTACACATTCCAATACTGAATTCGTAGTTGACTTTATCAGGGTAATGCCGGGTGTACCAAAAGCAAAGGTAAAATCAAGGATCATTTTAACACCTGAACATGCCAAGCGTCTAATGATTGCTATGGTGGATAATATTGAAAAGTTTGAGGCGATCAACGGAAGGATCAAAACACAGGAAGAAGCTCCTGGTTTTCCAATGAATTTTGGCGGACCAACCGCACAGGCGTAAGTTAAATGAGTTTATTTTCCAGGTATTCTGTTACAGCTTGAATTTGCCCGGGCTCGAACCACTGGATTTCCGGATCTTTTCTGAACCAGGTTAACTGCCTTTTCGCAAAACGGCGGGTATTCTGCTTAATTTTATCTATGGCCTGATCGTATGAAAGGAAACCATCCAGATAATCAAAGAGCTCAGCATAACCGACTGTTTTCAATGCATTGAGGTCTCTGTATGCCTGAAGTGACTTCACTTCATCCAGCAGCCCTTGTTGCATCATGATATCGACTCTGTGGTTGATTCGGCCATAGAGCGCTGCACGCTCGGTATTTAATCCTATTTTGATGATATTAAATGGTCTTTCTTTTTTGCTGTTTGTTAAAAAAGAGGAGACCTTTTTCCCTGTAGAGAGGAAAAATTCCAGTCCCCGGATCAGACGTTGGGGATTCGAGTGATCAGCTTTGGCAAAATATTCCGGATCAACCTCAGCGAGTTTTGTCTGAATTGGTGCCAGGCCTTCTGTTTCAAATAGTAAATTCAGCTCGTTTCTGACAGACATATCTGTATCGGGCAGTTCGTCCAGACCTTTAGTTACGGCATTGAGGTACAATCCTGACCCACCAACCATAATTGCCAGGTCGTTACTATTGAATAATTGTTCCAGTACGACAAGCGCCTGCTTCTCAAAATCCCCAGTACTAAAGAAAGTATTTATAGAATGGGAATCGATAAAATGATGTTTAACTGCTATAAGTTCGTCCGCATCCGGTTTAGCGGTACCAATAGACATTTCCTTAAAGAATTGCCTGGAATCCGCAGAGATAATCTCTGTACAGAAGTGCTGCGCCAACGTAATAGCTAAAGCTGTTTTACCTATTGCCGTTGGGCCAGCAATTACAATTAATGTTTTATTTTTTGCCATTAGATGGCGTTAATAATCCTCTTTACTATCGTACTCTTCGTCACCGAAGTCTTCATTTTCAGAAAAGTCGTCTCCATCTTCAGTTTCTTCATCTGCATCATCATCACTTTTGGCTGATGTAGTAATTCCCCTGCCATCCATGGCTTCCAGTTCTTCAGAATCTTCCGGAACGAAGTCCATTTCATTTAGGAAGTCGAAATCCGTAGAAACAGGGGTGGAAGATATTGCTGTTGCACCAGAATTGGTCGTATCAAAAATCTTCGGTGCTTCACCAGTGCTTTTAAAAAGAACCGGGTATTCGATGTTAGGATCTGTTTGCAGTATAATTTTAATTAGTTCCACATGAAAATCAAACGGCCGGTCAAAATTATAGATATAATAAAACTTCTGGTGCGGGTCTTCAATAAAGCTGCTCAGTTTAGCATTCTCCATTAATACTACACCACGATCAGTTTTTCTCTGCGTAGGCAGGTAAGCGATCTCATCTCCTTTAATCCAGTGATCAGAACTTACATAAAAAGAGGAAGATTTTTCAGCGCTGTACCCCGTAGAACGGTGTACAGCCTTGTGCAAATCTTCAAATGTTTGTGTGGATTTGATATCGATCTCTCTTATCACCTCATCAAAATCTTCAAAACTAATTCTAAATCTATAAATTGCCATTTGAGCTTTATTTCTACTTATAAAATTATAAAATAAAATATATTATCATTCTAATATATTTGTTTTTTCGTAATGCTATTGTTATACCGGTTTAACAGGTGTAAGCCCGTACTCTTTTCCTTTAGCCAGCATAAAAGCTAAAGCTTCGGCATGTGAGTTTGTGATTTCTCCTTCAAGAATGGCTTCACGGATGGCGTTCTTGATCAGGCCCACTTCCTTTCCTGCGGAAAGGCCGAACATCTCCATAATGTCTGTACCTGTGACAGGTGGCTGCCAGTTCCTTATCTTATCACGTTCTTCCACATCCTTTAATTTCTGTTTTACCAGTTCAAAGTTATTGCGGTATTTCTTTTGTTTGTATTCGTTTTTCGTTGTAACATCTGCATTGCACAGGAGCATCAGACTTTCTATATCTTCACCCGCATCAAATAATAATCTTCTTACAGCAGAGTCCGTTACCACTTCCTGCGCCAATACGATAGGGCGTAGGTGCAACTGTACCAATTTCTGTACGAATTTCATTTTCTCGTTCAGCGGAAGCTTTAACTGGTTAAAGATCTGGGGAACCATTTTAGCCCCTTTATCTTCATGTCCATGAAAAGTCCAGCCATGGTTTTCTTCGAAACGCTTGGTTGGTGGTTTAGCGATATCATGCAGGATTGCCGCCCACCTTAACCATAGATCGTCAGTAACTTCACAGATATTATCAAGAACCTGTAAAGTATGGTAAAAGTTATCTTTATGCCCTTTTCCATTAATCACTTCCACACCATACAAATTTGCCATTTGGGGAAATATGATATGTAATAATCCGGTGTTAAACAGATATTTGAAGCCTAAGGAAGGGAGTGGAGAAAGGATGATTTTATTCAATTCGTCGGTAATTCTTTCTTTGGAAACGATGCTGATCCGTTCCTTTTGTTTTGTAATTGCCGCTATGGCCTGCTCATCAATATTGAAACTCAATTGGGAAGCAAAGCGGATTGCGCGCATCATCCGCAGAGGATCATCAGAAAAAGTAATTTCAGCATCCAGTGGTGTCCGTATTAACTTTTGATTCAGATCTGCTACACCGTCAAACGGATCTACCAGCTCGCCGAAGTTAGCCGTATTGAGTGATATCGCCAACGCATTAATTGTAAAATCCCTTCTCAGCTGATCATCTTCAATGGTTCCATTTTCCACAATCGGCTTGCGGGAATCTGAACGGTATGACTCTTTACGGGCTCCTACAAATTCAATCTCCAGATCCCTGTATCTTAGCATTGCCGTTCCGAAATTCTTAAATACGGCTACTTTACTTTTTAGTTGTTTACCCGCCAGTTCCGCAAATGTAATTCCGTTTCCCAGAACAACGATGTCTATATCTTTCGATGGCCTTTCCAGGAAAATATCCCGTACATATCCACCGATCACATAAGCTTCGATATTGTTTTCTGCGGCAATATCAGCAAGTACCTTAAAGATAGGGTGGACTAAATATTCTTTCAAAATAATATTGTTGTTTGTAGTAGTATTTATAGTGTATGAATCTATCCGGAGCATTTAGGAAATGGTATTGCTGAACTTATGCCCCTGAAGGTTTCAATCAATTTGCAAAAGTACTAAAACTTACTTTCTAATAAAGGAAAATTGACCCGAAGGACTTAATTTCATAATGGTAGATGCTTTTTTAGTGCTTTTGATTTCCTGTTCCCAGTCTACCACATAATCTACTGCCATTTTGATCTGCTCATCAATATCATCGAATGATTGTGGAGTAGGCTGTCCGGACAGGTTTGCCGAGGTAGAAGTGATCGGTTTACGGAAGCGCTGCAGCAGTTGCTGTACAAAATCGTGTTTGGCAATACGGATACCTACGCTGCCATCTTCGCTGATTACATTTTTTGCCAGGTTTTTTGCACCTGAAAAGATAATTGTAAGCGGGTGCTCCGCATACTCAATCAGGTCATACGCTACCTCCGGGACTTCTGTAACATAACTCTGGATCTTTGAATCGTTATCCAGCAGGATGATAAAACTTTTGTCAGATTGACGGCCTTTGATTGTATTAATCTTCTCCACTGCATCAGCATTCGTAGCATCACATCCCAATCCCCATACCGTATCGGTAGGATAAAGGATTACACCCCCGTTTTTGAGCACAGTAAGCGCCTTTTCAATTTCCGTTTTTAACATGCCGTAAATTTATTAAATAATCTCTGTTATTTAATTTTTTAAGGTCAAGTTCAGATAAGAATCCATGAGTTGTGCAGCAAGCGGCGCATTGTTAAATTTCTGTACATAGCGTAATCCTTTAGCAATCATTTGATTAGCTAAATCAGGGTTAAGCAGTACCGTATTGATGGCAGTTGATAATTCAGTTGCACTTTCCGGGTTGATATATAAACTGTCTGGTCCGCCCGCCTCTTCAAGGCATGAACCGGTAGCCGCAATTACAGGGACCTGTCCGTACATTGCTTCGATAACAGGAATTCCAAAACCTTCATAAAAAGAAGGGTATACAAAAAGCGAAGCCAACTGATAGATCGCCGGGAGATCAGTAAATGGGATGTCTTTTAAAAAGATTACCCGGTCCTGCAGTTTGAGCCTGGTGATCTCTGCGATGACCTGCTGCGCATAGGCTTGTTTTTTGCCAACTACGACCAGCTTTACAGTTGCCGGGATTGCCGGCATGGCCTGAACGATCAGTAATAAATTTTTTCTCTGTTCAATTGTGCCTACGTTGAGGATATACTGTGCAGGAAGGTTATATTTTTTGCGGATGAGATCCTTCTTTTCTTGTGTAACCGGTATTTTAAAAGAATCGTCGCAGCTTTGGTAAATGACAGATATTTTGGCCGGATCGGTACCGTAGTAATAGATGATATCTTTTTTTGTCTGTTCGCTGATGGCGATAATATGATCCGCATGTTTACAGGCGTATTTACTTTTTAGATTGTAAATCGTACGATCCGCCCATTTATAAGTATCCGGAAACCGTAAATAAATCAGGTCATGTATCGTTACAATTGTCTTAACCTGGCTGTGGTCCATCCTAAAGGGGATTTCGCCACTCAAACCGTGATAAATGGAAATTTTATCTCTTTCCAGCTGTTTTTTGATGCCGAAACTTCTCCATAGAAAGTAGGGGCCGGAGCCTTGGGGTAATTTGAGTTTAATATTCCCGGTTTCAAAAAACGTGGTGATCTGCGGCGACGCTTTTACTTTTGGCGTATACACAAAGTAAAGGTTTTGATGGAAAAATTCTGACAGCTGGAGAACCAGTGACCTGCTGTAGTTGCCTAAGCCGGTCAGGTTATTTGCTGCTCTTTTCCCATCAAAACCAATATACATTAAACAGCTACATTGTTTTCTCTTAATGCGTCATTAAGTGAAGTCTTTTTATCTGTAGATTCTTTACGTTTTCCGATGATGAGTGCGCATGGAACCTGGTATTCACCAGCAGGGAATTTTTTGGTATAGCTACCAGGGATCACTACAGATCTTGCGGGAACGATTCCTTTGTATTCTATAGGAGTAGGTCCGGATACATCAATAATTTTAGTTGAAGCAGTTAATACTACGTTCGCACCTAAAACAGCTTCAGTTTCTACACGTACACCTTCTACAACGATTGCTCTTGAACCGATGAAACAATTGTCTTCGATAATTACCGGAGCACCCTGAACAGGTTCCAGAACACCACCGATACCAACACCACCGCTTAAGTGAACATTTTTACCGATTTGCGCACAAGAACCTACAGTAGCCCAGGTGTCTACCATTGTACCTTCATCAATAAATGCACCGATGTTCACATAAGAAGGCATTAAAATCACACCTTTAGCGATATAAGCACCATAACGTGCAGAAGCACCAGGAACAACCCTTACACCCAGTTCTTTGTAATTGGTTTTTAACTTCATTTTGTCGTGGTACACAAAAGGACCATTGACAGTTTCTTTCATTTCTCTGATCGGGAAATAGAGAATAACTGCTTTTTTGACCCAGTCGTTTACTCCCCATGAATTTAAAATAGGTTCAGCAACACGGAGCTCACCTTTATCCAGCTCCATGATTACAGTTTCAATCGCTTCACAATATTCAGTATATTCTAATAAGCTTCTGTCCTCCCAGGCAGCCTCTATTAACTTTTTCAGTTCTTTAATCATTATCAATTTTAATTTTTCACAAAATAAATCAATTTTATGTATTGAGCGATGTTTTACTTATGTATTTTTGATTTTTTATGGCAGAGCAGGAAAAATTACGGATAGATAAATACTTGTGGGCAATAAGATTGTTTAAGACAAGGACTTTAGCAACTGAAGCATGTAAGGCCGGAAGGGTTAAAATGAATGGTCAGAATATTAAAGCTTCAGTAATAGTAAAACCCGGTGACGTGTACCAGGTTTCGAAAGGGATAGAGAAAAAAGTGATTGAGGTGGTGGAACTTTTGTACACCAGAGCAGAATCAAAAATTGCTGTGACCAAGTATAAGGATATCACTCCATTAGAAGAGACGCATGCGTATAAATCTATGTTCCATTCACCCGTGTTAACCCGCGACCGCGGAGCGGGAAGACCTACCAAAAGAGACAGACGTGAAATTGATGACCTGACCGATAACCTATTTGATGAAGATAAAAAAGATTAATAGCTTACTTTCATTACTGAGCCGTCCCACAGTTTAAAAGCTTGCGAAGCTTCATTCCGCAAGAGCTGGTTTACAGGTACTTTACGCAGGTGCATAGGTTTTTCGATTTCTTCATAAATAAACTGGTCGTCGAATCCGATTGCGGCAGCGTCGGCTTTAGTATTTGCATAATAGATCGTGTCTATCCTTGCCCAGTATATTGCACTTAAACACATTGGGCAGGGCTCACAACTAGTATAGATCACGCATCCCTGGAGATCGAAGTTTTGCAATTTTTTACAAGCCATCCTGATTGCCGAAACCTCTGCATGTGCGGTAGGGTCGTTCGTCGTGGTTACTTTGTTTCCGCTTTTGGCGATCACCTTTCCGTCTTTTACCACTACCGCACCAAATGGCCCGCCCAGGCTTTCCAATACATTTTTCTCTGACATAGCAATTGCCATGCGCATGAATTTATTATGTAGCTGCTCTGTTTTCATTTTTTATATTTTAAAATCAAAAGCAAAAAAAATGCCCCGATATACGGAGCATCTTTTTTATGATCTGTGGATCGCTTATTTTTTGTCAGTTTTATAACCTTCGTTCAAACCAACAATTACCTGGCTTGTCACATCTAAAGAAGCATCAGCAAATAAAATAGCACTGTTACCTTTCTGGTAAGTTAACACCATTTTAAATCCTTTGTCCTTCGCATAAACCTTCAGGTAGTCAGCAATTTTATTATATAATTTTTCTTGTTCTACCGCTTGCTCATTCTGTAAAGCAGCACCGGCATTTTGTTGATAAGTTTGTAATTCCTGTTGTTTACGGGCAAGTCTTTGTTCTGTAGTAGCTCGCTGATCTGCAGGCATACCATTCTGAGCCTGTTGGTATTCTGCAACTTCACGCTGAAAAGCCTGTTGTTTTGCACCAAGATCTGTTTGAGCAGCCTTAGATTTAGCATCTAATTTTACTTTAAGGTCCTTGAAATACTCATATTTAGTTAACAAAGAGTCTGAGTTTACATAAACGATAGGCTCATTATCTTTTACCGCAGGCGCATCAGTTTTAGCTGAAGTTTCTGTAGTTGTTGTTTTAGCGTCTTTATTCTGGCATGCAGCCATTACGGAAACTAATGCTACAGCTGTAGCCAGTGTGCTTAGTTTAAAGGATGTTCTGTTCATCTATGGATTTATTTTTTGTGATTTTCAACTATTTTTCTTTCCTGCCGCCTGTGTACTGGCAATATTCCGGACATAAATTTTAGCAAATATAAAATTTCAAAATTACTATCCTAAACAACTGCTTTTTTTTGAGCGATTAATGGTTCGTTTTAGCCAAATAGTTATCCACATTTGCCTTTAATTGGCCATAATTGGTTATTTTTGAATCTTATTTTTTATTAACATTTATGAGCGAAGAAAAAGATTCAAAGTCAAATTATTCGGCAGATAATATACAGGTATTAGAAGGTTTAGAAGCGGTGCGTAAGCGCCCTTCAATGTATATAGGAGATACGGGTGTTAAAGGATTGCACCATTTGGTTTACGAGGTTGTAGATAACTCTATTGATGAGGCTTTAGCCGGACATGCAGATACCATCACTGTAAATATTCTTAAAGACAATTCTATCCGTGTGGAAGATAATGGCCGTGGTATCCCTACGGGCATTATGCAGAAAGAAAAAAAATCGGCATTAGAGATCGTAATGACGGTTTTACACGCAGGTGGTAAATTTGATAAAGACACATATAAAGTTTCAGGTGGATTACACGGTGTAGGGGTAAGTTGTGTAAACGCATTATCAACACACTTAAAAGCTGAAGTTCACCGTGAAGGACAGATCTGGGAGCAGGAATATGCAATGGGTAAACCTCAATATGATGTTAAAATCGTTGGTGAAACCGATAAAAGGGGAACAGTGATTACTTTTACACCAGATCCTTCAATTTTCACTCAGACTACAGAGTACCGTTACGATACGTTGGCTTCCCGTTTAAGGGAGTTATCTTTCCTGAATAAAGGGATTAGCTTAACGCTGACTGATGAGCGTGAAGAGGATGAAAACGGAAAATACTTAACGGAACTTTTCCTTTCTGAAGGTGGACTAAAAGAATTTGTTCAGTTTTTAGATGGAGGTCGTCCTTCACTGATTTCTGAGCCTATTTATGTAGAAGGTATAAAAAACGGTATTCCTGTTGAGCTTGCTTTGCAATACAATGACAGCTATGCGGAGAATGTACATTCTTATGTAAATAATATCAATACGCATGAAGGCGGTACGCACATCGCTGGTTTCAGAAGGGGGTTAACACGTACGTTAAAAGCTTATGCTGATAAATCAGGTTTACTGAAAAATGTGAAATTCGAGATTACCGGTGACGATTTTCGTGAAGGACTGACTGCTGTAATTTCTGTAAAAGTACAGGAACCACAGTTTGAGGGACAAACAAAAACGAAATTGGGTAACTCTGAAGTAATGGGCGCTGTGGATATCGCAGTTGGTGAAGCATTAGGTATCTACCTGGAAGAATATCCAAAAGAGGCCAGGATGATTGTCAATAAAGTAATCCTTGCAGCAACTGCACGTGCAGCAGCACGTAAAGCACGTGAGATGGTTCAGCGTAAGAGTGTAATGGGCGGTTCTGGTTTACCAGGAAAACTAGCTGATTGCTCGGACAATGACCCGGTTAAATGTGAGCTATACCTTGTCGAGGGAGATTCGGCGGGTGGAACTGCAAAACAGGGACGTGACCGTAACTTTCAGGCTATCCTTCCTTTAAAAGGAAAAATTCTGAATGTGGAGAAAGCAATGGAACATAAGATCTACGAAAATGACGAGATCAAAAACATGTTTACTGCGCTTGGTGTAAGTATAGGCACGCCAGAAGATGATAAAGCTTTAAATATTACCAAACTGCGTTACCACAAGATTGTGATCATGACGGATGCGGATATTGATGGTTCACACATTACAACGCTGATTCTTACTTTCTTCTTCAGATATATGAAAGCGCTGATCGAAGCGGGTTATGTTTACATCGCAGCGCCACCGCTTTACCTGGTTAAAAAAGGAAAAGAGCAGGAATACTGCTGGAATGACCAACAACGTGATAAAGCGGTTCAAAGACTAAAAGGACAGGGTAAAGAAGAAAGTGTTCATATCCAACGTTACAAAGGTCTTGGAGAGATGAACGCAGAACAGCTTTGGGATACTACTTTGAACCCGGCTAACCGTACATTGATGCAGGCTACAATTGAAAATGCTGCAGAGTGTGACCATACGTTCTCTATGTTAATGGGTGACGAGGTTGCACCAAGAAGAGAATTTATTGAAAGAAATGCTAAGTACGCAAAAATCGACGCTTAAATATTTATAACAGAATAGGAACAGGCCCTCAAAAAGGGCCTGTTTTTTTTGCGTTTTTTTATAGTATATAATATGTTTTATCATTTTGAACAGGCTCTGTAGCCGTCTGGTGTTCCTGATATTGGTTATCGTTCAGCATCTGGCAGAGATCACGCTCTATTGTCCTCGAAATCGTTGTAGTTGGCGTATCGGTAGGTTTGTTCTCAAACGGATCCTGCAGGTGGATCGCCATTTTTTCGATCAGGAGAAAAGATGCGGCGATAGCAATGACAATCGGTATTTCTATATAGCCGAAAAACTCAATCAGTCCGAAAGGCAGCATCAGAATAAACAGGTTAATGGTCATGTTGATGTACTTGCTGTACGTGACAGGAAAAACAGTGTTTTTAATCCTTTCAGATCCACCCATACGGTCGCACAGGTTACTTAAGGTACGATCGATCTCTACTTGCTGGTAGGTATTAATCCAACCTTCTTTTACGGCCGTACGGATATCACGCGCATGTAATTCAAGAATAGACATCGGCACGTTTTTATATCGGCTGATGAACTTGATCTCATCTTCCTTCATCAGGCGGTCGAGCCCTTCCATCGGATCGTGATTTCGGAGGGCCTGACTTAACCCGTAGCACCATGCGATCTGCCTTTTTACAAATCTTTCTTTGAAAAGCTGGATCTCTGCTGAATAATAGGGGTCATCAATAAAATATAACAACTGTCGGGTAAGTGACCGTGAGTCGTTTACGATTGCTCCCCATAATATCCTTGCTTCCCACCAGCGGTCGTATGCCTGATTAGAGCGGAATGCGAGTAACAATGAGATTACCGTTCCGAGCAATGCCGGGACAGCAATGGGGATAGATATCCTGGTAAAATGAAAATTCTCATACAGGATTACAATAGTGATGGCATATAAAGCTACAAGTATCAGCTCTTTAGTAACTTTTCCGAAAATATATGTCAGGGGAACATTCTTTTTTAATAGCATAGGTCAGCTTTTAGTAGTTCCTGAACTACGGGTTCAGGACTGAAGTGAATAATTGGAATGCCTGATTTGTTCAGGAACAATGAAGGGTCTATACTGTATTTCGAGATCTTGTTAAAAGTATAATTTTCAGGGTAGTAATAGTTATCTATCTCATTTGCTTCAGCAAAATTCCGGAAAGATGCCATGGTGCTTCCGTAAAAATATTCAATGCCTAAAATCTTAAGGTTTTCACAGTCTGCTTTCAGTGAATAACAGGCACGGTGAAACTCCTCCGGGATCTGCCCATAATCGGTGCTCCTTCTCGAGAGCATCAATAAATCAGAGATACAGTCAGTCAGTTTGAAAGCATGAAAAAAAATGATCTTTACCTCTTCTTTTCTCAAGCTTTTTACTAAATCTTGTGTGCTCTGTACAGAGGCTTCATTAAAATCAGTTGGAATAAGGATTGTTTTCATATTAGATTATATTGATTAAAGGTTATCAAACGACCATCATCATATGATCACTGAACGGAATGCTGTGCAATGTGTCTGATTAGGTTTAATTGTTAATAAGCCTGCACAAGAATAATAGTGCCCAATTAAATATTGGAGCAACTTTCCAAGTTATTAATCCAACCTGTGCAAGGTTTATACTACAATAGTACCCTGTATAGATTACAGCGAAATAAGAATGAGATTAGAAAGAGATTAGAATTTAAAGCCAGTCAGCTTACCCCTTTAATGGCAGTAATACAGTGATGGTTGTGCCAGATTCCTCATTGGTCTGGATAGATATGGTGCCTTTATGCAGGCGGATAATAGTTAATGACAAAGGCAAGCCAACCCCATATCCCTTAAACCGGCTTGTGTTGGAAGCCCGGAAAAACGGTTCAAATACATGTTGCAGTTCTTTTTGGGGTATCCCGATACCCCTGTCTTTGACGGTAACAACGATATTGGTTGCAGTAACCGACAGTATTAAATCAACAATACTGTTATCTGAATATTTGCAGGCATTACTTACAATATTGGAAATAGCCAATTTAAGCAGGTTTGAATTTCCGTACAAGTTGATGTGATCAAAACTTTCGGGAAGACCAGAGAGATCAATTCGGATCTGGTTTACCGGGTTAATCATATCTATCCCGCTTTTGACTTCCCACAGTAGCTCATCAAGACGAATCTGTTCCCATCGCTGTTTTTGTCCGTCGAAACCAGATTGTGCCAGTGTCAGGAGGCTTGTTAGTATATTCCCTAGCCTTTCAGATTCGGATTGGATGGTTATAAGCGACTTTTGCAGTTCGGGTGATGTACTGCCAATTTTGGAGATAGCCAGTTCGGCTTCTCCGCTGATGATCGTCAGCGGTGTCCTTAATTCATGTGAAGCATTCCCAATAAAGTTATTTTGAGTTTCAAACGCTGTTTCTAACCTGTCCAGCATATCATTGAAAGTCTGTGAGATCTCTGCGATCTCATCCTTACCCTTAACCGGGTCGAGCCGCTGGTGCAGGTTCTCGGCGCTGATCCCTTTTGCTTTTTTAATTAATACCCTGATCGGACGGAATGTGAGCTCCGCAAAATTACGGCCTACAAAATAAGAGAGGGCGACCGACATCAGGAAACCTACAAATAAGATCTTTTGTAACCTTTTTAATTCCTGGTAACCGTATGGATCCCTTGCAGATATGATTACTATATATCCGTTGTTGCCCTTTCTGAAGTATTTGCCCGCATAGAACTTATTACTATTTCGATAACGTGCCATTTGTCCCCTAGAAATTTTATTGAAAAAACTTCCGGGTAATTGTGTTTGCTGGTTAACGAGTCTTTTCCCCGTTTTATCAGCAATGATCAGATGCTCCTCCTCGGCTGGAAGGCGTTCTAGATATCGGTTCCGCATTTCCGCATAACCAGCAGTGTGTTCGCCGCCCTGTATTTTTATTCCTGCAGCGATATTTACCCGGGCTTCCAGTCGCTTGTAAAAATCCTCAAAAGCAAATTCATTCGCAAAATACCATACAAAGCCGCTAAGCAGGGAGATGATCACAGCAGACAGTATAGCGAATAAAAAGGTAATGCGATTTTTTAAGGTCATCAGGCTGTTTTTTCTTTTAACATATACCCGAGGCCCACGATTGTATGGATCAGGTTGCTGTCAAAACCTTTGTCTATTTTTTTTCTCAAATAGTTCACATAGACGTCGACTACATTTGTACCCATATTAAAATCGATATCCCAAACATTTTCCAGAATATCGATTCTCGAAAGCGTTTTATTTTTGTTTTTCGCAAAAAACTGCAATAATCGATATTCAGTAGCGGTCAGTGTAATTTCTTTATCTGCCCTTACCACGGTTTTGGCCTGTATATTCAATTGTAAATTACCGATGCTGATGATCTCGTCGATAGGCTGATTACCTGAAAACCTACGTAATATGGTACGTATCCTTGCACTTAGTTCCGCAATTTTAAAAGGCTTCACCAGGTAGTCGTCCGCACCATTATCCAGTCCGGTCACAATATTTTCGGTGGTTCCCAGTGCTGTCAGCATGATTACAGGAATATGCGGATATTTATTTTTCACCTGTTTGCAAAGATCAAGTCCGTTGATTCCGGGTAGCATGATATCCATTACAATCAGATCAAAAGTATGTGCCGAAACCATTTCCAGTGCAATGGACCCATCTGGTGCAACGCTTGTTTCAAACCCTTCACCGTTTAATCCCCTTGTGAGAACGGATACCACATTTGGTTCATCTTCCACAATAAGTATCTTCATAAGTAGCTCGTATTTAACATTGTCTGCTCAGCAAATATAGGGCCGTACCTAATTATTTCCCCGGACGTGAAAAGAAGATTTTTAATTTTTTGTAGTTGATTTTTGCATGGTATTCATAGAAAATGTCGCTGCCAATAATCGCATTGATGCGGGGATGCCCCATCAGTGCGTAAGCCTCATTGACCGATTCTAGGTCGAGCGCCACCGCATGATATTTCTTAATGATCAGCTTACCGATCTTAAGTTTCGGGATGATCGTTTGTATTGTAGTGGAAGTCGTAAAAACAGTGGTTGCACCCATGTCTTCAACAATTACAATCTCTTTGGCATGGCGTTCAATAAAACCTTTATCGAATACTGATCTTGACGCACCGGTGTCAACTACTGCCCAGCATGCAGTTCCAAAAACGACAATTTCCACCAAAAGGTGGAAACCATCATCATTTAGATTAATCAGTGTAATAGGTACGGTTATCGTACGCATTAAACGAGTTTCATCTCTTGAAGTACATTATTCATACTTCTTACCGCTTCTGCACTTTTATTAAAGCTTGCTTGTTCTGCTTCATCCAGATTATAATCAATTATTTTTTCCCAGCCGTTACGGCCGATGATTACCGGTACGCCCAGGCAGATGTCGGATTGTCCGTATTCACCTTCCAGCGATACGCTGCAGGTAAATAATTTCTTTTCATCACGGATAATGCTTTCAGCAAGTGCCGCAACAGCAGCCCCGGGCGCATACCATGCTGAGGTACCCAGCAAACCTGTTAAAGTAGCACCGCCCACCATGGTATCAGCAGCAACTTTTGCCAGCGTCTCTGCATCCAGGAGGTCTGTTACCGGTAAGCTCTGATAAGTAGCGTAACGGGTTAGTGGAATCATGGTTGTATCGCCATGACCTCCGATTACAAAACCCTGAAGGTCATTTGCATTACAGTTTAATGCTACGCTCAGATAATATTTAAACCGGGCGCTGTCCAACGTACCGCCCATACCAATAATCTTGTTTTTTGCAAGGCCTAATGATTTAAGCGATAGGTAAGCCATGGTATCCATAGGGTTACTGACTACCACGATAATTGCATCCGGGGAAAACTTAAGAATGTTTTCGGCTACACCTTTTACAATACCGGCATTGATGCCGATTAATTCTTCACGTGTCATGCCCGGTTTGCGGGGTAACCCTGAGGTAATCACCGCAATTGCGGAACCCGCAGTGCGGCTGTAATCATTTGTTACGCCTACAATCTTAGTATTAAAACCCAAGAGTGCGGCAGTTTGCATCATGTCGATTGCTTTACCTTCAGCAAAGCCTTCTTTGATGTCTAATAAAACCAGTTCTTCAGCCAGTTCTTTTCTTGCGATATTATCTGCGCAGGTAGCACCAACTGCTCCCGCTCCAACAACTGTTATTTTCATAATATTATATTGTTTTTAGAGGTAATGAAGCTTACATGAGTTTTACCCATTTTGAAATTGACACGTAAACTTTTGTAGGGTTCATAATACTATTATTATTTTTAGAGGTATGAAGCTTTCATGGTTTGCACTCATTTTGAAATTGACTGGTGAACTTCTGCAGGTATTCATAACACTATTTGTCAGTAATTTTTATTGTCTTAAGCTGTTTTAAATTAATAAAGCCTGGATACTCCGGTAACTGATTTATGAATGTGATGTGTAAGTTTTTACTGTTTTCATAAGACTAAGTTTTTAAAATGCTGATGAAGATTTAGAACAGGATGCTTAACTATTTTAATCATAATCTGAAGCAGTGGTGATCAGTTTATCTTTTTTAAATGGTGAAGAAATTTGCATAAGGTAATCGTTCTCCACCGAATTCTTATGCAGGTTTCGCAAGTTAATTTTTTATTGATGATAAAATAACTTCAGGCACAAGTTATAAATTTACGCAAGTTATAAAAAATGCTTTTTAAAACTTTATCAGTGATTGTTGGTTTTATCAGAAAGAATCTACATTTGTTTTTCTTACAAAAGGCACTATAATGGATAATACACCTGTTGAAAAAGTTGATATCATGTCTTACGCAGGAAAGTGGTATTCACTCTATTCTTTTCCTACATTTATGGATAAGAGCTGGCGCGAAACAACAGAAACTTATGTGATACATCCTGATGGTTACTACGCAGTTTTTACAACGTATAAAGTGGCAGGTGAAGATGAACCTAAATATATCAGGTCCAAACTTTTTGTGGTGCGGGGAACTAATAACGCAGAATTAAAGGCTCAGTTTGTATGGCCCGTAAAAGTTGATTACTGGATTATTGAGCTGCCGGAAGACTATTCTTATGTAGTTGTAGGGCATCCAAAGCACAAATATCTGTTTGTGATGTCGCGTAAACCGGATCTTCCGAAAGATTTACTGGAAGAAATCATTGAGCGCTGCCGTGCCAAAGGCTATGATACGTCAAAGCTTGTCTCACAGGAACATAAGAAGACCATCCAGAAAGGTCAGCCCCAGCACTAATCTTCCCCCGGATACCTAAGGGCTTTATTGCCGGTCTTATCTCTTTATTTTACATTTCCTTTAGTTCCTGATTTAAAAAAAAGCGTAATTTTGTTCCTCACTTTGTTTATAAGCAAGGATCCTTAATTGCCCATCTATGTATTTAATTTTTGATACCGAAACTACAGGTTTACCTGCCAATTATAATGCACCCGTAACCGATTCCGGCAATTGGCCAAGGTGTATTCAGATTGCCTGGCAGTTACATGATGAATTGGGTAATTTAATTGAACACCAGGATTACCTGGTGAATCCGGATGGCTTTAATATCCCTTACGATGCGGAGCGTATCCATGGTATTTCTACAGAACTTGCTGCTGAGCAAGGTATTGATATCCGTGAAGTATTGGAGAAATTTAATACTGCCCTTTCTAAATCTAAGTTTGTAGTCGGACAAAACGTTGGTTTTGATGTTAACATCATTGGAGCTGAGTTTTACCGGTATGGTGTGGAAAGTCCGCTGGCACAGATGCCGGTACTGGATACTTGTACCGAGGTTACTGCCGATTTGCTGAAGATTCCTGGCGGGCGGGGCGGAAGGTTTAAATTACCGACGCTAACTGAACTCCACAATTATCTCTTTGGCGTACCTTTTTCTGAAGCACATAATGCAACCGCCGATGTAGAAGCAACAACACGGTGTTTCCTGCAACTGGTGAAAATGGAGGTGTTTACTCCAGACCAGCTTCATACAGATCAAGATTACCTGCGTTCGTTTAAAGAACATAACCCGGCGGTAATTCCCGGGGCAGGTATCAGGCATATTAATCTTAAAGCGGCGTCTGACGAGATCAGGAAAAGGCTGGAAAAAGCTGAAAATCCGGGTGTTTCTAAACAAACATTAAATGATAATAAGCAGGAATTAAAAGATGCTGTATTTGCGCACCTGCACAACCATACGCAATTCTCTGTATTGCAATCTACCATTAATATTCCCGGACTGATTGCCGCTGCGGCTGCTGATAAAATGCCTGCAGTAGCGATGACCGATCATGCGAATATGATGGGGGCATTTCATTTCGTAAACCAGGTACTTAACCACAATAAAGGTGTAGAAGCCAGAAATAAACAAGCTGAGGAAAAAGGTGAGGTTCCATCTGAACAACCCCTTATCCCGATTGTAGGTTGTGAGTTTTACGTATGTGAAAACCATCTTGATAAATCAAGAAAAGATAACGGTTACCAGATCGTTTTACTGGCGAAGAATAAAAGGGGGTACCATAACCTCGCTAAAATGTCATCCACCGCCTATACCAAAGGTTTTTACTATGTTCCCCGGATTGATCGTGCGGTAATTGAACAATTCAAAGAAGATATCATTGTACTTTCAGGGAACCTGTACGGTGAGGTGCCAAGCAAGTTGCTGAATATGGGTGAGAAGCAGGCTGAAGAGGCGCTGATCTGGTGGAAAGAACAATTTGGTCCGGATTTCTATATTGAAATTATGCGACATACCCAGGATGATGAAAATGTAGTCAACAAATCACTGATCACCCTGGCGAAAAAGCATGATGTTAAACTGGTAGCTACAAATAATACTTATTACATCAATAAAAAAGACGCAAATGCACACGATATTTTATTATGTGTAAAAGATGCGGAAAAACAAGCTACCCCTATCGGAAGGGGGCGTGGTTATCGGTACGGCCTACCCAATCAGGAGTATTATTTTAAATCCGGTGAGGAAATGAAAGCGCTGTTCGCCGATCTTCCTGAAGCGATCTTAACCATTCAGGAGATCGTAGATAAGGTAGAAAGTTACAAACTGGCAAGGGAGGTACTCTTACCGAAATTTGATATCCCGCAAGAATTTATTGTTGAAGAGGATGATCATGACGGAGGGAAAAGAGGAGAAAATAAATACTTGCGCCATCTTACCTATGAAGGTGCGAAAAAGAGATACGGGGTGATCACCCCGGAAATTGAAGAACGTCTTGATTTTGAATTGCAGACAATCGAAAAGACCGGCTACCCGGGATACTTTCTGATTGTACAGGATTTTATCAGGCAGGCGAGGGCACTGGACGTTTCAGTGGGACCAGGACGTGGTTCCGCTGCGGGTTCTGTTGCTGCATATTGTTTATGGATTACGAATATTGATCCGATAAAGTATGACTTGCTATTTGAACGTTTTCTGAATCCTGACCGTGTTTCGATGCCCGATATTGATATCGACTTTGACGACGAGGGCCGTGGCAGGGTGATGGACTATGTAATTAGCAAATATGGGGCAAACCAGGTGGCGCAAATCATCACCTATGGTACCATGGCGGCTAAATCATCTATAAAAGATACTGCGAGGGTACTTGATCTCCCGCTTTTTGAAGCCGATAAAATTGCGAAACTGATTCCGAATTTAAAA
>Ga0247813_10000759_pt1 | contig 26809 bp, 30 predicted proteins | sample UWRJL169409C1_FD_180719 | JGI IMG/M metagenome (GOLD analysis project Ga0247813, IMG submission 180719) | Plant litter microbial communities from Arlington Agricultural Research Station in Wisconsin, United States - UWRJ-L169-409C-1 | ecosystem: Environmental > Terrestrial > Plant litter >...
TTGGCCGGTGAGGGTAGCGAGCAACTCGGGCGTGAAGTGCAGGCCGGCGGTGGGCGCGGCGACGGCGACTTGGCGGGCGCGATCAGCGTAAACGGTTTGGTAACGCTCGATGTCGCGCGGACGCTCGGCGGCCGGGTCGGCGCGCTCGATGTAGGGAGGGAGCGGGACGTCGCCGAGGCGGTTGGCGACATCGATGATCGACTGGCCGGAGGGCGGGGTGAAGCGGATGAGCGCGGCGCCCTCGGAGTCTTTGGCGAGGATGGTGCCGGAGAAGTCGTCGCCGTGGGCAAAGGTGGCGCCGACGGGAAGTTTTTTGCCGGGGCGGACAAGGCACCACCAGACGTTGTCGCCGTGGACGGAATCGGGGCGGAGGAGGAGGCACTCGATCACACCGCCGGTGGGCCGATTGGCGTGGAGCCGAGCAGGGAGGACGGCGGCGTTATTACGAAAGAGGGTATCGCCGGAGCGCAGAAAGTTTGGAAGATCGGCAAACGTATGGTGAGCCAGGGAGCGGTCGGAGCGATTAACGACAAGGAGACGCGAGGCATCGCGACGCGCGGCAGGAGACTGCGCGACGAGGTGAGGAGGCAGGTCGTAATCGAAGAGATCGGTCGGAAGAGGCACAGGAAGGAAAATGAGGCTTGCGATTGCTAGGACGGCGAGTTTCTTCCGTCTTTCTCGTGCAGGCCGATGTAGCTCAGTGGTAGAGCAGCGGTATCGTAAACCGCAGGTCGTCGGTTCAATCCCGACCATCGGCTCCATGTTTTCAGTGGTAAAATGGAGCTTTTGCGCTGAATGCCAAAAGTGCCAAGGGTGACAAAGTGGACAGAAAAAAGGTTAACCTTTGGTTAACCCGAATAAGCTAGGGGAGATGCTCCCGAAATTATACCGGATCGCGCATCCAAAGACTCCTTACCGCGTTGTTTTCACCGACCCTGAGGGGAAACGTCGTTATCGTCATTTTGCTGATGGCGAAAAAGCCAAGACCTACCACCGCGAACTCCTGGCCAAAGCGAAGATCGTCGGAACGGTCGGTCTGGTCATGGACCAGGAGATGCGGGCTGATTATTTTGCGGCCGTTAAAATGCTCGATGGCGTCCCGCTTCTGACGGCTGTCCGTTATTTCCTCTCGCACCGGCCGCAAGGGCTGAGCGCCACACCGCTCGTCGATGCGTTGAAATTGTTTCTCCAAGACAAACGACGCATGGGGCGAGCTGCTAAGACCGTCTACAGCTTGGAATCCACGCTGATGACGTTCCTGGCAGATGCTCCGGTGAAGGTCGTAGCCGATTTTTCTCGTGCAGCCGTCACGGCCTATCTGGACGGCCTCGCATTTCCACCTGCTACTATTCGCAATCATCGAGCGCGATTGGCGACGTTCGGTAATTGGCTGGCTCGTCGCCAATACCTACCAGAAAACCCGGTCCAGTATATCGACATTGCCAGTCAGGATCTCCGGCCGCCGCGAGTGCTGACGCCGGAAGAGGCGCAGCGGGTCATGAAGAAAGCGGTGGAGTATCGAGACGGTATTTTCGTTCCCATGTATGCCATCGCCTTATTTGCTGGGCTTCGACACGGGGAAATTGTGCGGCTGACGTGGGACGACCTGCGCCTAGATGATCAAAATCCGATTATCAGAGTGGGGAAGGGCAAGCTTCGTGGCCGTCGATCTGTGCGAGTCGTGCCAATCGAGCCGGTGCTGTTGTCCTGGCTAAAGTGGGCGAGGGAGAAAGGCCTGCCTCTGGTGGATCCTAGCGAGAGCCGAACGATTCGCGAAGTGGTGGACTGGCAGCCGGACATTTGTCGCCATAGTTGGATTTCCTATCGTCTGGCGATGATCTCTGACGAGGTGAGGGTTGCTAGAGAAGCAGGCAATTCACCGGATATCATATATAGGCACTATTTTCAACTGGTAGCGCGACATCACGCACTTAAATATTTTTCCATTTGGCCCACATTTGCTTCGCTTTCATCTGACATATGTTTGCTTGCAACTAATTGATGAAATTTGGGGATAGTGGAGGTAAATCTTTCATTTTCTCTTTGTATAAATCATCTAGGACTGTTTCGCAGAATTCACAGTAGCTCTGATATCCTCTGTTTAAGGTCTCTTCCAAGGACCTTAATTGGTGTTCTGCCATATTTATGCATCCATTAAGTGATTTTTTCTGATCGGGATTCTCTTTTAATTTAATTTTGAAAAAATTAATTGCCGCTCGGTTACGATCAAGAAGTTCTTGTAGGGCCGTGGTGTCGCCTTGTCTTAAGAGTGAAGTTAAGACCTCGTTTATAATTGAATTTATTAGAAAGAGTTCAGATGTGGTGGTTTTTTGTAGGGCCAATTTGAATTCATGGTAACTTATCGGTGTCTTACTTAATTCTGCCATGCATTGATCGCCGGAGGAAGGCTCTGCCATTTCAGGGTTTATGATGTGAAGGTATGAGGTGAAAAACCATGAATCTCTTTTGGTGCTGTCGAGGCTTTCTAGAATTTTTATAAAGTAGGGTAAGGTATTAAGCGGGGGGTGTATTATGAATTTCTTATGACCAGGGTGAAGTATGTCTATGTGCGGAGAGGGAGGTGCGATGTGGAACTTATTTAATATCTTCGCTCGGCCGGCTAGCATTCTTTGGAGATCTGGGTTTTCCCAGATTTTAATTCTGAATGGCGGGTTTCTATTACGCTTATATTCTTTGATGAATTCTTTGGCGGGATTAGATAAGAAGCCTGATGCTACTATGAGTAAGGTGTGTGGGGTTGTGGATTCCGCCCAGGCTAATGCGCCTTGTAGCGCTGTTGGTGGAACGCCTTCTTTGTAGTGCTTGCATTCTACGAACCATTTTTCTACATTTAAAAAGCCGTCTACTTCTTTTTTAATGTAATTTGCTTCTATGTCGCGGCCTTGATCTGAAGGACTTGCGTTTAGGGCAGTTCCTTTGCGCCATGATAAATCGGAAAATCCTAGTTCATGGAGAAGGTCATAGCATAATTCTTCAAATTGGGTCGGCGATATTTCTGTAAAATTCATTATTTTTTATTCAAAATATCGGTTGATTCTTTTTTGTCTCCTTGGGGTTCAGCTTCTTTATCATGCATTCTGGAGAAGGCATATAGGGTTAAAATTAGCGCAGGAGCGCTCAGCATTACTCCGTAAAGATTTTTTTCGCTTCTATTCGTTAGGTAGGGTCCGAATGGTTCAAAGCACCAGTTGAATGCGATCACTGAAAGAACCCAACCTGATGAAAATAATATATATGCGCTTACGGTTGTCAGTGGGAGACGGCCAAGTGTTTTATTCTCAGTATTGAGTCCGATCAGGCTTATGATGGCCACAATAGCACTAATGGCTCCTGAAACTCCGCTGATGGCATCCCATTCCATAATCGATAGAATTGTGAATTCGTTGAGTTAGATCTTCCTTCCAGCCTGTGATGCGTTAGTGGGGACATCATAAATTTGGATAGTAATATCCAGTGATAATGACGGATCCCGAGAGCTCTTCATTAAGAAGCGGCATTCTCCTGCCATTGCGCTGGGAGGGGCTGGTTTTTCGCTTTGGAACGACGGATGGGCTTTGATTAGCTCGGGGATTTTATTCACAACTGTTGCTATCGAAGTGTTTCGAACGAAAATTATGATAGCGGCTTTGGAGTCTCTCCATGTTAGGTAATTTAAGAGTTGATCAATGGTATCAGTAAACACCTTTGGTCCTCCCCAGAATTTACATTCAGCTATAAATACATTTTTCCCATCTTTTCGAAGAAGTATATCGGTTTTTCCATCGTAATTGAATGTCTCGCCGGTCGCCTCTCCCTTGAAAGAGCCATTTAGTTGGACGAGAAAATGCATTCTTAGCGCCTCTTCGTCTATCCGATCAAAAGCGCTTGGGGATTGTTCCATTACGATCGCCATATGCCGAAGTGCAGCTAGCACCTCTTGATAGTTGCTTTCTTCTAGTTTGGGGTGCGGTATGTATGGAGTATTAGGCGCGGACGGACGATTTATGGAAATGGCCTTCTTTACTGGAATCGTATAGCTGGAGGATTCCCCTGTTTTTCGAAGTGGAAAACCTAGCGAATTTAAGACGTTGGAGTCTTTAAGCAACTTTTCCTTTCTGGCTTTAAAGGCCGCCTCCGCTATGGATCTTATGTTCTGATTCCATTCGGATATTGCTCGTCGCTGAGAGCTTAAGTATTGTTCAATGTGATTAACCTTATTGTCGAGCTCTTGACGGATTTTTATCGGATCCCCTGAATCAATTATGGTGATGTAGATTTCATTTTTACCGATTTCAGCTCTAGGCGGCGATAGGCTTGTTTCATTAGGCTGAAATTCGAATAATTCTTTTTCTCCCGTGAAGGGGATGGCGAATTTTAAATAACTTCTTTTAACGTCGAATACCTCTCCGAAATCTGAAACTTTCTCGTATCCCTCAAGTTGTTCAGAAACTTCTGTTTTTTGTATATCCAGCGTTAAGCTTGTGATCGAGAAGTGATTGATGAGGTGGTTAATGTAGTCGGTTTCTGACACATTCAGGAGGTAATCTCGGGCTTCTCCTTCAATTTTTCCGTTTATTGCTTTGGGGGAGTTGTGGAGGTGTTGCGAAAGTGATTTCTGGCTAAATAGTATATTGTGCGGCCTGTTCATGGATATGTATATTATGCATAAGTCCCGTTCGAATTTCCTAGACCAGAAGCTGCCTTAGTCATTATGAGGAGTAATGTCTAAGCCGTCTGGAAACCTTAAGATGCGCGCTTTTTGATTGGTTTATCAGATTGAGCGATCTGCATTAATCGGTCAGGTTCGCTGATGGGCGGACATCCTCGTGCTTCCCATTCCTGTATAATGGCGAGCATAAATCCTGCACGCGACCATCGAAGGGGTTCACGCCGTTTATCGATTATCTCTTCGAGAAATATTTTGGGAACGCCAATGCTCACTAACGTTTTGTCCTTTGCGACTTTGCCCATGGTTTTGAGCTAACTGGTTTTTAGCCAATTGCGACAAATTGCTTGATTTTCACTGTAGGCTATTTAGCCACTGGCGCAATGAAGTCCGGCTACAGCATCGCTCAAGTCGCAAAACAGTTAGGCGTTTCCTCTCAAACCATACGCCGCCGCGTTCGTGAGGGAATTATCCCCGCAAAGCGTTTCGGCCCGAGCACTACGCGCATCGACCGTGAAACGCTTATCAAGCTCAAGGCGCACGGCATCAACGGAATGCCTGCAGCCGCATCTTATGGCTATCGCTCGTAATTTCGTCCCATGAACCCAACAAAACGAGAAATCGAAGAGAAGCAGGCGAGGATGACCCACCTGAAAACGTTCCTCGCGGAAAACATCCCGCTCGCGACTCGGGACCTGGACGCGGGCTTTTTCATGTCGGCTGCGGCCAAGCTGCGACTCTGCGGACTCTACTCCGAGGAAATCGCCACTCTCCTCACCTCGATCATGCAACTGGAGCTTCGCTTGGAGCGTGAGCAGCACCAGCAAACCTACCTCTTTGCCGGCGTCGCCCCCGCGCTATGACCTCTGTCCATATCGAAAAACAGGACGGCGGCGCTGTCTCGGTTCTCTTCGGCAAAGCCTTTTTCGTTGTGCCGGCAAATGCCGTGGAATCGTTTTCAGGCGCATTTTCGTGCGTTGCGAAGGGTGAGGGCGCGGAGGCGGGCTTTAACGTCGAAGATTTGCCGGTGGGCGTGTGTGACGGTTGCGGGCAACTCATTTGCCTTTGCGGTGGAGGTTCCGAATGATCGACGCACTCCCTGGTTCTTTCGCCGACCTGGACGGGATGCGGGCGCCTGTGGCGACCGCGCCCGACCAGGCGGCAAAGGGCGGCGAAGCCGCCCTTCTTGGTAATAATGCGGATTTTGTTTCACCCTGTGTTTCCGCAAATGATTTTTTGCCGCCTCCCGTAACCGTTAAGTCGTGGTATTTGAGGAGCTTGGGGCGCGAGGTGATGAAAAGGAACGGAGTTACCCGCCGGATGCGTTGGTGCGGGTCCCGAATTTCCCGAAAAAATGACGGCGTAAACATCTATTCTCGCCCTGACCGGCCTTACGGTCGGGTAGGAGGCGTGTGCGTCTGCGGGCAATCAATTTGCTGCCCTGTCTGTGCTCCTCGCATTGCGGCGTTTCGTGCGGAAGAGGTCGCCAAGGCTTACGCCGGTGCGTTGCAAAACGGCTGGGATGTTCGCTTGGAGACGTTCACGGCCCCTCACCAACTCGATCTCCGGCCCAATGCGCTCAAGATCCAGTTCGAGCTTTTTTCAAATCTTTGGCGGCGCTACCAGACAGGCAAGAAAGCCCATGGCCGCGAAGAGGGGGCCGAGGGTCACCACCTAGCCCGCGAAATCAATTGGGGCGACGTCAACGGATGGCATTACCACCACCACAGGCTTCGCTATGATCGCCCAGGGGCGTTCAACCCCGACCTAGCGAAAGCGCATTGGCTCGGAGTCCTGGACGGCGCGGGCATGCGCACGGAGGGCGCGGATAAATACGCCTACGACTGCGGCGACGTCGGCAGCGAGGCCGGTGCGCGTTACGTCTCGAAGCTCTCAACATCGATCGAAGCTCAAGCGCGTGCGCTGGGCTCTGAGGTCGCGTCATCGGCCACGAAGGGGCGCAACATCAACACGCTTCTTTCCGACTACGCACGCGGCGACGTGAACGCCGGCGTGATCTGGCTGAACGGCATTTCCTGCGTTACTGCCGGCAAGGTTTCCTCGGTTCGTTGGTCGCGAGGCCTTCGCGCAAAACTCGGCATGGCCGAAGTGGAAAAGACGGACGAGCAAGTTGCCCAAGACGAGGTTCTAGCCTCCGACGTCTGGCTGGGTTCGCTCAATCAACTGCAGTGGCGGCGTGTCCTGGAGCTCCGTTGTGAGTTCGCGCTGTGCTGCGCGGCCAACCAAGGCGAGGAGGCCGTCAATTCGTTCCTAGATGGAATCGGCTGTGGCCGACTCAACGACGACGACCCGCGCCAGCTGTGGGCCGAGGAGCGCAAAACCCGCTCCGCTGAATTTCTCGCCTCATAATGGGCGAATTAACGTAACCAAAAAACAAATACAAAACATCATGCTAGTCTACAAAGCCGCTCAAGTGGTCGCCGCCCAGCCCATCGTCACCAAGGATTGGGAAATGAACGGTGACGACGGTAAGCCCCGGAAGGGCACGTCGATCTATTCAGACGTGACGGTCCTCGGTGCCGCCGGTGCCGTCGCTGTCATTCGATTTAAGGGTAAAAACGAAGACGAAGTTAAGGGGAAGGTCTCCAAGCTCACCGTCGGAAAATCCGCAGAAATCGAGATCAAGGGCATGGAAACCGCCGCGCGCGGCGTCTTGGTCCTCAACGCCTGATAGCATCGTGGATAGTCCGGTCCTCAACTCCTCGATGTCGGCTGCGCTGGAGCGTGGAAATCGTGCGCTGCGCGATTACCAGGCGCTCCTGGAGTACGGGACGTCGGAGGATATTTGGATCGATGAAATGATCAGAGGGGCGGCGGTGAGGTGGGATATCCTCAAGCGCCGCGCCCTCGATCCCCGCAATTTTCGTCAATGCATGACGTAAACGAACACGCTTGGGGTCGCGTGTTTCGCACTCAACTCCCCAAAAAAACACACATGAAAGCAAAGCTGCTCAAGTTCGTCTCCGGCGTCGGTCTCGTCGCCGTTTCTTCCGCTGTCTCGTTCGCCCAGGCCACCGGTGTCGCCGCCGTCGTTGAAGACGTCGAAGGTATCACCACGTCGGCCAGCACGGCCTACATCGCCGCTGCCGGTCTCGGCGTCGCGGCGCTGAGTGTCGGCGTCCTGGTCTACATGTCGAAGCGCGGCTGGAAGCTCCGCTAATCGAGCAAAGGGATGCCCTGGCGCCGGGGCATCCCCTTTTTTCATGCCTATCGAATTGCAAGTCCTCCTCTCGTTCACCTGCGGCGTGAACGTGACTTTCGTTTTCATCTGGATCGTTCGCGAAATCACCAAGCTATGAGGCTTTGGATTATTTTATTTTTCGTGTGCCTAGCTGCATCTGTGCACGCGCAGACGATCACCTCCAGCAGTGGCGGCGGGACCGTTACGCTCAAGGTCGATAATGTCGCCGTTAACACGACAACGCGCACGGTGGCTGTCACCGTGACTGTGACGTGGGCGTCTGTCTTCGGACGGTGGGGTGAAGCGTCGATGGGCACTGGCAGTGGCACGGGCATCACTCTTTCCCCGCAATCGGGTTCTGGAACCACGACAGTAACGCGGAATTATACTTACCCAGTGGGCGGCTCGGTCACCGTTAATTTTTATACCAGTGTTTACGAGCCCTCGGGCGATAATCCGCGTTTTGATCGGAAGAACACTTCTATCACTCGTCCCGCAGCCGATGCCGCGCAGACGGTGACAATCACGCCGTCGACGGCGTCCATTTTGGCGGGCAACTCCCAGTTGTTTACGGCCTCGGGTGGTCATACGTCTTACGTCTGGTCCCTTACCGGCGGCGGCGCGCTCGCCTATGACGGAGCAAATGCGACGGTCGAGGCGACGAACGGCGGCACGTATACGTTGAGCGTATGGGCGCCGGCCGGCACCGGCTGGTTACGCTCGAACGACGCAACCGCGACGATTACCGCGATCCCCTCGAACCGCGTCCGGGTGTCTCTCCAGGCGAACTCGGGAAAATGGCCGGTTGAATATGTCGTGATGCAAAACGGGGAAGCCGTGGCTACCTACACTCAAGCGCCTGGTGCGTCTGCGCGCATCATTAGCCAGGTGGTGCCGACAGCCGATCCCGTTACGGTGTTGTCTCGTCAAATTGGAATCTCCCAGGAGGAAACCGGAACCTGGACTGTGAATCCCGCGGGCGCGGGACCGGTCACGACTTCGCCGGAAATAACGCCGATAGCATCGGAGGAACCGCCGGCCGTGAATGTTCCCGCGCCGTCGGCTCCGAATGCCCAGGCTCCGACCGAGGGTAATCAATCTTACAAACCGGTGTGGTCTTCGGGAACGACGAACACCGATCCAGCAAATCAAACCGACCTTCTCACGAATAAGACATTCAAGGAGGGCGTGGATAAACAGGTCGAAAATCTGGCCGGATTGAAAGCAGACTCCGACGAAAGAAAAAAGGATGCGGACGATGCAAAGACGGCCGGCGAAGGTTGGTTGAGTGGCGAAAAAGTGGAGGAATTCTGGAATGCTGCTCAGACTAAATTGACGACCATCGCATCGAAGGATGCGGACAAATTGAGTAATTTGGCGATTACGTCTTCGACGGTCGCGCCGATAGCGAAGGCTTCATCGATTAGCCTGGGCGCGGACATCGTGAGCGGGTTGCCTGGCGGCAATTTCAAGCTGGAGCCCTTGGCGGCGTTTCCCTGGCTCGAAACGATGCTGACGGTGATTCGGGAAATCATCCTCTGGGGCATGGGCTGGATGTTCTACACGGCTGCGCAAAAGAAGCTCGAGGGAATCCAGTTTGCCCTGTCGATGGTCCCGCAGGTGGATGTGGAGCCAGGTGAGAAAATCGTGATTTTCGGCACACAGATTCCTGGCTCCGCCTCGATGATTTCCCTGCTGAAACGGGTCTTTGTCGGCAGTGTCATCATCGGCACGATTCACATACAAATTGCGGCCGCGATAACGGCGCTGAACTCTCGAATGGGAGACATTTTTGGCGGTTGGAGTTTTTCAAGCGTCGGCAACATCGGTGCGGCCGTTTCCACTGCCTCCGGTCCGATGGGCACGGCGTTTCGGATCATGGATCTAGTTTTCCCGATCACCGCTAGCATCATGTATATCGTGGCCTGGTCCCTCTTCGCCTGGGCTTGCATGCTGATCTACGGCGTAGCCAGCGCGGCAATCAAAGCCATCAAGATATGATTACCCTGCTTGCCCAGGCATCGCCTGAACTGGTTATCCCCGCGACCGTGGACACGGCGCCCTATCTTATTACGGCGTTCATCTCCGGCTTGGCTGCGCCGGTGGGTCTTTGGTCGATCCTATTTATAGCTACGCTGGTAAAGCGTGGTCATCGAGCTGGCGGCGGAATCGTGGAGAATTAAACTATGTTACGCGGAATCTTTGGACGAACGGGCGGCGGTAAAACTCTGACGCTTGTATCGAAATTAATTTGGACGCTCCTCGAAACTGAACGCATGTGCGTGACGAATCTCCAGGAGCTGAACCTGGCTCGCCTCAATGAGTATCTCCAGGAGTGCCGCGAAAAGGAGGCGAAAAAACACCCGTCCAGGGCGCGGCCGCCGGTGGATCTAGACAAGCGCCTCCTGGTCATCCGAAAACTAGACACACGGCATTTCTACCGCTTCCGCGCCGGCGGCCTGGTGCTCCCTGAGGTGAACGACAAGGACAAGCAGGGAAAGCCGATCGGCGTCGATGCCTTCAATGAGATGATGGAAAATTATTTCGACGTCGTTTACACCCGCAAGGAGTGGGCAATCGGCGTCGATTATTTCATGTCCGAATGTCACCGGTTTTTTCCGGCTCGCCAGTATCAGGAGTTCGCGAAGCCGATGGGTTTTTATGCGACACAACACCGGCACCTGGATGACAATGCCTGGCTGGAATCGCAGTTCCCTGGGCAAATCGATTCCAACTTCCGCGAACTCGTCGTGGAGTGGTATCACGTCCGGAATCACGGACGCGAAGTGATGGGCATGTTTCGCCAGCGTGCCGTTTTCTCCTGGCGGATGTATTACGAACTGCCGAAGGGCAAAGCCGAGCCGGACGACAAGGGCGAGTTTCGCCTGGATGCGGCCGGTGTCGCGTCATGCTATAAGACCCGGGGCGCGATCTCTGCCCTGGCGAACGATAAACCCGAGGAGCAACCGAAATCGAAGAAGCTCCCGTTTTGGTGTCTGCCTCTGTTTATCATCGCGGGCTTGGTCCTGGCAGGCTGTGGCCTGGCGATGGTTCCTAAGATCGTAGAAAAGGGCATTGGAGCCGTCCTAGGTGGGGTTAACGCCGGCGCACAAAAGGGTCTGGCGTCTACGATTCCAGCCACATCGACGCCGACCGCGCCCGTGTCTGAGCCGGCCGTTGATGCGCCAGGCGTGCGTGTCGTTGCCCTGGCTGCGCCGGTCACGCCCGCGTCGGCCGAGGTGCGGGTTGCCGGTTACGTCGTATCGAAAGCGAATGGAGGCCGATTGATTCTGACTCTTACCGATGGCCGTATATTTACGGAGTCGGACGGGGTGGAGATCCGGATTGATCGAGCCGGTGCGATTGTCGACGGGAAGCGGTATTACTTCGCGTCCGTGAAGCGTTCGGACGAGTAGGCACAAAAGCCTCCGGGAATATTCTCGTGTGATATCGCTAGGAGCTAACTCGTGTGCGGAAACCCCCTAGGGAATGGGTTTATTGAATTTCCTGCATCTCTTGCGTTTTATTTGTTTTAATTCGTTCTAGGGGAATGGGTTTTCAGGTGAGTTCGCCACTATTTGTGGGGGTGACTCATTGTTTATTTCTTACTATGATTGACCGCAGAAGCGTGCTGGATTAGTGCCTATTCTATTTAAAATGATTGAGTTGTGTGTTTTTTAGGGAGATTAGTTGGGTATGCTTTACGATACCTTTTGCGTTTTGGCGGTCATTTTTTCTTTTCTCGCTCTGGTAAAGATGGCGGGAGGTTCACCCGAAAAAAGAGGACATTCCAATAATCTTGGGCAACCAAGTGGGCGCGCCTGATCGGCCTGAATATGCTCGTATTGGGTTTGAGCTGCGCCTTTTGCGTCTCCTGTCATGGAGATGCGAGCTTACTCAAAAATCGGAAATTGGGATAATACTGGAGCCGGACAGTCAGAACCTAGGCGGAATGTAAGATGCTCTAAAAATTCGACCCTAGGGGTGGATTTTTTGGAATACGCATCAAAAGTAAGTCCCTTGTGGGTATTGGGATCGTGTGAATATTCCTCATTCCCTTGCCATAACGTGAAGCAGATCCAGTGCGTGGGGTGATTGTCGAAGCCGACACTGAACATCGGGGAATGTGGATTGTTGGGCACCGACAGGAAGAGATCGGGCACTCCCAGCTTAAGCATGATCTCCCGCACCATTTCGTCATTTTCGAAACAATAGCCTCTCTCGGGATTCAGAGCGAGTGGATCAAAATGCATGGTTTGTATTCTCTATCATATTGAAGTTTTCACTCAGCAGGACGTTGACGGTGCAGTGTAGCGGAGGGGATAAATTATGCCAGGTAGCGGCATTGCTGGATACCGATATTCACCCTTGTTCATGCGAACGTTAGACCATTCCCAAATCTCATGACTCTGGCAGCCCTCATGAGGACATTGGGATTCGTTTTTTTTGGTTCGCGGGAATGCTCGTTCACATTTCAGGCACCAGACGTAATCGAAGGCAGATTTGCTTGGGTGCGCCATGATCGTTTTGTTATCACGATAAAACGTAAAGATACAGCCGGGTAAATACCTAGGGCCTTTGAGAATTGCATCAGTTGGACAGAGCGCAGATCCGGATTGATCGAGCTGGGGCGATTGTCGACGGGAAGCGGTATTACTTCGCGACTGTGAAGGTTAGAGAGCGAACAAGTCGCGGATAGCGTCTTTAACTTCGGCTAATTGAGTGGCCGGAAGAGAGCCGAGTTTCCGGATAAGGGCGTGATGATCGATGCTGGCGAGGCCCTGGATGTTCACTGCTGAAGGCTTGGGGAGCCAATGGGGCTTTCCGATATCAACTTCACCACGGAATCCGCGTGCTTGTGAGGTGAGAGGCGCGACGACCACAAGGGCGCGGGCGTCGTTGGGTTGAGGATAGGCTAGGATGAGGACTGGGCGTTGTTTTGCGACCATGCCGAAATCAACGATCCAGACCTCACCCTGTTTTGGATCAGTAGGCACCTAGCGTGTCCTCCCATTTTTTGCCTTGTTCTTCGGTCGAGAGAAGACGGTCGGGGCTCGTGGTGACGGTCAGAGGGAAATCTTTGCGGATTTCGATCTGAGCGAGGAAAATGTTGAAAGCGTCGCCTGGCTTCATGCCCAGTTTGGACAGGATTTTTTCGGCCGAACGAAGGCGAGCCGTGGGCACGCGAGTGCGAAATAGAGTTGTAGAGGCCATGGCTCAAAAGTGCTCAAAAGGGTGCAGTGCGTCAAGAGTCCGAGTTTTCCTAGGAGATGCGGAGGGTATAAAAGCCCTCCATTTCGGAGGGCACTTTTGTGTTAGATCATCAGGAGTAAACCGCCGTCTCTTAGACGGCTGTGGCCTTTGAGCCGTGTGAATACGACCGCTATCGAGGCCGGCCCGTGCTCGATGGTCACGGCGTATTGTTTGCCGGAGACGATGGCTTTGATCTGAACGTTCACCGCGACGAGGGTCATGTCGTCGTTGCGGACGTTAACGATCAGACCGCGCTCAACGATTTCGTTGAGGAGTTTGGCGTCTGCTTTGGTGATCATTTGCCGCCCTCCGCCCGTGCCAGACGCACGTTGCATTCGGCCAAGGTCTCGATCTTGGGCGTTTCTCCGGCAGTGATTGCGGTTTCGCGTGCAACCTTGGCGGCTGCCCAGGCAGCCGAGCGGGCTGCATCCGTGCGTTGGTAAATCGGAGCCTCGAAATAAGCCTTTTGCTTCCGCTCCATTTCTTTGATCAAGGCGCGGTCTTTGCGCATGCGCTCCTTGGCGTCTTTGATGGCCTTAGTGGTTTCGTCACGTTCCCGCCAACGTGATTCAATCTCCGCGCTTTCAGCCTTCGAAAGGACGTTAATAGCGAGGAGCGTTTGTGTAGGCACGTAAGCGCGGAGTGCGTCGGCTTCGGCTGCGTTAACCGGCGTGTGTGTGGTGCTCATGTGATAGAGCCCGCGCAGAGGGCGAACCGGAACCGGCCGGCTGACGGAGTTGTCAGGTTGGGCCAGCCCGTTTTTTCCTCGCGGGGGACAGCGCAGGGAAGCAGGACGGAGCAAGGAGGAGCTGCGGGACGTCGCCGAAGGACGACGCCGGTCGCAGACGCTCCTTGAGGGCTTCACCGAGGGACGACGCCGAAGGACGTCGCCGTTCGAGGTGTTGCCCGTCCCGTCATGCTACCCTAAGCAGCGCCCCCGAGAGGAATGATAGCGCGAAGCGCTTCTAACTCGCGGCGAAGCACGCCGCCCCGTGAGGGGCTACGGCACAGCGCAGCGTTAACTTGTTGTTGAAGTCCGGCCTCCAGGCCGTGCTGAACCGCCACGGAGTAGGCCAGCGCGAAGCGCATCAGGGCAGTCCGCGAACGAGTGAAGCGGTCTGCGCGGAGTGTGCACCACTGGTTTACTTTTGAGAGTTTACCTCTCAAGAGTTACGCTATCGTAAACCGCAGGTCGTCGGTTCAATCCCGACCATCGGCTCCATGTTTTCAGTGGTAAAACAGGAGCTTTTGCCAGAATGCCAAAAGTGCCAACGGTGACAAAGTGGACAGAAGTTTAGTCCACTTTTGGTGCACCATCTTAAAATGAGGCAGGTGCTACCTGAACGTTACCGCACCAATCATCCGCGCGCGCCCTAGTGCGTTGTTTTCTGGCGGATGCTTCGGTGAAGGTTGTAGCTGATTTCTCGCGTGAAGCCGTTACCGCTTACTTGGACGGTCTCGCGTTGCCGGCTACGTCGTATCGAAAGCGAATGGAGGCCGGTTAATCCTAACTCTTACCGACGGCCGTATTTTTACGGAGGCAGACGGCGTGCAGATTCGGATTGATCGAGCTGGGTCAATTGTCGACGGGAAGCGATATTACTTCGTGTCCGTGAAGCGGTTCAGCCGAGTAGGCACAAAAAGCCCGTCTGGATCCACACGGGCTTTTTGAAGCGTCCGGTGTTAAGCGTTCGACTGAATAAAAAACGCCTGAAGCGGTGAGGTATGAAAAATTTAGGAAGCTGGGAACCTATTTCGACGGAGGGATACTCTCGGCCTTTTTCACGCCATGGACATCGTAGAAATCACCTTGGGCACCCAACCGGTGCTTTATAGACCGGCAGACCGGCATTATGCCAAACTTCCTGAGTCTTATATTTTGTGTAAATCTGGAAGCGAAATTGTGGGAGTGAAGAACCTGCGGACGGGGCATCAGGAGGGGATAAAGTGGCGACTGATGTTCGCGCCTATGACAGAGGACGAAGATGTTCAGACCGAGGTATGTTTTTACTCCAATGCACAAACCTCCAATCCTCAGTTAACGGCGAGTCAGGCGCTGGTTTCGCTTGGGATGGCGCTGTCGGCAATGTAGGGGGGAAGGCGGTTTTATTGCGCATCGGCAAAGGATTCCGCCCAGGTGATCTTGGGGGTTCAGTTCCTTGATGGATGTAACCAGAAGCGTTCAAACATGGATACGATGCCTAAAAGCTCCTTACTATTGCACGGTTTGGTCACATAGGAATTAGCTCCGAGGTCATAGGCTAATTTTATATCTTTCTCGAAATAGGATGAGCTGAAAACGACGATATAAAGGTCCTTATGTTCCGAACTGGTTCGTATCCATTTAATCACGTCAAAGCCGGACATCGCCGGCATGTTGAGATCCAGAATGATTAGCGAGGGGATCGGATACGCCGTGCGGTCAGCGTAGATTCCAGCGCCGGAAAGATAATCGATCGCGTAGCACCCGTCGCGGACTGTTTGGAGGGAAAAGGTGACGCCTGCTTTTTTGCAGGTGTATCGGAATATGAGGGCATCGGTTTCCTCATCTTCGACTAATAAAACAGTTTTCATCTTGTGGGCATGGTCCGTAACGGCGCGGTGATTAGTCGGTTTTGCGGATGTCGAATTTTTTAGTGGTCAGATCAGCGTGAAGAAAAGCCAAGTGCTTTTCGAGCGGCTTGGTAAACGTGGAATTTTGTGGGTGACGTTATCGCCGAGAGCATCGGGTTTCCGCGATAGAAGCGATAGGGAAGCCGTCATCGATCGGGGCATTATCGGGGCTTTTGTGGTCTTATTTGAAGACTTTTGATGGCGCGCATAAACGGACAACCCTGTGGTCTGTGAAGTCGTTTCACATGATCGGAGCGAATGGTCTTTGAGCCTTATTTTGTTTGGCATATTAATAATATCCAATTGATTATATAACTTGATAGTTGTTTGCGTGAGATGTATGAACGGGAGTGCAGTCACCTTTTTTTAAAACCGTTCTTTTGGTCGAGGATACCGAGGATGAGCTTTTCTTGTTTAAGAAGGCCTGTGAGCGGGCGGGGGTGACGTTTGCACTGCAAGTGGCGCGTGATGGTGCCCAAGCTATTGCGTATTTGAGCGGTGCGGGCGTTTACGCGGACCGCAATCGCTATCCCATGCCGGCGCTGCTGATCTTGGATATCAATATGCCGTCTGTGTCTGGTTTTGAGGTGTTGCGGTGGGTGCGGGCGCATCCGGACGCGAAACAATTGATTGTGGTTATGTTCACGACCTCGTCAGCGGAGTCGGACATCCGCCATGCTTATGATCTGCTGGCCAATTCCTATTTGGTGAAACCGGTAAATGTCTCCCACTTGGTCGAGACGGTTTCGACGCTTGAGCGGTATTGGCTGAACATGAATGTCACGCCGCCGCTGCCTCCGTCCCCTGCAGTTTAGGTGTCGGGTGCAGGTGCGTCGGATTTGAACCTTGTGTCGCTTTCGATATGTCGGTTTGCGATGCATATGAGTTCTCCCTCGAAGCCGCTCGAAAGTCTGACGAAGGAGGATTACGAACTGCTGGCGGAGTTTCGTTACACGTTGCGCAAATTCCTCGGTTTCAGTGAAGCCAATGCGATTAGCCACGGCGTCACGGCTCAACAATACCAGGCGCTTTTGGCGATCGAGGGGTTTCCGGGTCGCAATTGGGTCACGGTGGGCGAACTCGCGGAACAGCTTCGCACGACTCATCACAGCGCGGTGGGTCTGCTGGATCGCATGGAGGCGCTGGCTCTCGTGCGACGCGTGAAAGCGACCGATGACCGCCGGCGGGTGCAGGTTTACCTGACGACGAAGGGCGTGGGCGTGTTGGAGAAACTTTACCGGGTTCATCGCAACGAATTGAAGATGATCGGGCCGAAGTTGATCACGTTGTTGCAAAAAGCGTCGGTCGAGTTGCCGGAGCCGGGATCGATGTTTGCGAGTCCGGCGTGTGCGATGCCGGAGGTGGAGGACTGAGTCGGCGGGCGGGGCGGAACGAGGTAAATGAGGCGAATTCTACGAACGAGTTTATCGAAGAGAATGAATCGAAGCTTATGAGGTGTCGCTATTGCAGCCAGATACTCACGGCGGATGACCCAGCTGCATGGGAGTGCTTGCGATGCACGCGACTGAAGCCGCTTCAGTTTGTGATGGAGCAGGGCGATGGCGTGACGGGGTTTCGGGAGATCATGATCGCGCAGAAGTCGAACGAACCGAATCGGAAGCTGCTGAAGTGGCGGAGGGACGGGCATCCTCAATTTTATCGGGTGGAGAATATCGGTAAGGGTTACGGGAATCGCGATGAGGTGCGGTTTGGCGGGACGTTTTGTGCGACGGGTGTCGTGACGGAACTCATGACCGCAGGGGGGAATATACGTCCTGAGATTAGAGCGATCCTATTGAAAGGGATCAGGTTGGCTGAAAGTGAAACGTGAGACGGCGGGATGGGGCTCGCGGACTGTCTGCAGTTTTCGAGGGAGTGGCCGGCTTAATTAATATCGTGACGCGATAGAAAGTGCTGGCGATTGATCGCATGAATAATTCTGATGGGCGATTTCCATGATCCCTGCGTTTAAGAAGTCCCAAATTTTAATGGCCACGATGGGGGCCATTGTGGCGGTTTCGCTTTTGTCCTACATCGCGATGACGACGCAGATGCTCATGCTGCTGGGGTCGTTCGGGGCGTCGGCGTTGTTGTTGTTTGCGTTGCCCGAGGCGCCGTTGTCGCAGCCGAGGTCGGTGGTGGGCGGGCATTTTTTGGCGTCGGTGGTCGCGCTAGGATGTTTGACGCTGTTCGGTCCGCAGTGGTGGGCGGTGGGGCTGGCGACGGGGTTGGGCGTGGGGTTGATGATGCTGACGCGCACGGTGCATCCGCCGGCGGGGTCGAATGCGATCATCGTGTTTTTGGCGAAGCCGACGTTTGGGTTTCTCGTGTCGTCCACGTTGGCGGGGACCGTGATGCTGGTGGCGGTCGCGGTGGTGTATCATCGCACGACGCGGCGGCACAAATACCCGCTTTACTGGCGGGCGCCGGTGGAGGCGTGAGCGGGCGATGCGGATGTGTGCGCAGAGAACGTGAATAAGGGTGTGAGCCAATTTTAAGTTTATGAAATCGTCTTCCCGGTTGGTGTTGCTGGCGGCGCTGGCCGTGTTGGTCGCGGGGCTCGCGACGGTGTGCGCGCGGGTGTTGCACGTGATGATCGCGGCGATCACGAACCTGGCGTTTTACGGGCGGTGGGGAGCGGAGTGGGTTTCGCCGGCGGATACGAAACTGGGCGCGTGGGTGATTCTGATTCCGACGGTGGGCGCGGGGTTGATCGCGCTGATGGCGCGGTATGGGTCGCGGGCGATTGTGGGGCACGGGATTCCCGAGGTGATGCAGCAGGTGCTGGCCAACCGGAGCCGGATCTCGCCGCGCGTGGCGGTCTTGAAGCCGATTTCGTCGGCGATCTCCATCGGCACGGGCGGGCCGTATGGCGCGGAGGGGCCGGTGATCGCGACGGGGAGCGCGGTGGGGTCGCTGCTGGGGCAGGCGCTCACGATGACGGCGACGGAGCGGAAGATTTTGCTGTCGGCGGGCGCGGCGGCGGCGATGACGGCGATCTTTGGGAGTCCGGTGGCGGCGACGTTGCTGGCGGTGGAGTTGCTGTTGTTTGAACTGCGCGCGCGCTCGATCATCCCGGTGGCCATCGCGGCGGCGACGGCGCAGGCGTTGCGGTTTGCGTGGGGCGAACACGCGGCGTTGTTCACGTTTGCGCCGGCGTCGGGTGACTGGAGCGCGCCGGGGTCGTCGTTGCTGGTGTTCGCCGTGATCGGCGTGTGCGCGGGGTTGATCGCCGTCGTGGCGAACCATGCGGTGCACAGCGCCGAGAAGGGATTTGAAAAATTGCCCGTGCACTGGATGTGGTGCCCGGTGATTGGCGGATTTATCGTGGGCTTGATCGGATGGATCGAGCCGCGGGTGTTTGGGGCGAGTTATGATGTGATCGCGGATCTGTTGGCGGGAAATCTGTCACTGGCGGTGATCGGACTGGTGTGCGGATTGAAGCTGGTCGCGTGGGTGATTTCTCTGGGGAGCGGGACGTCGGGCGGAACGCTGGCGCCGATGCTGGTGGTGGGCGGCGGACTCGGGGCGTTGGTGGCGGCGGGGTGTCACTGGCTGCCGATGCCGGGGATCGCGCCGGGGCTGGCGGCGTTGGCGGGCATGGTGGCGTTTTTCGCGGGTGGTTCGCGGGCGTTTTTTGCGTCAATTGTGTTGGGGGTGGAGATCACCCAGGATGCGGGCGTGCTTTGGCCGGTGGCCACGGCGGCGACGGCGGCGCTGGCGGTGGCGCATCTGTTGTCGGACCGGTCGATCATGACGAGTCCGGTGGAGCAACGCGGCGTGCGCGTGCCGATGGAGTTTGATACGGATGTGTTCGCGCACGTGAGCGTGGCGCAGGTGATGGAGGCGAAGCCGAGCACGATTTCGGCCCAGATGACGGTGGCGGAGCTGGCGGATCGCATTGGGGCGCACGATCCCGAGGTGTGCCATCATCCGGCGTTGTTGGTGACGGATGCGGGTGGGGAGTTGACGGGCATCGTGACTCGCCGGGATTTGCTGGCGGCGGTGGGGCGCGGTGACGCGGCCCAGGCGGTCGGGGCGGTCATGACGACCGAGTTGGTGTGTGCGTATCCGGACGAGGCGCTCCACGAGGCGATCGAGCGGATGCAGACGAGTGATGTCGGACGGTTGCCGGTGGTGAGCCGGGAAAATCCGCGCGTGCTGCTGGGTTACTTAGGCCGCTCGGCGGTGCTGTCGGCGAGGCGGTTGCGCTGGCAGGAAAACAACGAGGCGGAGCCGGGGTGGTTTAGCCGGCGGGGGCGGTGTTGATCGTTTAGTTATTCGCGATGTGGTCGTCGGAGAGGGGGCCTTGGAGTTTTTGGCGAAGCTTGATTTTTTCGATGTCGGCGCGGAGGTCTTCGCTGAGCAACTCCAGCCGGCGGCGCACGTCGAGGGTTTCGAGGAGCTTTTGTTTCAGGCGGCGGTTTTCGCAGAAACTGAAAGCAGCCAGGTCCACGAAAACTTCGGGATCATCCACGGTTTTCAGGAAGCGGGTGAGTTCGTTGGAGGCTTCTCCGCTCAGGCGCTGGCGGGTCGTGAGGAGGCGCGAAAGGCGCGAACGGAGTTTCAGGTTTTCGTCTTCGTCTGCGCCGGGCTGGCTGGTGAGGGCGCGGATGCGGATCGTGCGGTAGGGATCGTCGCGGATGATCGACTGGATCTCGACGCGGGCGAGTCCTTGGAGGAGCAGGTTGGCGGTGCCGTCTTTGTTTTCCTGGCAGGCGCGGACGATGCCCATGCTGGCGATGCGGTGCGGGGGCTCGAAATCGGTGTTGGCTTTGCGGGGGTCGATGCCGGCGACCGCGAAGAGGCGGTTGGTGGCGAGCACGTCGCGGAGCATCGTGCGATAACGGGGCTCGAAGATGTGGAGGGGCATCAGCGCCTGCGGGAAAAACGCGACGCCGGGGAGCGTCATCACGGGGATTTCGTCGGGCACCACGATTTCCATTTCCATGCGGAAGAACGTGGGCAGCACGGGGCGGAAATCAACTCTGAGCGGGAGGCTGATAACTTTTAACCACAGATAGCACCGATGAGCACCGATGACCGGAGCGCAACGCGGTGAGTCAGGCGGTGATGGGCTTACTTGGTGTTAGGAACGAACGGGCGGGAAGTGCGCAGGAGCGCGAAGCCGGCGAGGGCTAACAGGGCGCTGGCGGCGACGAACCAGTCGCCGTGGAGGACGTAGAAACTTTTTTTGCCCACCCAGCGGGCGTCGGCGGTGACATCGAGGGTCGCGGTGCCGCGAAAATACACGCTGCCGTCGGGCGCGAGTTTGGGCGTGGTGGCGGACTGAACGCCTGTGGCGGGGTTGCGGGTGAGCACGGCGCGGATGCTGCCGAACTCGTCGATCCAGCCGCTCCAGCCTCCGTTGCCGCAACGAAGGACCGGGCGGCGGGTTTCGACGGCACGGAGCACGGAGTTGGATGCGTGCTGGTAGGCCGCGCCGCCTTCGCCGAACCAACCGTTGTTGGTGTGGACGACCAACACATCGGCTCCGGCGAACACGCTGTCGCGCGAGAGCTGCGGGAAAATATCCTCGTAGCAAAGGAGCGGACCGAGCGCGACGGGGCGTCCGCGCAAGCTGACGACGAGCGGAGCGGGGTCGGTTCCGCGGAGGAAATCGCCGCCGATGGGGACGACCTTTTCAAGCCAGCCGAGCACGGGGCGGAGCGGGACAAATTCTCCGAAGGGGACGAGTTTGCGCTTCGCATAAAAGTGCGGCTGGAGGCCGGTGGCGGGATCGACGACGAACACGCCGTTGAGCCAGTCTTCGTTCTGAGGATCGGAGGCGGAGGGTTGGCGGGCGATGGAGCCGAGGACGAGGGGGACGCCGGTGTGATTGACGAGATGTTCGACCCAGCCGCGCATCTGATCATCGCCCTTCACGGCCCACGGGGTGGTGGCTTCGGGCCAGAGAACCAGGTCGGGTTTGATGCCCTTGTTGTTGGGGGCGGAGGCGGCGAGGGTGAGGTGTTCGAGGATTTGGAGAATCGCGGGGCCTTGAGTGTCGTCCCATTTCACCTCTTGCGGGATGTAGGGTTGGACAAAGGCGATGCGACCCAAGGGGGCGGTGTAGCGGTCGCGATTGATGGTTTCCTGAATCTGCGTGGCGACGCAGATGACGAGGAGGAACAAGGCGGCGAAGAATTCCTGGGAGCGGCGGGCCAGACCGTTGCGGCCCTCGCGCAGGAGCCGATGCGCGTAGGCCGCGAAGCCGAGGTTCATCGACATGAGGACAAACGATACGCCGCCGGCGCCCGTGTAGGCGGCGATTTGGAGGATGACCATGCGTTGCCATTGGGTGGCCGCGAGGGGCATCCATGGAAAACCGCTGAGAAACCACGTGCGCGTCCATTCGCCGACGACCCAGAGTCCGGCGAGACCGAAGAGGGCGAGCAGGCGGACCGGCGTGGTTTGGCCGAGCATGCGGGGCAAAGCCCAGCGGGCGGCGAGGAACCAGACACCGATCCAGGCGCCCATGAACGGTCCGAGCAGGAGGAGTCCGCCAAGCGTGACGTTGTGAAGCCAGCCGAGGATGATCGTCCAGGCGACGGCTTGCGCGCCGAGGATGGTCCAGGAGTAGAGGCGGAACGACGGGCGCAGATAGGCCCAGAAAAGCGAGGGGGCGGCGAACGCATAGGCGAACTCCGGTGTGCGTGACGGCGGGAAGGCCAGCACGGTGAGCACGATGGTGGCGATGAACACGCCGACGGCCCAGAGACGGTTCGCGTGGCGTTGCGCCCAGGAGGGCGGGAGATCGTAGGGATCGAGCGGCTCCGCCGAGGCGACGGAGTCGAAAGGAGACGAGTTGGAAGGCGTTGAGAAGTCGGCGGCCACGGGAAAAGGGGCGAGTGTGCGGGACGGCGGGGGACGTGCAAGCGGGGGTTGTGACGAGGAAGTCAAACGGTGCGATGCGGCGTGACCGGTCCCGCCGCATCGGAGAGGGACGGAGCGGCGGCATTGGAAACAACGGGGGGATTTTCCAGAAGGGTTTCCTTGAGCATTGGGAGCGGGGAGGCTTGCCTCGGCGCTTTCATTTATGGGCAACATCCTGCTTTTTCCCTTCGCCGACTACTGGTGGTTCTACGGACTGTTTACGCTGTTCGTGCTCGGCATGCTGGCACTGGACCTGGGCGTGTTTCATCGCGAGGCCCATGAGGTTTCCGTGAAGGAGGCCGCCGGCTGGAGCGTCGCCTGGATCTCGCTGGCCTTGGTCTTCTGCTTCGGTTTCTGGCACTACGTGCAGTGGAAACTGCCGCATTATCCGCCGCTGCTGGAGCATCTCGCGAGCAAGGGCATCACCGATACGGCGGCAATCGCGGTCGAGGCGGGGCGTCTGGCCAATCAAACGGCGCTGGAGTTCCTGACCGGTTTCGTCGTCGAGAAGTCGCTCTCGGTGGACAATATTTTCGTGTTCATCGTGGTGTTCGCGTATTTCGGCGTGCCGAAGGCCTACCAGCACCGGGTGTTGTTTTTCGGTATCTTGGGCGCGTTGGTTTTCCGCTCCCTGTTCATCGCGGTCGGCGCGGCGCTGATGCAGTTCGAGTGGGTGCTATGGGTGTTCGGCGTGTTCCTGATTTTTACCGGCATCAAGATTTTCTTCGCGGACGAGAAGCCGATCGAGCCGGAGAAAAATCCGTTCATCCGGCTGCTGCGCAAGTTCATCCCGATCACGCCGACGATGCACGGCCAGAGCTTTTTCGTGAAAGAGCAGGGCATTCGTTACGGCACGCCGCTGCTGGTGTGTTTGGTGTTCATCGAGGTGACGGATATCGTGTTCGCGGTGGATTCCGTGCCGGCGATTTTCGCGATCACCAAGGAGCCGCTGATCGTTTATACTTCGAACATCTTCGCGATTCTCGGACTGCGCGCGCTGTTCTTCCTGCTGATCGGCGTGATGCACAAGTTCCACTTCCTCAAATACGGACTTGGCGTGATCCTGACCTTCGTGGGCTTGAAGATGGTGTGGTTGAACTCGCTGTTCCCGGACCACAAGTTCCCGATCGCCTGGTCGCTGGGCATCATCGGTGCCGTGCTCGTGCTGTCGGTGGTCCTCTCGCTGGTGTTTCCGGCGAAGCCCGCGGCAGAAACCCCGGCTAACGGATGAGCTCGGTCCTGACGGAAATACTGATTGTTTTTGTGCTTTTACTGGCGAACGGGGTGTTCGCCATGACGGAGATCGCGGTGGTCTCGTCCCGCAAAGCCCGGCTTAAAAAGCTGGCCGATGCGGGGTCGGGCCGCGCACGGACGGCGCTTGAGCTGGCGGAGGATCCCACGCGGTTTCTTTCGACGGTGCAGGTCGGCATCACGCTGGTCGGCACGCTGGCGGCGGCGGTGGGCGGCACGCGGTTGTCGGGTAAACTCGCGGTGTGGCTCACCGAGCGTGCGCCGGGGCTCGGCAATTATGCGGAGTGGATATCGCTCTTTGTGGTGGTGGGCGCGCTGACCTATTTTCAATTGATCATCGGCGAACTGGTGCCGAAGCGCATCGGGCTGAACAACCCGGAGTCGAAGGCCATGATCATGGCCGGCCCGATGCGGAAACTCTCGCGGCTGGCGTTGCCGTTCGTGTGGTTCCTCACGCTCTCGACCAACGGAGTCTTGAAGCTGCTGGGGCTGGGCAAGGAAAAGGATGAGCCACCGTCGGAGGAGGAAGTCACCCACCTGATCGAGCAGGGCACGACGGCGGGGGTGTTTCATGAAGCCGAGCGCGCAATGGTCGAGGGCGTGCTGCGCCTCGACGAAAAACCGGTGACGGAAATCATGACGCGTCGCACGAAGATCGTGTGGCTGGACGTGGACGACACCGACGAGGTCAACTGGCGGAAGATCGTGGCGAGCGGCCATTCGTTGTTTCCCGTTTACGAAGGCACGCGCGACCACGTGCTGGGGATGGTGGCGGTGAAGGCGTTGTGGGCCAATTCGGCCATCGGCCTGCGCAACCCGCTGCGCGACCATCTGACTCAGCCGCAGTATGTGCCGCAGACCATCAATGTGGTGCAGCTGCTGGAGAGCTTTAAAAAATCAGGAAAACATCTGGCGCTCGTGACCGACGAGTTCGGCAGTATCCAGGGAATCGTGACGTTGATCGACGTCATGGAGGCGATTGTCGGCGACCTGCCGGAGCCGGGAGACCGCAAGGCGCCGGCGGCGGTGCAGCGCGACGACGGCTCGTGGTTGGTGGACGGTTCGATGGACATCCACGAATTCAAGCGGCTGTTTTCCCTGGGGCAGCTGCCCGGCGAAGAGGATGACGACTTCCAGACGGTCGGCGGTTTTCTGCTGGACCGCTTCGGGCGGATTCCGACGGCCAGCGAGTGGCTGGAGTGGAGCGACTGGCGGTTTGAGGTGGTGGATATGGATCGCCACCGCGTGGACAAAATTTTGGTGAGCCGCCGGAAGACGGAGGCTTAAAGGGCGGCCGGGAGCGGTGGGGAACGTGGCAGGGCGCTGCCTGCAATCCTTTAAAGTTCGAGACGGCGGGCGAGTTTCCAGCCGACGTAGACGCCGACCATCGCGCCAAAACCGCTGATGAAAAAGGCCCACGCAAAACCGAGAGGCTCCGCCAGATACCACGCGACGTAACTCAGGAGCGTGGAGCAGACGAAGATCAGGAGTTTCATGGACGGATGGTGGACTTCAGCGCAGCCATTGGGTGAAGAGGTCGCGGCGGTTGTCTTGGAACCCGGCTTTTAAATACACCGAACGGGCGCGGGCGTTGGCTTGGTTTACTTCAAGACGCAGCGCGATGACGCCTTGGGCGCGGGCGGCGGTGGAGGCGAGCGTAAGACTTTGGCGTCCCCAGCCGCGGCCGCGCACGGAGGGGATCAGGTAGAGTTCGTCGAGGAGCGCGTAGCGTCCGTGGAATTCCAGACTGAAGCCGTAGGTGAGCGTGAAGTGGCCGACTATGGAGGCTTCGTCGCCGGTTGCGGAGGGATGGAGCAGGAGGGTGATGGTGCCCAGCGAGGGATGGGCGAAGAGCTCGTGAAGCGCGCGGCGGGCGATGAGTTCGTCGAAGACGAGGTGATCCTCGGCGTAGAAGTCACGCATGAGTCCGAGGACGATTTCCAAGTCGGCCGCGGTGGCGGGGCGGGATTGGAGGGTGTCGGTGGACATTTAGGGAGCGCGAGCAAGCTCGCGGCCTACGTGGAGGGGCGGACGATCAACTCGCGAAGGGCGGGCGGGAGCGTTCGACGGGTTTGATGACGCGGGGTTTTTCGGACTGTTCGGCCATGAAGGCGATCAGGCGGTCGTTGAAGGTTTTGGCGGGGTCGTGGCCGATTTTCTTGAGGGCTTGCACGAGCGCGGCAACTTCGACGAGACGCGCGATGTCGCGGCCGGGGCGCACGTAGAGCTCCACATGCGGGATGCTCATGCCGAGAATTTCGTAGTGGTTCTCTTCAAGACCGGTGCGTTCTTCGACGACCTCGGGCGTCCACTCGCGGAGGGAGACGACCATGTCTATGCGTTGTTCGACGCGGACGCTTTTCACGCCGAACATTTCGGCGATGTTGATGATGCCGATGCCGCGGCACTCCATGTAGCCGCGGTTGAGCGGGCGGCTGGAGGCGATGAGGTCGCGTTCATCGAGGAGCTTGATGACGGTGAGGTCGTCGGCGACGAGGGAGTGGCCGCGTTCGATGAGGGCGAGGGCGCATTCGCTTTTGCCGACGCCGGAGTCGCCGCGGAGCATCACGCCGACGCCTTTGACGTCGAGGGTGGTGGCGTGCTCGGTGCCGGAGGGGGCGAACTCGTTGTCGATGCAGAGTGTGGCCAGGTTCACCCAGTTCATGGTGATCATGGGCGTGCGGAAGATGGGGAGCTTCCGCTCGCGGGAGATCTGCTCCATCGCGGGCGTGGGGTGGAAATTGCGCGTGAGGACGAGGCAGGGGACGTTGCGATCCACCATCTCGTTGAGAATGTAGGTCTGCTTTTCGGGCGGGAGCGTCTTGAAGAACGTCATCTCGGCGGCGCCGAGGACCTGAATACGTTTGTTCGCGAAGTATTTGAAGAAGCCGGTGAGCGCGAGGGAAGGGCGGTTGATGGAGCCTTCCTTGATGAGGCGGTGAACGCCG